>Ga0207414_1000213_pt1 | contig 28278 bp, 28 predicted proteins | sample PonA231FremontCA_2_FD_187269 | JGI IMG/M metagenome (GOLD analysis project Ga0207414, IMG submission 187269) | Marine sediment microbial community from Fremont, CA, USA - Pond A23 Sediment 1 (SPAdes) | ecosystem: Environmental > Aquatic > Marine > Unclassified | place: USA: Fremont, California...
AGAACGATCCCGCCGGTACCACCGAAGTCGCTGACGAGCTTGGAATCGCACGACAGAGCGCAGACTAGCGCCTTCGCCGTCTTCTGGATCATGAACGTGTCTCGAAGAAGAAGGTCGGGATTTCTCTCGTTTGGTCAGTTGACAAATGAGCCGATCGGATGGGAGCACACGACGGGTCCAAATGTATGCGCTGGGCCAATCACGCCAGTTCCCATTCGTTCGTAAAATTCAATGCATAGTATTTGGCAACTACAGTCCCTTCGATACAATATCTGAGACTCAATGTATACAACCGCCAACGCAACGGACCCTCATGGTATCCCCCGCAGTACAAAGGCGTGGGGTCCCACGTCTGGGATCGGGCGATTCCGACTCACTGTACGGATTTCGCTCAGGCAGTTCTCCAACGTGCAGAACGGGATGATCTGCTCGATCGTCAGGGACCAACGAAACAAGAGTTTATTACGTATCTGGAGGCCGGGCTCGTCGAACGAGACTTCAGAGAAATGTTCTGATCAGTCGCGAAGCTCGGCGACCGACTGGCCGACCTCACGGACGTGTTCACTCCGCTCAAGATCAAGTTCTTCAGCGAGGTAGTCAACTGTCTCTTCAAGACTCATACTAGACGGAAGTCGATGAAATGGCATAAATCTAGTGCTGATATTTGCGCTCTATCGTTTCCATTGGAATCCTCTTCTTCAGAGATATTATCGTCTGAAACAGCCGGTCGCTGAAGAGTGCGTATTGGTCGGTATCAAATCAAGAATTATCACGTACTGAGGATTTCACCTATGGAAACGCTGCTACCCGGGCAAACCACGTCTAGCGACAAAATGATTACGCCGTCTGGGGATCTGCTGTCTTCACAGCCGGTAGGCGGTCAGAACGTGTCTGCGGTGCGGTCGCTGTCTGGCGATAGCTGGCGCTCACGGAGGGCCTCGGCTGGCTACTGAGGGCCGCCCGTTCGGCGGCCCTCAGGTCTTTTGTCTATGCGGTCACACCGGGGGGATCATACGCTTCTCCCCGATCAAGCATGTGGTAGATCGATACCAGCATCTTCCGAGCTGCTGCCACAATCGCTTTCTGTGAATTCTTTCGACTTGCTAACCGGTCGTAGAACCGACTCAAATACTCGTCGTTACTCGTATGAACTGCGGTGTTTGCTGCTTGAACGAGCAACCATCGCACACGCCCTGATCCACGTTTTGAGATGCTCCCTTCGATCCGCGAGTCACCTGACTCGCGGATCACCGGGTTCAATCCCACGTAACTGACGACCTCCTTGTCACCGTCAAACCGGTCGATCCCACCTAACTCCGCGTAGATCGTCAGCGCCGTGTAGTAACTCACACCGGGAATCGTCATGAGCAGCTGGGTCTCCTTCAGAGACCCAGCGCGCTCTTCGATCGTCTCATCGAGCTTCTGAATCTCTTCGGTGAGCGACTCGATCAGGTCGAGGTACGACTCAAGCAACGTATCGAACGGCGTCGGGATCGAGAGTCCCCGCAGGGACTCTCGTCCCTCCACGGTTAGCGGTTTCACGTCCTCAGTAATGCCGTGATCGGAGAGGAGTCCATGGACTTTGTTAGCGTACTTGGTACGGTTTTCGACCAATGTCTGTCGCCCGCGCACGAGTGCGCGGGCTTCCCTGACTTCCTCGGTCGGAACGTAGCTTTCAGGCACCGAATTTAACCGGAGCATCCGCGCGAGTTCTTTCGCGTCAACGCGGTCGGTTTTCTTGTCGGTGTCTGCGATCTGGTTGATCTTTTTGGGATGAGCAACGGTCACATCCAAGTGCTCGGACAGCGTATCGTGGATGTGGTAGTAGTTAGAGGTCGCCTCAAGCACGGCTTGTGCGCCGGCGTACCGCTGGGCGAGGTCGTCGAGGTTCGCGTTCTCGACGCGAACCTCTTCGACGATCTTCCCAGCCTCATCCATCACTGCCACCTGTGCGTACCGTTTGTGGACGTCGATTCCGAGGTACATAGTTTGTTCACCCGGGACGCCAGTGCGTGAAGCAGAGATTCACCTATTCGGGCTTTCCCGGATGCCGCGGGGCGCGGCATCCGGGCTGTAACGCCCATGACTCGACTTCTTTCGCACACGGACCAGTCAACAGAACGTGCTCTGTGGCACGTGAAATCCGTCGGTCTCTTGCGCCCCATATCTTGTGTCACGTTCTCATGGAGTAGCAGCGTTTCCATCGAGTCAACAGAACTAACGATTTCTCACACAAACCGTATCCGACCGACAACCCGACCGACCATACCGCCCGATTTCGACGCGCTCGCCGTTCACTTTCCTGTCAGGTACAAAGATACTTGTACTGCTTTCTTAGAACAAATCGTATGCGCAAAGAGCGAACCAAGAGCGGGTTCAAAGTCTGGCTCACCGACGACGACCTCGAGGCGCTCCGCCGAGCCGCCGCCTCTCGACGCGACGACCTCATCATCCAACTCGGGGGGTTCGTCGGACTCCGGGCCTTCGAGATCCCCCAGGTCCAGCCCCAGCACGTTCGTCGCGTCGACGACGGCCAGCACTACCGACTCCGCGTTCCCGAGGGGAAGGACACGAAGCACGGCGAGGGCGAACCACGAAACGGCTACCTCCCCAGCGACCTCGAACGCGATCTCTATCAGTTCGCTCGCGATCAGGGCCTCGAAGACGACGACCCGTTCGTCGACCTCTCCCCCGGCGGCGTCCGGGCGGTCGTCCGGCGTACTGCCGAGGCCGCTGCTGATCGAACCGGAGACGACGACTTTCGCGACGTCTCGAGTCACGATCTCCGGCGGCGCTTCGCCCAGCGGCTCCTCGTCGACGAGGGCATGAACCCTCGGATCGTGATGGCCGTCGGCGGCTGGTCGTCCTTCCAGGCGATCGAGCCGTATCTCAACGCCCCGACCGAGACTGTTGTCAACGAAGCGTTCGACGAAGTTGGGCTCTCGTGATCATCTTATAACATGCTGCTATGATGACCGGAGCCAAAGCCCCGGTGAGACGAGCACGTTGATGAACGAGTTGCCACGGTTGAGGTCGCTGCTATGGTGACCGGAGCCAAAGCCCCGGTGAGACCTCAACGACACGAGCCTTCCGACGCGCTCGGTCCCGACCCACCCTCGGCCTGATCGCAGTCGAGCCATACCCCACGCTTCACGTCGTATTTCTCGTCGAGATACCCACGCCCCTCGTCCGTGATCACGTAGACGCCGTCGCCGATCGCACGGAGAAGGCCGTGTTCGGCGAGCTTCTTACAACGAACCGAGACCTGAGAGTTGCCGACGTGGATATACGGATTATCAGCAACGTTCCCGACTTTGGTCACCCCGTCCTCATCCTCAGCAGCGATTTCGAGGATCCGATCGTCGGGGGCGCTCATCCAGCCGGCACTTCTTCTCATTAAATCCCATTTATCAAGCGCTGTTTCTAAAGATACGCAATCGTTGGGCCAGCAATTATAATCCTCTCTAAAGCACGTCGTTAGATTTATTGTGTAGCTCTTGATTGATCAAGAGCACGGAACTACCCATGTCGCTGATTCCTTTCAGGATCTAGCGGCTTGGGCCTGTGATACCAGCACAGGCCCGGAAAAGGTGGTTTCGCGACCCAGTAATGAGTTCGAAACCAGGCGCGGGCGAGAAAGCCCGCACGGACGGAGACGCAGCCACGAATAAAAAGACCGACGTTCGACTCGAATCGGACGGCGGCTCGAAGCGACTGATCGACTTGGTGGATTTCAGACGCGACATCCTTCTCGTTCTCGCGAAATTTGGACCGTCGAACGGTCAGGGGATCGAGGACGACCTCGAGTCTCTTCGTCGAGAGAAGATCAACGACGGGCGGTTCTACCCTCACATGGACGCCCTCGTCGACGCCGGGCTCGTCGAGAAGCGCGAGAACGAACACGACAAGCGCTCGCACGAGTACGCGCTCTCGGAGCGCGGCCGCGAGACGATCCGCGAGCACGCACAGCGCATCGCAGGGGCCCTCGAGGCGATCGACGGAGGAGATCGATGACCCCACCCGCGTCCGGGGTGATCCCGCGCGGCTGGCGGGTCGATCACGAGAGCCCGAGCGATTTCGTCGTCCGCTGTATCGAATGCGACCGCGTGAGCATCCGAGACGGGCGAGCGCAGGCCCACAAGCAGGCTCAGACGCACGCGCTCCGGTGCTCGCAGACGGGTGTGACGCCCGTGTCGCGACCCGAGGGCACGACGACCGTCGACGATGCGTTCGCGGAGTCGACCGATGAGGGGTCGACGCTACTCTTCGAGGGCGTGACGCCCCGTCGAGACGATCTCCTCGGGATGGAGGTCGTCGTTCGCTACGAGTCGATCCAGTCGGCAGCCGGAACGCAGACGGCGCGCGGGCTGATCGACATGACGACCGGGGGCGAGTCGGGCTCGTTCCGCGCACTCGAGCTCGTCGGCGAGGACGACCGTCGACTCCGCGTCGACGTGATCGAGGGGACCGTTCTCTGTGAGGGTCGCGAACTCAACTCCGGGGACGTCCAATGGCGGACGATCGGCGACGCTGAACTGTTGCGACCGGCGCGAATCGGGGAATCGGCCAGTGGATCGGCTGTCGCGACCGACGGAGGTGTTCGGTAGATGTCTGATCGGGTTGTTGACGACTCCGATGCGACGCCGTCGCCGTGGTTCTGCCCGCACTGTGAGATGTGGATCGGCAAGAAGCTCGATAGCTGCCTCAACGGGCACGCACGCCCGCGATTGCCGCTGTACTACGACGACGTCGACTTTGATGACTCGTGGCGGGTCACACAACGCGATCGAGTTCGCGCGAAGCTCCGGAGGCTGATCGGTCGATGACCGAGGACGATCCGACGTTCTCGATGGACGTCAAAATCCAGCGCGGCAACGGCACCGACGACCGAGACACGCTGAAGGCGACCGTCCAGCCGGACGACACGACAGTAGATCGACTCACAGAGGATCAGACCACGCTCGAGGAGCAGGAGGTCGAGTCCTGATGGGGGCGAAGGATCTCGCGAGAGCGTTCGCTATCGACGGACCGGGCTGTGACGGCTGTGGCGATCCGGACGCCCACAAGCGGCCGGTGACGGTGCTGATCGACGGCGAGCGCAACCGGCGGTACTACTGTGGAGAGTGCAACCCGCTCGAGGAGGACGGCGTCGAGACCGTCGTCCGGGATGCGTGGAGGGACGACTGATGCCACCGGGACAGCCGGTTCACCGGTGCGACGACTGCGGATTTATCCGGCCGTGTCGCCCCTTCGCTGGCCGGTGGCTCTGCCTCGAATGCGCTCCGGTCACGGCGGTCGCGACCGACGGGGGCGAGCAGTAGATGGGCGGTACTTCACGCGACTGTCTAATGGGTCACGACTGGTGCGACGGTCCAGACGGTGAGACGGTGGACGGAGAACCCTTCGGCGGTCTGTGTGGTAGCTGCCATATTAAGCGGTGAAAAGAGCCGGAGACTGATCGATCGGAGGGCTCGCAGTGAGCGAACTTGAGTCGCTCACCCCTGAGGACGGCATCGATCGGTACCTCTCTTACCGGAAGATGGAGGTCTCGAAGGAGTCGCTTCAGACCTACGACTACCGACTCCGGAAGTTTCGTCGCTGGTGCGACCAGCAGGAGATCGAGGATCTCAACGAACTGACTGGCCGGGATCTCGACGCCTACGAGCGGCATCGTCGCGAGCAGGGGATCAAGAAGACGACGCTGAAGGGCGATATGCGGGACGTCCGGTCGGCGATCCAATACTGGGAGCGTATCGAGGCTGTCCAGGAGGGCCTCTCGGAGAAGGTTCCGGTCCCGACGCCGTCGAAGCGCGACGAGGTCAGTCACGAGACGCTGTCCTCGGATCAGGTTTTCCCGCTGCTATCGTACTACCGAAACCGAACGCCGGGATCGCGGAACCACGCGCTTCTCGAGCTACTCTGGTCGACGGGCTGTCGACTTTCGGGGATTCGAGCGCTCGATCTGCGGGATTTTTACCCGGATCGAGGAGCAGTTTGGTTCCGGCATCGGCCGGATCAGGGTACAGCGCTGAAGAACGATTACAGCTCGGAGCGGGTCGTGTCGATTCCGGATCGTGTCGTCGACGCTCTCGAGATCTACATCGCGGATCATCGCTATCGGAACCGCGACGATCGGGGTCGACGGCCGATCTTCACGAGCCAGCAGGGACGGCCGCACAAGAACACGTTCCGGGCGTGGAGCTATCAGATGACGCAGCCGTGTCGGTATCGCGATTGCCCGCACGGATACGATCCGTCCGAGTGCGAGTTCCGGGAGCACGGGAAGTACAGCAAGTGTCCGTCCTCGAAGTCGACGCATCCGATCAGGAAGGGGTCGATCTCGTGGCATCTTGCGAACAACGTCCCGATGGAGATCGTCGAGGCGCGCTGTGACGCCTCGAGAGAGATCATCGAACTTCACTACGATATGCGGACTCCCGAGGAGCGGATGGAGCAGCGCCGTGGAACTGTCTTGCCGAAACTCACGTACACATGATCGAATCAACCACAACGGAGGCGAACAGCCGGGATCCACGAGCAGATTCGGGGATTCCGAAACACGGCGGTCCCATCGAACTTCTGTCGACACTGCATCGCCAGCATCGGCTGAACGTGTGTTAGCCGCGATTCGGGCGGGCGAGTCGCAGCGTCCGGGCGAAACGGGGACGACCGTCTCGCCGGGGTCGATCCCACGACCGTCTCACTCGCAAAGAAATGACGAAGTCGTCGGGCTCGTTAGAATCTTCTAACGTCGTAACCTGGGTCCCTGTGGGTAGTGTGAGCCGCCGGGAGCAGTGGCCGGGACTCTGTCGGCGAGAGCGATTTATATCGGTTCAGGCTGCGCCGACGAATCGAGGTCCGGATAACCGGCCGACGGTTTTTAATCTCCCGTCTGTGAGCGAAGCGACTCGCCGGGTGTTCTCGCGGCGTCGGTATCCGAATCCCTCGGCGGAACTCGATCCGAGATCACAGCCTCGCCGCGATCAACTCGAGCGCCCGCAGGATACGGTACAGCAGATACACAGCCAGCGCGAGCATGAACGAGAATAGTCCGACGACAGGGTCCCCGGCGAGGACTCCGGTTACCAACCCGACGAGTGCGAGGCCGACCGCGGTTTCGGTCGGCAGTCCGTCCGTGACAGTTCGCTGTGTGGAGGGCATACGCCTCCCTGTCCACGCGAGCAAAAAATACGTTCTCGTTTTCGTGCCCTTTCAGCCGTTCCGGAGGCTACGGAGCCAACACCGCACTACCGCCGACACCACTCAAGAGAGTCGCCACCCGCCGTCGACCCGGACCGCGACGTCGCGGCGTTCCATCTCCGAGAGAACCTCGTTGAGGCGGTCCGGCTGGGCGACCTCCATCTCGATGCGTTCGAGACCGTGGTACGACGAGAGATAGCTTCGGATGTCCTCGCGGGCGAACGTCTCGGCCTCAGCTTTCTCCATGACGCCTTCGATCAGGTCGATCATGTCCTCGACGAAGTTCCACGGGTAGACGACCCACGTCCACGTCTCGAGGCGCTCGCCGACGAACTCCGGTTCGAACTCGCTGGTCGCGAGCAGTTGCAGCGTGGCGGTCCGGACCGAGGCTGCGTCGCGCTCGGTAACGTACTCGTGGGCGCGGCTAATAGACCCGCCGGTGTCGGCGATGTCGTCGATCACGAGGACGTCCTTCGCTTGGACGCTGCCCTCGGGCATCGGGTAGCGGACCTGTGGTTCGTCGGTCTTGACCCCCGCGCCAACGTAGTGTTCCATCTTCAGGCTCGTCAGGTCGTCCAGCCCGAGGAAATCGCAGAGACAGCGCCCGGCGAACCAGCCGCCGCGGGCCAGGGCGACGACGACGTCCGGTTCGAACTCGGCTGCCTTGATCTCGTCCGCCACGTCTCGACAGAGCCCGTAAATGTACTCCCAGTTGGTGACGGTACAGTTGAACTCCTCCGGGAGGTCGCTCATACGCGCCTGTCGGAGGGTCAGACCTAATAATCGCCGGGTTGAGGGCGTCCCGACTCGCTCCGGAGGCGGTTTTATATCTTGCGGTGACGAAGCAGTATCATGCGCGTCGCAGCGTTCACGGAGTTAGTCGGCCCCGACGGCGTAACGATACGCGAACGCGACGACCCTCAACCGGACGCGGGCGAGGCGGTCATCGACGTCGAGGCATGTTCGATCAACCGCCATGATCTCTGGATTCTGGAGGGTGACTCCGCGATGGTCGACGAGGATGTCTTGCCGTTCGTCAGCGGGCTGGACCCCGCCGGCACCGTCCGATCGGTCGGCAAGGACGTCTCCGGGATCGCCCCTGGTGATCGCGTCGTTCTCTGCCCGAACCAAACATGCGGGGCCTGTGAGTACTGCCGGGAGGGACCAGAAAACCACTGTATCGAGTTCGGACTGTACCATGGTGGGCTGGCCGAGCGCGCCCGCGTTGACGCGACACGTCTCGTTGCGATTCCGAAGTCGCTCCCCGTCCGGGCCGCCGCGGCACTTCCGACGGCGTACGTGACCGCCTGGCGGATGCTTCGCCGCGCCAACGTCGCCCCCGGTGATCTGGTGTTCGTGCCTGGCGCGACCGGCGGCGTCGGCGTCGCGACAGTGCAGCTCGCCGACGTGTTGAACGCCGAGACGATCGCCACGTCACGATCGGCAAAAAAACTCGAACGACTCGCGGACCTCGGGGCCGACCATCCCATCGAGTCGGACGACCCCGAAACGCTGGCTGCGAGCGTCCGTGAGATCGGCCGCCCCGATACGGTCATCAACCACCTTGGCGGCCCGTTCACGAAGCCCGCACTCAACGCGATGGCCAGGGGCGGGCGGATGATTATCTGTGGTCGAACGGCGGGAACGGTCTCGCAACTCGACGTTCCGGACCTTTTCTTGGGCCACAAACACGTCATCGGGAGCACGATGGGAACACAGGGCGACCTGCGCCGGTTGGTCGACCTCGCGGCGAAGGGGGCATACGAACCAGCCCTCGGGGGAACGTACGATCTCGAATCCACCGCGGAGGCGTTCGCCGATATGCAGCGGCGGGAGGCGTTCGGAAAGCTGATTATCGAGCCCTGAGAGAAATCAAGGCCGAGACTGGAGCCGTGGCTAGGACCGGAACTGCGACCCTGAATAGGACCGAAAGCGGAGGACGCGCTCCACGACGCCCGGTCGACCCCCCGACGTGGCTCCACCGACGGTCCGGGGTTTTTAATCACCGGCCGAGAAACGGCCGACGATGGATACCCGACGCGCCTTGCTCGTCGATGCGTTCACGACCGACCCGCTCTCCGGCAACCCGGCAGGACTCATCCCCGACGCCGACGGCCTCGCCGACGAGGCGATGGCGGCGATCGCTCGCGAGTTGAACGCCTCCGAGACCGCCTTCCTCCTCGACGCCGACGGGGGCGACGCGAGCCGACGCCTCCGCTACTTCACCCCGACGGGGGAAATCGACCTCTGCGGGCACGCGACCGTGGCTGCGGGATCGTGGCTCGCCGGCGCCGGTGAACTCGCGGACGGAGCGCACACCTTCGAGACGAACGCCGGATCGATCGATATCGAACTCGACGACGGGGTGGTCCGGATGGCGAACGACAACGAGGTGTCGTCGGTCGCCGAGGTCGACCTCGGCTACGACCGGGTCGCGTCGGCGATTGGGGCCGACCCGGCGACGCTCTCGGACATCGGCGCGGACCTGCCGCTCGCGACCGCCGCCACGGGGCTCGAATACCTCATCGTCCCGGTGAACTTTCTTGCGTCGCTCTCGGGGCTGGCCCCCGACTTCCGTGCGATCGCCGAATTAAGCGACGAACTCGGCGTGACCGGACTCTATGCGTTCACCTTCGATGCGCTCGAAGCCGACTCGACGCTGCACGGGCGGATGTTCGCCCCTGCCGTCGGCGTCGACGAGGACCCGGTCACCGGCACCGCCTCGGGGGCCGTCGGGGCGTATCTCCGAGAGGTCGAAGCCTTCGACGGCGAGTTGCCCGAGGAGATGGTTCTCGAGCAGGGGCACTTCATCGACCGGCCGGGGCGGGTTCGGGTTCGCGCTCGAACGGATCCGGTTTCGATCGGCGGGCGGGCGGTGACCGCGTTCGAGGGGACGATCTCGGTGCCCGAGATGGGCGGAGACGATATCATCGAAATATAGCGAGTCCTTGGGTGGTAACCGAACGACCGGACACGCGCCCGCGACTCGGGACGCACTCACAAGGGGTGCGAACGCCGAACGAATGGCCTAAGTTGGGGGCACCTGAATCGTCAAGCAATGACAGCAGACGGGATAGACAGTCTCGAGGAACCCGTGCTCTGGCTTGACGAGATCCGATCCGACGATATCGGGTTAGTCGGCGGCAAGGGCGCGTCACTCGGCGAGATGACGGATGCGGGGCTGCCGGTCCCGCCAGGCTTCGTCGTCACCGCCGGGACGTACCGCACGTTCATCGAAGGAACGGGGATCGACGAGGAACTGTTCGACGCCGTCGACATCGACTCCGATGACTCCGAAGCACTTTCCACCGCCGAGGAGCGGGCAAAGGAACTCATCCTCGGGACCGAGATGCCCGAGGACGTCCGAGAGGACATCCTCGCGGCCTACGACGACCTCGACGATGGCGAGGCGTTCGTCGCGGTCCGCTCGTCGGCCACGGCGGAGGATCTTCCCAGCATCGCAGCGGACGAACCCGCTCTCCTGAAAGTGGATGGAGATCCCGTCTTCGGCCGGATGGACGAAATCGCACCGCTGGACTGTGGTCGGCGGACCGTTGAAGTGCCGTCGCTGACTGACGACGGGATCGAGTGGAACGAGGTCGACCGCCTGTACGAACACGCCGCGGCGGACGAGCAACTCCACCGCATCACGACGAGTACCGGCCGGCAGATCACCGTCACACCGGACCACTCTCTCGTCGTGTTGGACGAGGAGACGCTGGAGAGAAAAACGACGACGATCGAGGAACTCGATGGTGAGGAAAAGGTACCCGTCGCCCGGGAGCTCGAACCGATTGACGCCGGATCGGACACAATCGACGTAACCGATTATATCTACGGCGAGGACGTGCTCCGGGCCGACGGTGGCGTCATGATCGACAACGCCTCGTCGAACGAGACGATCCAACACTCGCTCCCGTCGACGATTGAGGCCGACGAGGCGTTTGCGTACTTCCTCGGTCTCTACGTTGCCGAGGGAAGTACCTACGGAACGAACGAGATATCGATCACGAACACCGACGAGGAAGCGCTGGATAGAGCCGTCGAGGTCATGGACCGACTCGGTCTCTGGGACGGACAGGCGAAGAACAACCACTCATATCGGTTCCACTGTAAATCTCTCGTCCGGTTCCTCCACGCCGTCGCGGGGCGACCCGACGACGCCGAGGGGAAGGGACGCCTCGCCAGCAACAAGCGAGTTCCGGAGTTCGTATTCGGGTGGGATCGTGATCGAATCGGGCAGTTCCTCCGTGGCTGTTTTGAGGGCGACGGAACGGTCAGCGACGAGGTTTCGTACGCGACGACCTCCGAGCGGCTCGTAGACGGCTTCGTGCGTCTCCTCGAACTGATCGGTATCGATTACCGGATCGGCGAACGGGGGGGTGATGGCGGCTGGAGCGATTCCTACCGCATCTTCGTTCCGGCACGCGAGGCCGAAGCCTTCCGCGAGCGCGTCGGGTTCGAGTCCGAGCGAAAGCGGGAGCAACTCGACGATCTGGTCGATGCACACGCCGAGAAGGACAATTACCCGGAGTTCGCTAGAACGATCACCGTTTCTGAAAAACTCTCCGCACGCGTCCGCGATCGGTTCGAATCCACACTTCCAACCGAGGAAACGACGGTTTCACTGTGTCCGGACTGCGGCGATGAAATCAACAAATCGAGCCCGTACGACGGCCGAGATCGGTGGTATTGCCCCGACTGCGGTTCGGCGTACTACGAGTCCGACGTGGCTTTCGACACCGACGAGCGGTACTCCGGCCGAGATGACCGTGGCCGGTTCGAGTCCGGGCAAGAGCCTTGGAACAAGGCGAAAATAGCCGGGACGTACAGCCAACGCAAATTCGGCGAACTCGCCTCGGAGCTGGGAGTCGAGTCGCTCTCGTTCGACGATTCGGTCGCGTGGGAGGACATCGAGACGATCGAGACAGTCGACTACGACGGCTCGGTGTACGATTTCTGTGTTCCCGGGGCGGAAAACTTCGCCGCCGGCCGGGGAAGCGTTATTACCCACAATACGGCCTCATTTGCCGGCCAGCAGGACACCTACCTCAATATTACCCGCGATGGGCTGATCGACCGCATCAAACACTGCTGGGCGTCGCTGTTTACCCAGCGAGCGATCTACTATCGAAACGAACAGGGCTTCGACCACGACATCGTGGATATCGCCGTCGTCGTCCAGCGAATGGTCGCTGCGGACAAATCGGGCGTGATGTTCACTTCCCACCCCTCAAGCGGCGAGCCGAAGACCATCATCGAGGCAGCCTGGGGACTCGGCGAAGCTGTCGTCTCCGGGTCGGTATCGCCGGACAACTACGTCATCGACCGCGAGGGCGACGAGATTCTTGAGGCGACAGTCGCCGACAAGAAGACGATGATGCTCAAAGACGAGGAGACGGGTGAGACCGTCGAACGCCCAGTGCCTGATGACAAGCGAAACGCCCGAGTGCTCGACGACGACGAGCTCAATCGACTTACAGAGCTCGGTGAGCGCGCCGAATCACATTACGAAGAGCCCCAAGACATTGAGTGGGCCATCGTTGGTGACGAGGTGTTCATGCTACAGTCCCGCCCGATTACGACCATCTCCGAAGAGTCGGCGTCGGAGTCGAGCGATGAAACTGACGGCGACCTCCTGCTGCAGGGCCTGGGTGCGTCCCCCGGGATCGCCTCCGGCCCCGCCCAGACCGTCGGAAAACTCGACCAGCTCGACAAAGTCGGCGAGGGCGACATCATCGTTACCGAGATGACGACCCCGGATATGGTGCCGGCGATGAAGCGTGCGAGCGGGATCATCACCAATGAGGGTGGGATGACGAGCCACGCCGCGATCGTCGCCCGCGAACTCGGCGCGCCGGCCATCGTCGGCGCTGGAACAGCGACCGAACAGCTCGAAGACGGCCAACTCGTCACTATCGACGGCGAGAAAGGCAGCGTTACCGAGGGGACCGTAGAGCCCGACGAGCAGACTGACGCTGTCGAGGCGGTCCGCCCCGAAAACCCCGTAAAGCCGATGACGGCAACGGAGGTCAAGGTGAATGTCTCGATCCCCGAGGCAGGCGAGCGCGCCGCGGCAACCGGCGCCGACGGCGTCGGCCTGCTCCGGATGGAACACATGATCCTCTCGACGAACAAGACGCCGGAGCGCTACATCGCCGACCACGGTGAGGATGCCTACGTTGAGGAGATCATCGATGGCGTCCGCGGCGTCGCCGACGATTTTTATCCTCGCCCCGTCCGCGTCCGGACGCTTGACGCGCCGACCGACGAGTTCCGGCAGATGGAAGGCGGGGAGAGCGAACCCCACGAGCACAACCCGATGCTCGGCTATCGGGGAATCAGACGGAGTCTCGACCGATCGGAGTTATTTAAATACGAACTCGAGGCGTTCCGGCGGCTCTTCGAGATGGGCTACGACAACGTTGAGGTCATGTTCCCCCTGGTCAACGACGCCGAGGATGTCATCCAAGCGCGGAACCTGATGGAAGAGGCGGGGGTCGACCCAGAAGTGCGCTCGTGGGGCGTGATGATCGAGACCCCGGCGGCGGCGCTGTCGATCGAGGAGATGGCTGAGGCCGGGATCGACTTCGCCTCTTTCGGCACGAACGATCTCACCCAGTACACGCTCGCGGTGGACCGGAACAACGAGCACGTCGCCGACCGCTTCGACGAGCTCCACCCGTCCGTGTTGCAGCTGATCGGCGACACGATCGAGACCTGCCGGGAGTACGACGTCGCGACGAGTATCTGCGGACAGGCCGGCTCGAAGCCCGAGATGGTTCGGTTCCTCGTCAACAATGGCGTCTCGTCGATCTCGGCGAACATCGACGCCGTCCGGGATGTCCAACACGAAGTCAAACGAAAAGAGCAGAAGCTGTTGTTGGACTCGATCCGGTAACTGAAACTGAGAGCGGCGAACGACTGTGGAAAACGCAACCAATAAACCCGACGCCCCGCTGAAACGCAGTATGCAGCGGGCCGAACCGCAGGAGTTCTCCCGGGTGTTGTCGTCGATGTGCACCGAGCCGCATCCGACGGCCCGCGAGGCGGCCGAGCAGTTCCTAGCGAGCAACCCTGGTGACCCCGGTACCTACGGGACGGTTTCGAAACTCGAACGCGAGGCTGTCGATCGGCTCGGGACCGTCGCCGGGCTTGCCGACGCGGCCGGTTACATCGCCTCGGGCGGGACGGAATCGAACGTCCAGGCGATCCGGCTGGCGCGTAACCGCGCCGATACGCGAACACCGAACTTCGTCGCCCCGGAGTCCGCACACTTCTCGTTCCGCAAGGCGGCCGACGTCTTGGGCGTCGAACTCCGGACGGCACCCCTTTCGGACTACCGGGCAAACCTCGACGCCGTCGCGGAACTGATCGACTCCGATACGGTCTGTGTCGTCGGCGTCGCCGGAACGACCGAGTACGGCCGCGTCGATCCGATCCCCGCGCTCGCGGACATGGCGTCCGATGCCGGCGCGCTCTGCCACGTCGACGCCGCTTGGGGCGGGTTCATCCTCCCGTTTACTCAACACGCCTGGAACTTCGCCGACGCCGATATCCACACGATGACGATCGATCCCCACAAGGTGGGTCGGGCAGCGGTCCCGGCGGGTGGTCTCCTCGCCCGCGGCCCCGAGTTGCTCGACGAACTCGCGATCGACACACCGTATCTTGAGTCAACCTCTCAGATGACGCTGACAGGAACTCGAAGCGGGGCTGGCGTCGCGAGCGCGGCGGCGGTGATGGAGAAGCTCTGGCGGGACGGCTACGAGAAGCAGTACCGTCGCACCCGCTCGAACGCCGACTGGCTCGCCGCGGAGTTCAGTGACCGGAACTTCGATGTCGTCGAGCCCGTGCTGCCGATCGTGACGGTCGACTTCCCGGCCCGGCTGATCGACGACCTCCGAGAAGCCGGGTGGCGACTCTCCCGGACCGAGGCGGGCGAAGCCCGGATCGTCTGTATGCCCCACGTGACCCGGTCGATGCTGGTCGAGTTCCTCGATGACGTCGACCGACTGGCCGACTGAGACGTTGCGCGCCCCGAGAGCGGGAGTGTTTTACCCCCCTGGCCCGGGGTGTCGTGTATGCACGAGGAGTTCCCGACGGATTCCCCGGCGGTGGTCACCTGCGGGTTGCCCTATGCCAACGGCGACCTTCACGTCGGCCACCTACGAACGTACGTCAGCGGCGACGCCTACTCGCGGGCGCTCGACCGCCTCGGCCAGTCGGTCGCGTTCGTCTGTGGATCGGACATGCACGGGACGCCAATCGCGGTCAACGCCGCTGAGGCGGGTGTTGACCCCGAGGAGTTCGCTCTCGAGTACCACGACCAGTACGAGAAGACGTTCCCGAAATTCAACGTCGAGTTCGACAACTACGGCCACACTCACGACGCGACGAACGCGGAGATGACCCGATCGTTCGTCCGGTCGTGGATCGACGGCGACCACGTCATCGAGAAGGAAATCGAGGTCGCGTGGGACGAGGAAACCGACCAGCCGCTGCCGGATCGGTTCGTTGAGGGGACCTGCCCGTACTGCGGCGAGCGAGCCCGTGGCGACGAGTGCGACGACGGCTGTCAACGACACCTTGAGCCGGGCGAAATCGAGGACCCGGTCTCGACGATCACGGGCAACTCCGCCGAGTATCGCACCCGCCCGCACAAATTTCTCCGACTCGCGGATTTTCAAGCGTACTTACAGGACTTTATCGACCGGGTTGAGGGCACCGACAACGCGAAGAACCAACCTCGAGAGTGGATCGAGGGCGAACTGCAGGACCTGTGTATCACCCGCGATATGGACTGGGGGATCGACTACCCCGGCGGGGAAGACGGGGCGGACAGCGAGGACCTCGTTCTCTACGTGTGGGTCGACGCCCCGATCGAGTACGCTTCCTCGACGAAGCAGTACTCCGAACGGGTCGGATCGGATGTCTACGACTGGGAGGCCGTCTGGAAAGATCGCTCCGCTCCGGACTCAAAAAGGCCTGACGGCGGCGAGATAATTCACGTTATCGGCCACGACATCATCCAGCACCACACGGTGTTTTGGCCCGCGATGTTGCGCGGAGCGGGCTTCAACGAACCCCGGGCCGTGATGGCGTGTGGCTTCGTCAATCTTGATGGCGAGGCCTTTTCGACGTCGCGAAATCGGGCAGTCTGGGCCGACGACTACGTCGAGTCGGGGCTGGACCCAGACCTCTATCGGTACCACATCGTCACCGGTAGCGAGTTCACGGCCGATGTCGACTTCTCGTGGGACGGGCTTCAGGAGCGCGTCAACAACGAGTTGGTCGGCACGCTCGGGAACTTCCTGTACCGATCGCTGTTGTTCGCCGAGCGCAACTACGACGGGACGCCCGACGCCGCGGTGAGTGACGAGGTTGAGGCCGAGATCGAGGCGGCGATCGAGGCGTTCCGCGAAGCAATCGACGATTACCGTGTCCGCGGACTGGGGCGGGCCCCCGTCGAACTCGCGAAGTTCGGCAACGAGTATATCCAACGACACGAACCCTGGAAACTCACCGACGAGGATCCCGAGCAGGCGGCACAGGTCATTCGCGGTTGCGTGCAACTCTCGAAAGCTATCGCGGTGCTGATGCAGCCAGTGTTGCCGGGGAAAGCGGAGGCGCTGTGGACCCAACTCGGCGAGGACGGCTCCGTCGGCGATGTCGTCCTTGAGGAGGCGCTTTCGAGCCCACCCGCGGCGTTCGACGCGCCCGAAGAGCTCTTCAAGAAGATCGAGGACGACCGTGTGGCGGAACTCAACCGACAACTAGCAGAGCGCGTCGAGGCTGCCGGCGACGACGACGCGGAGAACGCGGAAGATGCTGACGGCGAGGCGGACGAGGCGCCCGATCTCGAACCGGTCGCCGACGACCGGGTAGGCTTCGAGGAGTTCAAAGATCTCGACCTCCGCGTCGGGGAGATCACGAGCGCCGATCCCATCGAGGGCGCGGACAAACTCGCGAAGCTTGCGGTCGATATCGGCGTCGAGACGAGACAGATCGTCGCCGGCATCAAACAGCTCCACGACCTCGGGGAACTGCCGGGAACGCGGATCGTGGTCGTCGCCAACCTCGAGAAGAGCGAGTTGTTCGGCGTGGAGTCGGACGGAATGTTGCTCGCCGCTGGCGAGGAGGCGGACCTGCTGACGACACGCGGCGACGCGGCACCGGGCACGAGGATACAGTAGGACGGCGTTCAGAACAGCCCGAGCGAGCTACCCACCCGGAAGCCAGCCTTCGTAACTCCGATCTTGACGCTATTGACGACTCCGACCCCCTCAATCCGGATCTCGTCGTTATTGTAGGCTTCGTTGAACGCCGATCCGGGGTCGTCGCTGGCGAGGATCTCGTCGATGGTGTTCTCGCTCGTCAATACCCGGATAGTCGGGTCTTCCGGAGCGCCTTCGCTATGCTCGGTCACCGTGCCGTCGCTGTCGATGTCGAAGTGGTGTGCCGACCCGGAGTCACTAGACGCCATCGAGTCGCCCGAACCGAAGCGGAGTTCGACCCGCTCGCCCGCTAGGCGGTTCGTGATCAGCCCGGGTGCCTCGTCCACGTTGGCGTTGTACTGCGAAACGAGTTCGTCCATGTCCGCCCCACCGTGGCTAGCCGCAGGAGCAACCCCCGCAAACAGAGAGCAGACGAGGAACACAGCCAACACGACTGCTCCGGCGTGAGTGATGCGTTCCATGACGATCGTATCCATGGCTCGAACTAACATATGCGTTTCGTGGGGACAGTCATTTATCCGCCGGTCGGCTACATCCGATATGAACGACCGGGACGTTGCCGACGATGTCGACGAGTCGTGGGAGTTCTCGCTGTCGGATATCGATCGGCGCGAGGCCGAAGCCGAGGCGGCCGCCGAGGCGGAACAGGAGCGGAGCGAACCGATCGAACCGGGGTCGCCGTCGCTTGAGAACACCGTTTTCGTTTTGCTTGGCGTCGTCCTCACGCTGTTCATTATTTCACGGCTGATACTGGGGTAGCCGCGCTGAACCGAACAGCCATCAGGACCCGGAGGTGAGTACTGCGAATCGATCGGTACTGTTGGCCATTGCGGAGGGTTGAGGAGGGGTCGAATGGCGAGGGCATACACGCGACAATGACGAGGAAGTGGCTCGAACCGGATCGGACGCTGTCCCGGTCTCACACTCGTCGTCCGAAGCGTTAACCACCGGGCGGCCTTACCGAAACTATGGCGGAACTGTTCGGGCTGTCAGTGCCGTTTACTCTCGTCCTCCTCGGGGCGGCGCTGATGGTTATGGAAGCATTTGCCCCCGGCGCCCACTTCATCGTCGTCGGAATCGCGCTACTCGCGGCGGGACTCGCCGGACTCTTGATCGGCAGCTTCCTCCCCGCGGCGGCGCTTCCGATCGTGCTCGCCGCGGTCGTTCTCGTGGCCGGCGGGGCGGCGCTGTACGGCTACCGACAGTTCGATTTCTACGGCGGCAAGGGGTCCGGACAGACCAGCGACTCGGCGTCTCTCCGGGGCAAGACTGGCCTCGTCACCCAGCACGTCACGAGAAGCGACGGCGAAATAAAGCTTGAGGGCGGTGGTTTCAACCCCTACTACCAGGCTCGAGCGCTTGACGGAGAGATAGCGGAGGGTGAGGAGGTGATGGTCGTCGACCCCGGCGGGGGTAACGTCCTGACCGTCGAATCCGTCTCGGCCTTCGAGGACGACATCGATCGCGAACTCGCAGCCGAACGTGCGCGCCGCGATGGCGAGGTGAGCGATCCCGACGACAGCGAAAAAAGCAATCCTACCGACCGCGAGCGCAAACGGGAGGACAGAACGGCGGACGACGACCGCGACCGCGACGGCGAACCGGCCTGATCAGCCGAGCCGCGCCTCCCACTCGTCTGCCGGCATCGAGTCGCCCGTGACGCCACCCGACGTCTGTTCCAGAAGCGACACCGCGGCGTCGTCCATCACGTCGGGATCGGGGATCGACTCGCGCTCCTCCGCGTCGAGGTGGTCCCAAAACCCCGTTTCGACGCGGCTGCCGGGATCGAGACAGTTGACGTTGATATCGGGTTCGAGTTCGAGGGCAAGCGTCCGCGAAAAGCCCTCTAAGGCCCACTTCGAGGCGACGTATGGTCCCCATCCCGCTGACCCACGACGGCCGAGCCCCGAGGAGATGTTGATCACGTTGCCTGACTCCATGTTCCGGGCGGCGTGTTTCGAGCAGAGGAACGCTCCGGTGACGTTTACATCCATGATCTGCCGCCAGTCGTCGACCTCGACCGCCGTGACGTTGCGCAACTCGTCGTAGAGGCTCAACATGCCAATAGCCGCGTTGTTGACGAGACCGGTGAGGTCGCCGTAGGACTCGATCGCTTCCTCGGCGAGCATCTTGACATCACCCTCGTCGGTCACGTCCGTGGGGACGACGAGCGTCTCGCCGTCGGCAGCCTCGGCGACCGCCTCAAGATCCCCCCGACTCCGCGCGGCTAAAACTGTGTTCGCCCCCTCGCGAGCGATCCGCCCGGCCATCGACGCGCCCAATCCCCGACTCGCCCCGGTCACGATCACCGTTTCGTCGTTGAGCCGTCCCATGTCTCTCTCTCTGTCGGCGACGACAAAAACGCGGGGGGGTTCGAATCCCGTAGTATAGAGCGTCGTGAGTACTCCTCGACGAGCGTCGGTTCGAAGTGACGCTCGCGGGCCACCGATCACAATTGTCCTCTCTATATGCCCCGTAGACCGCTTCAGTACGCGGCCCCGGAGGGGCCGTTCCCATCCGTTTCAGAGCCGTTCGGTGCGTCCTCGTTTGCGGCTCCGTTATCCCTGTCGCTGTCGTCCGTGCTCTCGTCTCCGCCGTCTTCGCTATCACCCTCTTCGCTATCACTGTCTTCCGCCCCGACACCCGGACCATCACCGTAGCGGACTTCCGTCCCACTCGCCACCGGCCGGATGAGGTACGTCCCGTTCCCACGTCGAAACGGCGCGAAGTCGGCGATGAAGTGTGTCGTCTCTCCGGCCCGGATCTCGAACGCCTGTTTGAATTGCAGCGGAGCGGACCCGGGTGTCTCGACGGTCGCCTCCTCGCTGCCTTCCACGAGGACGCCGGTCGTCCCGCTCACGTCCAACTGAAGATACTCGTACTCGCCACCCTCGAGTTCCGTCTCGCCGACGAGTCTGGTCTCGCCGCCCTGCAGTTCGACGAGGTCCGCCTCCTGGGTATTCTCGAACTCGATGTACTCACGCCCGGCGCTCTCGCCGACATCGCCCTCGTCGCCCTCGTCCTCGTCGATATCACCGTCGTCGTCTCCGTCCCCGTCGTTATCCCCGGCTTGGCCGTCACCGTTGCCGTCCCCGGTTGCGGTATCGGTGTCGCCGTCCGTTGCCGTTCCGTCCTCGTTTTCCGAGGTGTCGTCACCCTCGCTGTCCGGGGTTTCGTACCCTTCCTCGCCCGTGCCGACGGGTTTGACCCAGATCCCCTCGATCGTCACGACGAGCGACTCGAAGTCGCCGATGTCGTTCGGCTGGTCAGTAACGCTTGTCGAGAGGGTCCCATACGTGTCAGTCGTGTTACTACCTCCATTACCGCTGTCGTCGCCGCCACCGGGCGATGTATTTCCGTTTCCGCTACCCGTACAACCGGCCAATGCGCCGGTCGAAACGACCGTGCCGAGCGCTTCGAGATACCGTCGTCGGTCCATACCGAACGAATCCTATCCGATAGTATATCCCTTCTGGCCGATTGTCGTGGCGATCGGGCCCCCTAACATAGATTATAGTACACGCGCTCAAGGAAAAATTATTCATCGGCCGACGTAGACGCACTATCTGGGGACAGTCGGTGTCGGCGCGCCCTGGATGTGGGTGACACCCACAGATCGTACTGCCACCGCCACGCGGCTCCGCCATTCCAACGCGCCCACGAAAGTTGAGTTACTGTTCCCCCACCGCCTCGCCCTCGCCCTCATTGCGTTCCTGATACGTCTTCAATAGAGTCCGAACTACCATCGGCACGTGCTCAGATACGTATTTCCGATGGGCTGACCGGTTAGAATTGAAGGGTATTTATACCATAACCCGAGTCTAAATAGCTGGGAATTAGCATAAATAGTGTGTCTTTACGCGTTATACAGACGAATGGAGCCGGGAAACGCACGATCATTGACCGTGGTCACGACCTTCGTTACTCCTCTCGGCTCCGCTTTCCACCGTATAGCTTGCCGCGTCCCCGGCTTTAGGTAATACCTCGGTAGCTACGGGTGTATCCCAGTGAAAAAATGACGCAGCGGCGGGCGCGGTTACTCGGCGGAAATGACGTCGTCGATACGGGCGATCATCGTCGCCGCCTCGGTGGCGGATTCGACAGCCTCGTGCTTGACCGCGGCGGGGTCGAGGATGCCGTGCTCGACGGGGTCGCCGACGTCCCCGGATTGCCCCTCACTGATGAGACCCGCGCGGCCCTCGGCGTCGTGGGTCGATCGGAGTTCAACCAGGGCGTCGATCGGGTCCATGCCGGTGTTCTCAGCGAGCGTCCGCGGCAGGACATCGACGGCGTCCGCGAACGCCTCGATGGCGAGCTGTTTTCGACCTTCGACGCTCGCGACGCTGGTCCGGATGTGATCGGCGATCGCGATCTCGGTCGCGCCGGCGCCGGGGACGACGCCGCCGGCGTCGAGTGCGGCGGTGACGACGTCCAGCGCATCCCTGAGCGCGCGCTCGAGTTCGTCGGCGACGTGCTCGGTGCCGCCACGGGCAAAGACTGTGACGGTCTCGGCTGCTGCGCCGCCCTCGACGAACGCGAGGTCGTCGTCGCCGAAGGAGTTGACACGGACGGCCTCAGCGTTGCCGAGGTCGTCGCTCTCGAAGTCGTTCAGCGTGCCGACGGTCAGGGCGCCGGTCGCGCGGGCGATCGAGCGGGCCTCGTCGTCGTCGACGGAGTCGAATGCGAGGACGCCCTTCTTGGCGAGGTACGATGCGACGAGGTCGTCAACGTCGCCCGTGACGAACGCGACGTCGACGCCGGCGTCGGCGACGGTTTCGGCGTAGCCGCGGAGTTCGGACTCCTCGGCCTCGATTGCGGCGTTCAGCTGGTCGACATCGGTGATATCGTACTCGGCGTCGATCTCGGCCTCTTGGACCTCAAGATCGAGGTCGAAGACCCCGATAGAAGCGTCCTCGACGGCCGTCGGCATGTCATCGTGGAGCGGCTCCTCTTCGCTGATGACGCCTTGGACGAGTTCGGTGGCCGATGCGCCGGCCCCGGTCTGCGTTCGAAGCGTGATGGCGTCGCGATCGACGACGTCGTCGCTTCGGACCTGCTGGACCGCGGCAACGACTGTTTCGGCGAGGGCTGCGGCGTCCATGTCGCCGGTCCCCTTACCGGTCATGGACGACTCGGCGACCGCGGCGAGGCTCTCATCGTCGAGATCGTCCGCAAGCGTGATGTCCGCGATGGCCTCGACGGCGAGGCTGGCGGCCTCTTGATACCCTTCGACGATCGTCGTCGGGTGAATGTCGTCGTCGATGAGGTCCTCGGCTTGGGCGAGCAGCTGTCCCGCGAGCACGGAGGCGGTCGTCGTCCCGTCGCCGACCTCCTCCTCCTGTGTCTCGGCGACCTCGACGATCATCTGAGCCGCGGGGTGCTCGATGTCCATCTCCTGGAGGATCGTCGCACCGTCGTTCGTGATGACGACGTCCCCGGAGTCCGAAACGAGCATCTTGTCCATCCCGCGCGGGCCGAGCGTCGTGCGTACCGACTCACTGACGGCCTTCCCGGCGGTGATGTTCGACGACTGGGCGTCCTTGCCCCGGGTGCGTTCGCTGTCCTCGTTGAGAATGAAAAGCGGCTGTCCGCGTCGCTGACGCATCTGCTGTGACATGTTCAGTTAATATGTCGTCAGCGGTTCTATATAAAACCTTCGTAACAGCCGGGACACGGTGGGGCTTCGAGGGGTCGGATTCCGGTGGGTTTTTACCGGCGGTCGTGGATCGCGACCGCCCGGTCGGCTCGCGCTGAGAGCCCCCGTGGGTTCCGGCTGGGGTTCGGGTCGGTGTAGCGGGCCCAGAGCCCATCGACGTACCCGCGGCCTCCGCCGAGGGCAACCTCCCGGCCGTTTCCGAACCAGGACGTCGGCTTGGCCTCCCCCCGGATGACATCCCGGAGCGCCCCGGCCGCGTCAGCCCCTGCGTGCCGAAGCGTCCGAAACTGGACCGTCGGGTGGATGCCGTAATTCTTGGCCAGCCGATAGGCGAGTGAGCGGTACCGTGCCCGCCAGTCTCGTTCGGTCGTTCCGCCGTCCGTGGCAGCCTCCTGTGCGACGCACATTCCGGCCGACCAATCGACCTCGGAGCCGATCCCGGCGACCCGATGGGCTGCATCGCGGGCGCCACCCACCGCGAGGTACTCGTCGAACCCATCGAGTTCTGCCAGGAGCTCTCGGGTGAACGCGACGTTGCCGCCGTTGAAGTATGTGACCTGCCGGCCACGGATCCGCCTAGATTCGACCGTATCGGTCGCGACACCGGCGTCAAGCCGCTCGTGTGTCGGGCCGGTGACAGCGTCGGCCCTGGAGAGCGCCTCCCGAACCGCTTCGAGCCACCCCGGCTCGACCGCCATCGTCGGCGCGAGGAACCCGACAGCGTCGCCTCGGGACCGATCCAATCCGGCGTTTCTGGCGACGTTGACGTTTCGCTCGTCGATCTCCACCAAGACGTCGACGTCGGTCCGCTCGCGCACCATCCCACTCGTGCCGTCGGTAGACGGTCCGTTGACCACGACGACCTCATGGGCCCCCTCGCCGGCGATCGACTCAAGACAGCCCCGCAACTGATCGCGGTCGTTTAGCGTCGGGACCACTACCGAGACATCCATATCGGAAATAGCGTTGCCGACCGTCAAAAGTGCCGTGTTTGTGCGCCGCTTTCACGACGGTCACTCTGGAACGCGGGCGTTCCAGTAGGAGACGGTCGCGATCCGATCGCCGATTTCGGTCCCGCGAATCGCTGTATCCGCGGCCCGGAACGGCCGGGCGACCCACCTCGGGATCGCCCGGTAAAATCCGTAGGGGAGAACGAAATCGTGGTCGGCCTCGGCGAGTTCGAGGCCGGCACCGACGATGAGTTCCATTGCCTCCCGTTCGGAGTACAGCCGCGACCCCATCGGGAGCGCCCAGTTGTACGTCGATCGGGCGGAATAGCGCTTGAACGTGTCGAAAAACACCTGTCCCTTCGCGACCCGTCGCATCTCAGCGATGAATCCCTCGGGGTCGGGGGCGAGGTGAAAAAACCGCATCGCGAACACGGAATCGAAGTGATTGTCCGGGAACGGCAACCGCCCGGCGTCACCCTGCATGAACGACAGCGATCCGTCGACGCCGACCGAACGGGCTTTCCGCCGGCCCTGTTCTAACATTGCCTCGGAGATGTCCATCCCGACGATGTCGGCACCGCGGTCGGCGAGCATGACGGTGAACCGACCAGTTCCACAGGCCACCTCGAGGACACGCTTGTCTTCCACCGGACCGAGAGCGTCCAGGACGGCCTCCTTCTCGCGGCGATCGATAAAACGGCCGCCGCCGGAGAACCGCTTGTCCTCGTAGGACTCCGCGACGTCGCTCTCCTGATACCACTCCTGTCCCTTCACACTATGCCGGTCGACCCGCCTCGATTATAAAAGGATGTGGATGCGCGGTGCCGGACGGCCCGGCCCCGATTTCGAATATATAAGGACTCATTATACACCTTGATTCTCTGTATTGTTTTGTTATACATATAGCGAACGTTTACACGTGTGTTCCGTGCACACGCTAGTATGAGCACCACCACGGAGGACCGCTCACGCCAAGCCGAATCGCCACTCGCAGATCCGGAGTTCCGCGAGACGCTCCGGGAACTCCCCCCCAGCGCCAAGTTGGTCGCGAAGGTACTTGAGGACGCCAAGCCTCTCTCACAGGGGCAACTTGCCGAGGAATCGCTCCTGCCGGATCGGACTGTCCGTTACGCGCTCAACCGTCTCGAAGAAGAGTCCCTCGTCGAGTCGCGGTACTCCTTCCACGACGCGCGAAAACAGGTGTACTTCCTCGTCGCGTAGTCGTCTAGGGAGTCTCCGACCGTCACTCCGTCCCGTCGAACCCGACCCGTCGAGCGTCGGCGCTCGCCCGCTCGGCGGCCGTCTCGAGGTCGAACGTCGTGACGGCCTCGCCGTCGCGGATGAGCGGCTCCAACAGCGAGTCGGCATCGGCCGGCGCGTCGGCGTCGGCCGCCCCGATGTGGTGTCCGCCTTCCGCGGTCCGATAGACGGCTTTTGAGCCGGGGAGCTTTCCCCGCTTCGCCGTCGATTCGCCGTCGACCTCGACGATATCGAGAGCGAAATCGATGGGGTTGGCGTTCGTGATATAGCTCCCAACGCCGAAGCCGTCGGCGACGTCCCGGAGCTCCCGTATCGTCGCCGGCGTGATACCCCCGCTGACGAAGATGTCCACGTCGTCATGGCCGGCCGCATCGAGTTTCCACCGCGTCTCCCGGATGATATGCCGGAAGTCGCCGCGTCGCGAGCCAGTGGTGTCGAGTCGGACGCTGTCGAACCCCAACTCCGCGGCCCGGACGGCCTCATCGACCTCGTCGTCGAAGGTATCACACAGCGCGATGCGCGGCACGTCCGGGGCGACAGCCTCGTCGAACGCGCGCCAGGCGTCCTCTTGATTCCCCGGCCCGAAACAGAGCATCAGCGCGTGCGGCATCGTTCCCGAGGCGTCCCGGTCTATCAGGTCACCGGCGGCGACGTGCGAGAAGCCCTCGAACCCCCCGATGAGAGCACTCCTATCGACCGTCCCCGCGATGGAGGGGTGGACGTGTCTGGCTCCGAAGCTCAAAAGCGACGTCTCGGGGGCGGCCCGCCGGGCCTCCAGCGCGGCTGTCGCCATGGCCGAGGACTGTGAGAGGAATCCGAGCAGTGACGTTTCGAGCCGTGCGAACTCGAGGTAGGGCCCCTCAACCCGCAGTACTGGGCCGCCGTCGAACAGCGTCCCTTCGGGGAGGGCGTCGGCATCAACGGTCCGCCCCTCCAGCAGCCCGGCGGCATCGGCCACCCCGGCAAACAGCTCAAACGCCCCGGTCGGGAACTGGTCGGCTGTCACCTCGGCGACGACGTGCGGGTTCCGGTCGGCGTGTTCTAAGGCTTCCTCCGTCCGCAAAAAGTACGCGTCCGTCGCCCGCCCCTCCGCGATGGCGGCCTCCGGAACGATGTCGAACATACTAACACGTCTTGCCGGCTGCTCGAAAAAGCTACTCTTCGGGGTCGCCGTCCCCGGAGGGGTCGGGGGTCGGTTCCGTGACCGCCTCGAGGAGGGCGTCCTCGTCGACCGCGAATCCCTGCCGGCCAAAGAAGGCTGCGACGTTGTGACAGTCCCGCTCGAGGAACTCCCGGCTGTTTGGGTGGTGGACCGTGACCGCCTGGCCCAAATCGAGCAGGCAGAGTTCGCCCTCATGGATGACGAGGTTGTACTCCGAGAGATCACCGTGAATCAACCCGGCGGCGTAGAGTCGACGCATGTACTCGCGGACGACTCCAAGGGCCGTCTCGGGGTTCTCGATGTCGACCTCGTTGAGCCGCTTTGCGCGTTGAGCCTCCCCGCCGAGGTACTCCATCACCAAGACGTTCCGCTCCATCGCGATCGGTTCCGGCACCCTGACGCCGGCCTTCCGCGCCCGCTCGAGGTTCGCAAACTCCTTTTTCGTCCACGCGACTACAACCTTCTTTTTGTCCGAACCGATCCCCTCGAAGCGGGGGTCCCCGTCGAGATACTCCCGCATGTGCTGAAAGTCCGAAGCGTTGATCCGGTACACCTTCACCGCGACCTCGCCGTCGGGGGCTAACGCCGTGTAGACGTTCGCCTCCTTGCCAGTCGAAATCGGGCCGCCGAAGGCGTCGATGTGGCCGTCTTGGACGAGCTTGTACAGCGCTCCCAGCGTCGCGTCGTCGAAGACCGACGCCTCGACTTTGAACTGCTCGGTGTTTTTGATCCGTTTTCGGAACTCGAGGAACTCCCGGTCCTGCCGGCGGGCGATGCGGTCGGCGTCCGTGTCGGCGACGTCGATGTCTCCCCACTCGTCGCCGTCGACCCCATCCTCAGGTTCGAGCAGGCCGTACTCCTCGCTCATTCATCGTGAATACGCCCCGGCGATTGAAATGGGCACCGGTCAGTGGCGTCCTCCGGTCGCGCCCTATCGGTCGTCGATCGGCGTGACCGACAGGTCCTTGGGGCCGACGTAGCGGGCGCGCGGCCGGATGAGTCGGTTGTCGTCGTACTGTTCGAGGATGTGAGCAATCCAGCCGCCGACGCGGCTCATCGCGAAGATGGGCGTGTAGATGTCGACCGGGATTCCCATCTGGTAGTACGTCGACGACGAGTAAAAGTCGACGTTCGGCGCGAGGCCCTTCTCCTCTGTGAGGTACTCCTCGATCGCGACCGAGTAGTCGTGCCAGTGTGGCGTTCCGGCGGCCTCACCGAGGGCCTCGGACTCGCCGGAAAGGATCTTCGCGCGCGGGTCCTTGACGCTGTAGACGCGGTGGCCGAAACCGGGGACGCGATCGCCCGCGTCGAGGCGGTCCTCAACCCACTCAACCGGATCCTTTCCGGAGTCGTCGAGTTCGAAAAGCGCCTGCATCACGTCTTGATTCGCGCCGCCGTGGAGACTCCCGGAAAGCGTCCCGACCGCGGACGTGACCGACGCGTGGAGGTCAGAGAGCGTCGAGGCAGTCACCGTCGCCGAAAACGTCGAGGCGTTCAGGCCGTGATCGGCGTGGAGCACGAGCGCCATGTCGAACGTTTCCGCGAGGACGTCGTCGGGCTCCTCGCCGTTGAGCATGTACAGGAAATTGCTCGCGTGATCGAGATCCTCGCGGGGGGCAATCGGATCCTCGCCGTCGCGAATCCGCGAGAAGGCCGCGAGCGCGGTCGGGATCTTCGCCGTGATCCGGCGTCCCTTCCGGAGGTTCGCCGCCTCGTCGGTCGGCTCCGCGTCGACGTCGGGGTCGTACGCGGAGAGGTTCGAGACGATGGTCCGAAGCGCTGCCATCGGCTCCTCGTCGGCCTCGGCGAGTT
>Ga0207414_1000217_pt1 | contig 28098 bp, 34 predicted proteins | sample PonA231FremontCA_2_FD_187269 | JGI IMG/M metagenome (GOLD analysis project Ga0207414, IMG submission 187269) | Marine sediment microbial community from Fremont, CA, USA - Pond A23 Sediment 1 (SPAdes) | ecosystem: Environmental > Aquatic > Marine > Unclassified | place: USA: Fremont, California...
TACGTTAACTAGCAATACTACCGCTTTGTTGCGGTTTCCCTGAGGCGATTATTAGTCTCGCAGAGCTAACGCCGAGACTTGTGGGTAAGAGACAGCGCTTCGGGGTGGGAGTGATTCTGACGCCGATGGCGGGAATAGAAACAATATTTATTACGGATAGCTTCTCCGCCCGGTATAGAACGAGTGCTTCCAAACTGTACAATACCCGTGAGCGGGCCGAATACGTCGATTTTGGCTCTCGACCCAACGAAAGGTTTAAATAGTTTTCGCACTAACATTATATTAGCAGCAGTCCGCCCCGGATTCTTCGGTCTCCCGCTTCCGGAGCCGGACGTAACCCATCCATCATGAGCAACACCGAAATCAGAACCCACGTAGAGGAAAGCCAGACCGACCCGAACGAACGAGCCGACAGCACCGAAGACGTCACGACGTGCCCGGAGTGTGACGCCCGCTTAGAGGCTGACTCGGAGCACGGCGAGACGGTCTGTACGGAGTGCGGCCTCGTCGTCGAGGAAGACGAGATCGACCGCGGCCCCGAGTGGCGCGCCTTCGACAGCGCCGAGAAGGATCAAAAATCACGCGTCGGTGCCCCCACCACCAACATGATGCATGATAAGGGGCTCTCTACCAACATCGGCTGGCAGGATAAAGACGCCTATGGTCGGCAACTGTCGACCCGCCAGCGCCAGAAGATGCAGCGGTTGCGGACCTGGAACGAGCGCTTCCGCACGCGCGACTCCAAGGAGCGCAATCTCAAGCAAGCCCTCGGCGAAATCGAACGGATGGCATCCGCCCTTGGCCTCCCCGAGAACGTCCGCGAAACTGCCAGCGTCATCTACCGACGCGCACTCGACGAAAACCTCCTCCCCGGCCGCTCCATCGAGGGCGTCTCAACCGCCGCGCTGTACACCGCCGCCCGGCAGGCAGGCATTCCGCGCAGCCTCGACGAGATCGAGCGCGTCTCCCGCGTCGACCGGATGGAGTTGACCCGCACCTACCGCTACATCATCCGAGAATTGAACCTCGAGGTCAAACCGGCCGACCCCGAGAGCTACATCCCGCGGTTCGTGAGCGACCTCGACCTCTCCGATGAGGTTGAGCGCCGTGCCCGAGAGCTCATTGAGGCAGCCCGCGGCGACGGTATCCTCTCCGGGAAGTCGCCGGTTGGACTGGCCGCCGCCGCGGTGTACGCCTCCGCGTTGCTCTGTAATGAAAAGGTCACACAAAACGACGTCAGCGAGGTCGCCGACATCTCCGAGGTCACCATCCGCAACCGCTACAAGGAACTGCTCGAAGCCGGCGACGTCGTGGCGGCCTAAGCAGATACGGTAGCTAACGTAGAAACGGGTGTTTGAGCCTCTTTATCGGCTGTCGTAGTTTCAAGACGCTCGGTTGATCCGATCTGAGAACTGTGACAAACGTTTTCATACCCAGCAGTCGTTACGGGTGGTATGGAAACGTACGTCAGACTCCGGTGTCCCGAGTGCGGCAAGACGTGGCAAAAGTCCCCTGGCGACCTCCCCGATCCGGGGCGGACGTTCCATTGCCCTGGCTGTCACGCCAGCCGTCGGCTCTCTGAGTTCGCCCGAACTGAACACGATCTTGAGACGCTCAAGGAGTTCTGATCCCCGGTCAGTACACGTGATACAACAGCGCGTAGATGACGAGCCCCATCGAAAACGAGACGAGCCAGAGCGTCGCGGCGATGCGGCCCGCCCACCGGTGGTTCGTCTCCGGGAGTTCCGAGATGGGATGGGTCCCGGCCGACAGCAACGCGTAGAAGACGAAGGGGACACAGAGCACCGCAAGCGAGATGTGGACTGCGAGAAACGGCAAATAAAGATACGTCCGGACGGTTTCGGGGCCGGGAAAGTCGCTCGGCCCGACGATGGTAACGCGGTAGAGATACAACAAAAGAAAGGCCGCAAAGAGGCCGAAACTCGCGAGCATCCGGACCCGGTGGCGAGCGACCTCCCCGCGCCGGATGGCCCGGACCCCCGAAAGGATCGTTCCGATCGCGGCCAGGCTGATGACCGCGTTGAGGTGTGGCACGAGCACTAAAAGCGCCTCCGAGCGCGGGAGAACGCCGGCCGGGATCATCCGCAACACCGCACCGAAGACAAGCGCGAGTGAGACGGCCGAGAGAAGCACGGTCAGTTCCGGAACGTGTCCGCGGGCCCATTCCTGAGTCGCCATACGTACAGTAGCGCCGGCCGCCGAATAGATGTTTTTGCTCGCCGCCGCACTTATATTGCTTGGTATTGTATCACACATAGAAGATCCATGCACGGAACGCAACCGGACACCGAGCCGATATACGAGTGTCTCGACTGCAGCGCTCGCGAGACGGACCCCGACGGGCGGCTCTGTTCGTGCGGGGGCTACCTCCAGAACCTTAGCGTCGAACGGGAGTGACCCGTCGGCCAGCGTTTACCTATACGGCTTTGAGCGGCGCAATGTCTGTTACACCACCAGTTATAGGCAGTGCTCCGTGAGAAGTTTGCGTGGGTGCTGTCTGCGAGCACCCGCACTGGATTGGTGGCGGTGAGCCACCGACAGTGCGTGGGACCGGATTTGAACCGGATGAAGACTCGCTATCACTCGTCTTCCAGGGTTCAAATCCGTCGCTCTCCGATCACCCACACGGCCGAAGTTGGGCAACCGAGACGCTGGTCGCCTCGCTACGTTCGGCGTTTTTCTCCACCTGTCGCTCCTGCTCGCTTCGCTCACTGCTGTGCTATTCGCTCAGGCGTCGTTCCGTGAGAAGTTTGCGTGGGTGCTGTCTGCGAGCACCCGCACTGGATTGGTGGCGGTGAGCCACCGACAGTGCGTGGGACCGGATTTGAACCGGCGGACCTCTACAGGACAGCGCCCTCAACGCTGCGCCGTTGGCCTAGCTTGGCTACCCACGCACGGTGTGTCTGTCTGCACTCCTCCGTAATTCGGGGGGCAATAAAAGGGCTTTCCTTTGGCACCGGGGGTGCCCGTCGGGTTGCGATTCCACGCCGCAAACGGAACTCCGAGATGCGGTACCGCAACTTCAAGTACGTTCCGGCAGTTCGGGGGGTATGGCGAAGTACTCCACCGGCGGCATCGGGGGCGACTCCGGCGGCGCCTGCGAACTCTGCGGGGCGGAGGGGCGATCCCTCGAGACCGTGACCGTCGCGGGGGCACAACTTGAGGTCTGCGGCGAGTGTGCCGAGCACGGCGAGTCGGATTCAGACGATGACGACCGAGCGCGTGAACGCCGCCGGAAAGCCGCACAGAACACCGCCAAACTCGACGACGCCCGGTCAGTCGAGACGGACTGGGAGGAGGGCACGGATTATGAGGATGACCCGTTGCCGTACCTCGTCCGCGGCTACGGCGACCGCGTCGAAGAGGCCAGGCAGGCGGCGGGACTACAGGTCGACGAGCTCGCGACCGACGCCGGGATCGACGAGGATGATCTCGTCGCGATCGAGCAGGGCCGGGCCGCGCGAGCGAACGTCGGTGGGGCCGCTATCGAGGCGCTTGAGGAGTGTCTCGGGGTCGAACTCGCCGAGTAACGCTGCGGGGGCGTCGGTGTGAAACCGTCCGCTAGTCGGCGTCCGCTCGTCGCCACGCGTAGAGGTACACCCCGACAGTAATACAGAGCCACGCGACCGCGCCGGCCCGGACGGCGAAGTCCGCTCGCTGGCCCCATGTCGCCAACTCGAAGGGAAGCGACGAGAGCGCAACGGCTGGCGCGCCGACGACGATGGTCAACACGAAGGTCGTCTGCATAACCCACCCGTAATCGACGCCCTCGGGATCGGTCGTCTCGACGCGAGGCGGCATGCTTCAGTATCGGTGACTCGGCCTGTAAGCGGTTACGATTCCGGGCCGCCGTCGACGCACCGGTAGTGCGAGCGTTTAACCCGCCTGACGACGCAATCGAAGTATGCGAGCGAAGGACATTCGTGCAAAGGCCGGTGAGGAGCCGATCACGATGCTCACCGCCTACGACGCACCGACGGCCAGGTTGCTCGACGAGGCCGGCGTCGACATCGCGCTTGTGGGTGACTCGGTCGGGAACACCCGACTCGGGTACGACTCGACGCTGCCGGTCACTGTCGACGAGATCGCAAGCCATACTGCGGCCGTCGCCCGCGCGACCGAGGACGCCCTTGTCGTCTCGGATATGCCGTTTCTCTCCTTCGGAGCCGACACCGGCGACGCGATCGAGAACTGCGGGCGGATGCTGAAGGAGGCGAGCGCCGACGCGGTCAAGCTCGAATGCGGGCCGCACACGGTGGAGTTGACGCGTCGGCTCACGAACATCGGCGTTCCGGTACAGGCTCACCTCGGGTTGACGCCACAGCGGGAAAACGAGACCGGGCTCTACCGACAGGGCACCGACGAGGAATCCGCCCGTGACCTTCTCGATCTCGCCCGCCAACACGAGGCTGCGGGCGCGTTCTCGCTCGTCTTGGAGCATATCCCGGCGAATCTCGCCGAGACGGTCACCGAGGCACTATCGATCCCTACCATCGGGATCGGCGCCGGTCCCGAGTGTGACGGCCAAGTGCTCGTTATCGATGAGGTGCTCGGCCTCTCGGAGCGGACCGCGCCGTTCTCGAAGCGGTTCGGCGACGTTCGTGGCGAGATGGCCGGGGCAATCGGCGACTATGTGGACGCCGTCGAGTCCGGAACGTTCCCCGCCGAGGAGCACAGCCACCACGAGGACGACCTCGACGACGTGTATTGAGGCCCGATCGACCGGTGTGTCGGACACCATATCAATCCGGGCAGCCATACCGCCGGACACGACTTATGAGGCTCCGACACGTCCGTTTCAGTATGGCAGAACGCGTGTCGGCCGGCGAGCGGGCGAGCGTTGGGTCCGCCCCGGCTGGCGACGACGACGGGGCCCGCGAAGGTGGCGAGAATGGCGGTCGCGTGAACGACAACGGACGAACGCGTCGCCGAATGGATACCGACGCGGGAGCTCCCCATCCGGACGCCCCCGCTCTCGTCGTCGACGGCATCTCGAAGTCGTTCGGAGACGGCGATGAGGCAGTTGTTGCCGTCGACGACGTGAGCTTCAACGTCGACCGCGGCTCGGTTGTCGGGCTTCTGGGTCCGAACGGTGCCGGCAAGACGACGCTTATAAAATCTATCCTCGGGACGGTTGTTCCCGACTCGGGAACGGTGCGGCTGTTCGGGACCGACGCTGCGTCCGGCCGGCGGGCAGCGTACGCAGACATCGACGCGATGCTCGAAGGGGCTCGAAACGACTACTGGCGGCTCACAGTCCGGGAGAACCTCCGCTACTTCGCGACGATCGGCGGCGTCGACCCCGACTCGGTCGCCGCCCGTCACGGCCGGCTTCTCGACCGACTCGGCCTCGCTCAAAAGGCGGATACGCCCGTCCGGGAGCTCTCTCGGGGCATGAAGCAGAAAGTCTCGTTGGCGAGCGTTCTCGCCGGCGGCGCAAAACTCGTTTTTCTCGACGAGCCAACACTCGGGCTGGATGTCGAGAGTTCGCGGACCCTCCGACGGGAACTCCGCCGGCTAGCCGACGAGAACGGCCTCACCGTCGTGCTCAGCAGCCACGACATGGATGTCGTCGAGGCCGTCTGCGATCGTGTCATCGTCATGGCCGACGGCCGAATCCTGGCGGACGACGCCGTATCAGCCCTCGTCTCACGGGCGAGCGCCGATGTTGTCGAGGTCGCGAGCCCGGACTTCGATGAGCGCTCCCTCGCGGCACTCAACGAGCGCTTCGAGGTCCGGTCTGTCACCCCGGCCGAGGCTGGGGGCCGGACCCGGATCGAGGTGGCGGCCGGCGGCGACGAACTGTATGCGCTGATGGAGCATCTCCGCGAGGCCGGCGTCACGATCGACGACCTCCGGACGCGTCGCCCCGATCTGGAGGACGTGTTCGTCGACATGACAGAGACCGAGATAGAGCACACCGGGGCGTCCGACGCGGCGGGGCGACAGCGGTGAGTCCCACCGATCCCGACCGCCACACCAACGGGCGGATCGACGAAGCGCCCGGCGCGAGTACCGCCCCCGAGACGCCGCGCCAGGCGACGTACTACCATCTGGTGCGGGCCGTCCTGTATCGCGAGTTCCTGATCTTCGTCCGGTACCCGGCCAATGCCGTCGGCGGGGTCGTCGTCTCGGTGTTCTTTTTCGCGCTGCTTTTCTATGGCGGCCGGCTGCTGGCCGGGGAGGCGCTTGCGGACTCGATCGAAGGGATCGTCGTCGGCTATTTCCTCTGGACGCTGTCCGTCGGGGCCTACTCTTCGGTCTCCAACGACATCGCGAGCGAGGTCCAGTGGGGAACCCTAGAGCGACACGTCACCACCCCGTTCGGCTTCGCACCGGTCGCACTCCTGAAGGGTGTCGCAAAGGTTGTTCGAACGTTCCTGCTTTCGGCCGTCATCCTCGCGGTGATGTTGCTCTTGACCGGGACAGCGCTCAGCCTCAATCCGATCACCATTCTCGTTGTCGCCGGGCTCTCGATCACGTCAGTGCTCGGCCTCGGGTTCGCGGCCGGCGGCGTCACGGTTCTTTATAAACGAATCGGGAACTGGCTCAACCTGCTGCAGTTCGGCTTCGTCGTCCTCGTCTCCGCCCCGGTGTTCGACGCTCCGTGGACCCGCGTCCTGCCGCTGGCACACGGGAGCGCGCTGCTCCAGCGGGCGATGGTCGACGGCGTCCGACTCTGGGAGTTCGATCCCCTCGAACTCGGGCTGCTTGTCGCCGTCTCGGTCGGCTACCTCGGCGGCGGCTACCTCGTCTTCCAGTACGCGACACGGCGAGCGCGGCGGCTCGGGGTGCTCGGCGACTACTAAAATCGTGAGTGCGTGAAACGGATCCAGCGAACGTTACTCCCACTCGCCGTCGACGATGTCGGCCTCGGCCTGATGGGCCATATTCACTTGGTAGTCCGGGAGGTGAAGCGCGAGGTCGGTCGTCGTGATGATTCCGATTGCCTGGCCGTTCTTGACGACCGGCAGCTTCTTGACGCCGTTGTGACCCATCCGCTCGGCCGCGGTTCGGACGGACTCACTTCGACGAACGGTGACGACAGGATCCGACATTAGTTCACTGACCGGCGTTTCGGGGCTGAGCCCTTCGCCGACCGCGGCGACGACGTCGGACTCGGTGACGATGCCGAGGATGCGATCGTCCCCGATAATAAGCGATCCGATGCTCTTTTTACTGAGTATCTGGGCGGCGTCGGTCATCGTGGTTCCGTCCGGCACGGATTCGACCGGTGACGACATCAGTTCCTCGACGCCTTTGTCCTGTTCCGTCATATCTCTCCGTACTTTACGGACAATCATAATAGTGTGGCATTCGGTCAGCGGGGTATCATCACGGACTGCGCCGGGGTGGATCGGCGTGGCGACCCATTCACTCGCTCCACTCGGCCCGACACGTCGTATCGCAAAAGTGCATCGTCAAGATTGATCCGTCCTCGATTCGCGTGAGAACCTTGTGGGTGGGTTCGTTTACAATCGGCTCCGAACACGCCGCACAGCACGGCGCTGTTTCCTCCGTTACGTCCTCGCCGAGATCCGATGTCGGGTCGACCATTTCGTTGCACGGAGGTGGGGCAGGTATATCAACGATTATGTTCGAGGAGGCGCTCGCCCGGTTCCGGCGTGATACTCCTCTCGTCCGTGCCCGTCCAGTTTTTTCTTCTTCCCCTGGTTTCTCCGTTTCTCTCTTCTTCGTCTAATTTCTCGCTCGTCCGGTCTCTTTCTCCCGGTTACTCCTCAAGCGTCGCCTCGTCGAGCGCCGCCGGCTCGCTTTCGTCGGCCTGTCGCCGAACGTCGACGTGGTAGTGTTCGAGGATGTCTCGGCCCAAGAGGAGCGGGTACTCCATGTGCCCCCGGTCCTCGATGCTCGCCGTGACGGTGTGTTGTTTCCCGCCGACACCGACGACCAGATCGACGATCGGGCGTGACCGGCCGGACTTGACGCTCCCGGATCTGATCTTGACGATGTCCTTTATTGGGCCTGTACCGATCTCGGCGGCGAGGTGGGCGTCGATGCTCGTCCTCGTCGCGCCGGTATCGGATTTCGCCATCACGGTCCGCTGGCCGCTCGTCCCCATGACGACGACCTCCTCGACGTAGCCGATCAGCGGCGTCTCCGTCGGGACGGATGTCTCGGGTTTCGGCATACACGCCGGCCGCGAGTCGTCGAGGTTCGCAGTCAGTTCGTGGACCCGCTCGGGATCGACCTCGCCGCCGGCCCGCTCGATAGCGAGTCTGGCAATGTGTGGGGCGGGCGAGCGGTTTGTCGCTTTAAACAGCCCTCGAAAGCCGGCCGTCGGATTTACTTCGAGGATGTAGTAGCCGTCCTCCCCCTCGACGATGTCGACGCCCGCGTAGTCGAGTCCAATCTCGTCCGCCGCCCGCTTGGCCATTATTGCGGCCTTCTCCGGCAGTTCCTCGGTCACGTTCTCGACGCGACCGCCCAACGCCACGTTCGTCCGCCACTCGCCGTCCGGCGCGTAGCGGTTCATCGCGCCGACGACCCGCTCGCCGACGACGTAGATCCGGAGGTCGTGGTGGCGCTGCTCGTCGTGTTCGATGAGTTCCTGGAGAAAGGCCTGTCGCGAGCCAACCATCGGGTTGACGGGGTCGTCGGTGTCGAGTTTCCACGTGCCGCCGCCGTGCGTGCCGATCGCGGTCTTATAAACGACTTCGTCGCCGAAGCGGTCACGGCGGGCGTTCAGTACATCCCCGGAAAGCGCCATGAGCGCGTCCGGAACGGGCAGCCCCGCCTCCGCGAGGGCGGTCCCGGAGGCAAACTTGTGCATCGCCGTCATCGTCGCGGTCGGCGTGTTCAGTATTGGTCGGATACGATCGAGCATCGTTGCCAGCCCGAGCGCTTCGGCGGGTTGTTCCTCCTTCGAGAGCAACAGCCGGTTGACGACGATGTCAACATCGGGTTCGAGCGTTACGGCCCCGTCGGTGATGTCGACGGCGGTGTTCTCGGCGCGGAGCCACGCGGTTCCGTAGCCGAGATCGTCGACGGCGTTGAGAATCGCTTTCGTCTCCTTCGAACTGTGGAGGCTGAGAACGCCGACAGTAAGCGAATCGGACATACACCTGTTGTGGGTGGTTTCGGCAAAACGCTGCCGGTCCGTGAACGGGGCCAGCGCCGTTTTCCACCGGTAACGTACGTCTGCCCGTCCTCCCGCGGCGGACGGCGTATTTATACCCGGCCCCGCCGTGGCTCGGATGTGTCAGCGAGATTCACGTACGACGGCGGCGCGGTCGACCCCGGTGAGACACAGAATCTCCGTTTCACCGTCAGCGAGACGTACCTCGGCGACCCCGTCCGGATACCCGTCACGGTTGTCAACGGCGAGCGCGAGGGGCCGACCCTCTGTCTGACCGCGGCGTCCCACGGCGACGAACTCAACGGGATCGAGATCGTCCGGGAGGTCGCCCACGAGTGGGACCACTCCGGACTCCGCGGGACGCTCATCTGCCTGCCGGTCCTCAACGTTCCCGGGTTCATCGCCCAACAGCGGTATCTGCCGGTCTACGACCGCGACCTCAACCGGTCGTTTCCGGGCGACGACTCGACAACGAGCGCGAAACGGATCGCCGCTCGGGTGTTCGAGAACTTCATCGAGCCCTGTGACATCGGATTGGACTTTCACACCTCGACGCGCGGGCGGACGAACATGCTTCACGTTCGCGCGGACATGAGCGACCCCTCGGTGTCCAGGGTCGCAAACGCCTTCGCCTCGAACGTCATCATCGCGGGAGAAGGTCCGAGCGGGTCGTTGCGACGGGAAGCAAGCGAGGCCGGCACCTCGACGGTCACGGTCGAGTTGGGCGAAGCCCACCGCTTCCAGCGGCCGCTTATCGACGCAGCGCTGGAGGGTGTCCTTTCGCTGATGGCCGAGTTCGGGATGACAGCGACGGAGACAGTCAAATGGCCCGGCTGGCGGACCGTTATCGACGCCGCGGACGAGAAGACGTGGCTCCGGGCCGACACCGGCGGCCTCGTCGAGATGCACCACGACCGCGGCGCGCTCGTCGAAGCGGGCGAGTCAGTCTGTACGATCACCAACCCGTTTAAAACGGACGCGACAGCCGTCGAAGCGCCCTTTACCGGCGTCCTCGTCGGCGTCCTCGAGAACCCCTTGGTCTACCCCGGCAACCCGCTGTGTCATCTTGTTGCTCTCGATGGGCCGACGCTCCGGGCGTTCCGCCGGCACCACCGCGGGATGGAATAACAACCTTTTTAATCATCTTATATTCTCGCTTCGAAGCACGCTGTTCACAGTCGAGCTCGCGTCCCGCCATCGACGGAAAACGCCGGCGAACACCCGCGAGACGTTCATACGAACACCCACGGAACGTTCGCAGGTAGTAACTACTATACCAGCGCGGTACCGACCATAGCTTGCATGAGTCAATCGTACGACCGAGGTCTGATAGAGGACTTCGGGCGGTGGCAGGAGTTCTCCGCCGGCATGTGGGCCTGGATCTTCCACAAGTTCACCGGCTGGGTGCTCATCGGCTACCTCTTTACCCACGTGGCGGTGTTGAGCACCGCCACCGTGGACGGGGCGACGTACACACAGACGCTCCAGGGGCTCGAGAGCCTGCTTCTCGTCCGGTTCCTCGAAGTCGGCCTGCTCGCGGTCGCCGCCTTCCACATCCTCAACGGCGTCCGCCTGCTGTTCGTCGACTTGGGTGTCGGGATAGAATCACAGGATAAGGCGTTCTACGCCGCACTGATAGCGACCGCGGCCATCACGGTCGCGAGCATCCCGACGTTCCTCGTGGGGGCGTTCTAAGATGGCCGAGCACTACTCCTCCTTCGAACCGAAGGGAACGCGGTGGCTGCTCCAGCGGATCACGGCCGCGTTTCTCGTTGTCGTGTTAGCGTATCACTTCCTCCTGTTGCACTTTGTCAACCACGCGGCCGACATCACGTTCGCCGGAACACAGGTCCGGATGAGCCAGGTCGGCTACTTCTCCACGATGGTGTTGTTCCTCGTGACCGCCGCCTTCCACGGGGTTAACGGCGTCTACAACGCCCTCGTCAACCAAGGTCTCGACGGCACCCAAAAGACCGTCGTCAAGTGGTCGCTCGTCGCCGCGGGAACACTCCTCGTCGTTCAGGGGGCCCGCGTCGCGAGCGCCATGACGGGGTTGTTCTGATCATGAGCACACAAGTCAAAGAGCGCGAAACGGAAACCGAGACCGAAGAGACGTCCGAACATCAAGAGCGACGGCTCTCCGAGAAGCGCGATCGTGCTGGAATGCGCGAGCGCGCCGAGAATGACCTCTCGGAGACCGACGAGACGGTTCGGATCAAGGTGTTCCGCTACGACCCCGAGGTCGAGGGCAAGAAGGATCCGCGCTTCGACACCTTCGAGGTACCGTTCACGAAGGGGATGACGGTGCTGGACTCGCTGATCTACGCGCGCGATCACTTCGATTCGAGCCTCACCTTCCGGCACTCGTGTCGACAGGCGATCTGCGGCTCCGATGCGCTGTTCGTCAACGGGAAACAGCGGCTCGGGTGCAAGACGCAGATGGTGGATCTGGAGTGGCCGGTCCGGATCGAACCGCTACCGCACGCCGAGGTTGTCAAGGATCTCGTCGTCGACATGGAGCACTTCTACGACCAGATGGAGGCCGTCGAGCCGTACTTCCAGACGAACGATCTCCCCGATGACGGGGAGCAACGACAGAGCCGCGAGAACCGCGAGAAGGTCAAGATGTCCACGCGCTGTATCTGGTGTAGTGCGTGCATGTCCTCGTGTAACATCGCCGCAGGTGACAACGAGTACCTTGGCCCCGCTGCCATCAACAAGGCCTACCGCTTCGCGATGGACAAACGCGAGGGCGAGGAAATGAAAGAACACCGGCTCAATATTATCGAGCAGGAACACGGTGTCTGGCGCTGCCAGACGCAGTTCTCCTGTACGGAGGTGTGCCCAAAGGACATCCCTCTGACAGAGCACATCCAAGAGCTCAAACGCGAGGCCGTCAAGAGCAACCTGAAATTCTGGTAGCAGTAGTCTAAAGTCATTCAAAACCCAATATAATACCATGACAATGCACGAACACGACGTGGTCGTCGTCGGTGCCGGTGGCGCCGGCCTCCGAGCCGCGATCGCGGCCGACGAGGAGGGCGCTGACGTGGCGATGGTCACAAAACTGCACCCGGTTCGCTCGCACACGGGCGCTGCCGAGGGTGGAATCAACGCGGCGCTCCGAGACGGCGACGACTGGGAGCTTCACGCCTACGACACGATGAAGGGGTCGGATTACCTCGGCGACGCCCCCGCCATCGAAACACTCGCACAGGACGCCCCCGAGGAGGTCATCCAACTCGAACACTGGGGGATGCCGTTCTCGCGGGAGGACGACGGGCGCGTTTCCCAGCGACCCTTTGGCGGACTGTCTTTCCCCCGGACGACCTACGCCGGGGCCGAGACGGGCCACCACCTGTTGCACACGATGTACGAGCAGGTCGTCAAACGAGGCATCACGGTTTACGACGAGTTTTATGTCAGCGAACTCGCCGTCACGGACCACGACGAGCCTGAGGATCGGGAGTGTCACGGCTGCGTCGCCTACGACATCAAATCTGGCGAGGTCGTCGGCTTCCGTGCGAAAAATGGCGTGATCCTGGCCACCGGCGGTGACGGGCAGGTCTTCAACCACACCACGAACGCGGTCGCCAACACCGGCGACGGCCCGGCGATGGCCTACCGCGCGGGTGTCCCGGTCGAGGACATGGAGTTCGTCCAGTTTCACCCGACGACGCTGCCATCGACTGGCGTGCTCATCTCCGAGGGCGTCCGGGGCGAGGGGGGCATCCTCTACAACGGCGAGGGCGAGCGCTTCATGTTCGAGCACGGCTACGCGAACAACGCCGGCGAACTCGCCTCCCGCGACGTCGTCTCGCGAGCGGAGTTGACCGAGGTCAACGAGGGCCGCGGCGTCAACGACGAGTACGTCTATCTTGATATGCGGCATCTCGGCGAAGAGCGCATCTACGACCGGCTTGAAAACATCATCCACCTCGCGGAGGACTTCGAGGGGGTCAACCCCACCGAGGAGCCGATGCCGGTCAAGCCCGGCCAACACTACCACATGGGCGGCATCGAGACGAGCGAACACGGCGAGACGTGCGTCAGCGGGCTGTACGCTGCCGGCGAGTGTGCATGCGCCTCCGTCCACGGCTCGAACCGACTCGGCGGGAACGCACTACCGGAACTGATTGTCTTCGGTGCGCGCGCCGGCCACCACGCCGCCGGCCGAGACCTCGGCGAGGCCGAGGTGCCGATCGGTCCCTCCGCCGAGAGCGAACCAGAGGAGAGTCTCGACACGCCGGTCGAACCGGGCGCACTCGATTCGACCGACGGCGACGTCGCCGCCGACGGCGCGCTTGTCGAACCCACGGAGGTCGTCGAGCACGCGGTCGACTACGAGCGCACCCGCATCGAGGAGATGCTCGAAGGCGACGGCACCAACCACGCCGAGATCCGTGAGGACCTCCAGAAGGCGATGACTGAGAACGTCAACGTCTTCCGAGAGAAGGAAGGCCTCAAAAAGGCACTTGAGATTATCCGCGAGTGTCGCGAACGCTATCAAGACGTGGCCGTCTCCGATCCCTCGCGGACGTTCAACACCGATCTCATCCACACGATCGAGACGCGAAACCTCATCGACATCGCCGAGACGATCACGCTCGGCGCCCTCGCCCGCGACGAGTTCCGCGGGGCCCACTGGCGGCGCGAACATCAAGAGCGGAAGGACGAGGATTGGCTCAAACACACGATGATCTCTTGGAACGACGGTGCGCCGAAGCTCTACTACAAGCCCGTCGTCCTCGAAGGCGAGAACAAAGAGTACGAACCGAAGGTCCGCTCGTACTGACGCCGCGGTTCGACGCCGATCTGTTCGACGAACTCGACCGAGCCCGCCGGTCGTCCCGCCGCTATTTATAATTCGACCGACGGTCTCTTATAAAACATCCATGCCCGGGTCCTACACCCGCCCGTCCAAATTCGTGGACGTAGTTCGGTGACCCGTATGTGACACAGCACGACAGGGGCATACACCGCGTTCCAGCCCGGTCACCGTCGGTCACCCGATAAATCCGTCCGTGCTCCACTCGGCGTCCCCCTCGTCGGGTTCGATCGAGACCGGTGCGCTCACCAGCACGAAGGCGGCCTCCTCGTCGTCGTTTCTGATCTGTCTGGTCGCCTCCGGGGGGATCCAGACTGCGTCCCCCTCCTCCATCCCGATGGGGTCGTCATTGATAACGACGGTCGCTGTTCCTTCGATGAGGACGTAGATTTCCTCGTGACCGTTTTCGACGTGATCGTGCGGTCGGCTCTTCCAGTTTGGCTCACATCGGGTGATCGTCACGCCGACTTTCTCGCTGTCGAGTGGCTCCCTGAGGAAATGCATCCCGCCGGAGACAGGGTCGATGTTGTGGTAGTTGACGCGCTTGTACGTGCTCATACTGCCGCTTCACGGGCCACCAAGATAGGTTTCACGCCCGTACCCATTGCGTTTACGCCGACAGCACCCGCTCGATCCGGTCGTCTGCCGACGCCGGCGGATCGGTACTCATTCCGGCGACCGCATCGAGGAAGGCGATCCGATAGCTCGCCGGGCCGTTCCACTCGCCCCCGTCGGCGGCGCGTTCGCCCGCAAGCCCGAACGCGACCGTCCCCGAGAGCGCGGCCTTGAGGGGTCGTTCGATTCCGACGCCCGCCCCGAACGTCGCGAGTGTCACGCCGAGCATACAGCCGGTGCCGACAACCCGGCCCATCATCTCGTCGCCGGCCGAAACCTCGTAGGCCGCCTCCGGCCCGGCGATGACGTCTGTCTCGCCGGAGGCGACAGCAACGGTGTCGTACTCGCGGGCGCACGAAAGCGCCGCCTCGGCGACATCGGCGTACTCGCCGACCGATTCGACGCCGCGAACCTCGGCGTCTTCGCCCGCGAGTGCCGAGATTTCGGCGTGGTTGCCCTTCACGATCGTCACGTCGAGTTCCGACAGAAGCCGGGTCCCGACTCGCGTCCGGGTCGGCGTTGCACCCATCCCCACGGGGTCGACGACGAGGGGAACGCCGCCCTGATTGGCCGCTTCGCCCGCGGCGAGCATCGTCGCTTCCCCGGCCTCGTCGACGGTCCCCATATTTAGAAGGCAGGCGTCAGCCCCGGCGACCATCTCGGCGACCTCGCGCTCGTCATCGGACATGACCGGCAACCCGCCCCAATGCAGCGTGACGTTGGCGACGTCGTTGACGGTGACGTTGTTCGTGACCGAGTTGACGAGCGGGTCCGTCGCCCCGATTGCTTCGAGGGCGGCCGCCACGTCGACGGCGGGCTCAGACATCGGCGCTCGCCCCCTGGACGGCGTCGGCGAGGCGACGCGTCGCGGCTTCCGGATCGTCGGCCGCCGTGATTGCCGAGATGACGGCGACGCCGTCGGCTCCGGCGGCGGCGACCGATTCGGCGTTCTCCGGCGTAACGCCGCCGATGCCGACGAACGGGATGTCAACGGCTTCGCGGACCGCTCGAATTCGTTCGAGCCCGACGTTCGACTGTTCAGGTGTCGTCTCTTTTGAATTCGTCCCGAAGATCGCACCGACGCCGAGATAGTCTGCCCCCGCCGCCTCCGCTTCGCGGGCGGCCGCCGGGGTGGAGACGGAGCGACCGACCATCGCGTCCTTACCGAGTTGCTCGCGGGCGACCGATACCGGGAGGTCGTCGTCGCCGAGGTGGACCCCGTCGGCATCGATCGCGGCGGCGATGTCGAGCCGGTCGTTAACGATCAGCGGGACGCCGGCGGCTCGCGTCTCCTCGCGAAGTTCGAGGCCGAGTTGGTAGCGTTCTTTGGCGCTCGTCCCCTTTTCACGAAGTTGGACAACGTCGACGCCGCCGTCGATCGCGGCCGCGACGACCTCGGGCGTCGATCGGCCCGCCGAGAGCCCCGCGTCGGTGACTAGGTACACGCCGAAATCCTGACTCATACAACCGGATGGTACCGCCGGTGCGATATCGGTCTTTTTGTTCGCAGCCAGTAATTTATACAGGGCTGTCCAACGGCCGGACATGATCAACGAACTGGCTGAGGCGGCCGAGAGCGTTGCGGCGGCGAGCGAGGCCTGTGACGATGAGGACGCCCGCGAACGGCTTTCGGGGCTCGAATCGCAGCTTTCGAGGCTCACCGAGTCCGAACAGGGCGCAGACCACGGGCGATTGGCGCGCATCCAGCGGGCGCTTGACGAAATCGAAGCGTCGGTAGCGGGCGAGGCGCTCGACGCGATCCGGGCCGCCGACGGGTGTATCGACGACTATCGCGAAACCGTCGACGGCGTCTAATCGATCGTTCGACCGATGGGGCCACCTCAAAACTCGTCTCACGACGGGCGCCGGCCGGACCCCTACGGTAGCCCCGCTTCTTTACTTAGACCGCGTCTGTCGAGACCGATCAGCGCCATCGATGGGTTCGGCGGGTACGCCGGCCACCGTCTCGCCCGGCGGGATGTCGTCGACGACGACGCTTCCGGCCCCGACCGACGCGGCCTCGCCAATCGAGATATCGCCGAGCAGCGTCGCGCTTGCACCAACGACGACGCCGTCCCCGAGCGTTGGATGACGCTTCTCGCGGCGCATCGAGTCGCCGCCGAGCGTAACGCCGTGATACAGGAGCACGTCGTCGCCGAGTTCGGCGGTTTCGCCGATTACGACGCCGGCCCCGTGGTCGATGAACAGTCGCCGGCCGATGTCAGCAGCCGGGTGGATCTCGACACCGGTGAGAAGGCGCACAGCCTGTGAGAAAAATCGGGCGGTGAACCGAAAGCCACGGTGCCACAGCGCGTGAGCGAGTCGGTACCCCCAGACAGCGTGGACCCCGGAGTACAACAGCGCAACAGTGACGGCGCTTCTCGCTGCCGGGTCCTTCGTGCGTGCGGTCCGAACGTCCTCGGCCATCATCCCGAGGACGCTCGCGAGCGATTCAAGTATCATATCGGGAACGGAAACGCGCGGAACCGACGGGAACGACGGCGGTGGCCGGTCAGCAGTAGCCGGCCGACAGCGACGCCATGGTTGTATCCCGGATCTTCCGCCGTGCTTCGAACTCCGGGAACGATGATATAAAAACTGTCGATGGGGGCACTCGTCTAATTTAATCAGCCGCCATCGTGTCGGTCCGGACGGTGTGAGCAATCCGCGGCATAAATGTGGCTCCGGCGATCCGGCGGTACCGCGTTTGCGGTCCGGCCGGTCGGGGCCCCCGTTGCGGTGAACAGAGGGCTTACATAACTGAACCTCAAATCGGGGTGTATGCCAGAAGTGGAAGTGTCGTTACCCGACCGAATCGACAGCGAGATCGCCCGCCTGGTCGATCAAGGCGAGTTCCTCAACCGCGAACAGGCGGTCGAAGAACTCCTCTCGATGGGCGTTTCGGCGTACGCTCCGGCCGAGTCGACCGACGAACCCGACGAGGACCTGTTCACACAGATGACCGACGACCAACAGGACCCCGCCGCCCGAACCGACGAGGGCGACGACTACACGTTCTGAGCCGCCGTTCGTCCCGGTCATCCCGCGCTCACCCTGAAAGCGCGGCCTCGCTCCGGTAGACGTAGCGCATCGGATGCCCCCGTTCGTCCGTCGGCGGGTCGGCTGGGAGCGACCAAAGCGAACCGGGCCCCGGACGCACACTCAATCCGAGCGCGACGGCGTCGAGGACGGCGGGAATCGGAACCCGAAACCCCTCTGTCGCCTCGGCGACCGACTGGACCGTCGGCGGCGCGTCCCGGTCGAACCCTGCGAGGGAGCGCATCCGTTCGGCGTACCCCGACGCGACGTCCGGCGGATCGCTCGGTGCTTCGCCAGCGAAGGCCAGATAGCACAACTCGGGGTGGGCCTCGAAGAAGACCGGGCGGGCGTCGTCGATCGCGCCGAGGAACTCGTCTACGGCGGCGACGACAGGCGCGCGTTCGAAGGCTCGACGAGAGAGTTCCGACCCCGTCTTGCGCTCGTGAACCCTGTTGGCAGCCCGGTAGCGGTGCTTTTTTGCTGCCTCCCGGACGGGTGCTGGGACGACCGCGTCGGCGCGCCCGTCGAGCAGCTTCCGAGCAGCCCGTTCGTTCGGTCGGGGGGCGCTCGCTGTCTCGAGGCCGACCGGGACGTCGATCGCGATCCGGTCGGCTGATTCCTCGTATCGGGTCCAGAGTTCGCCCACCCCGTCGAAGACGGCGGCGTGGTCGAACCCCTCGACTGTGTAGGCGACCGCGAGCCACTCTCCCTCCCGGGCTACGCCGCCGACGTAGTGCTCGCTCACGTATGATCTGTCTCGCCCCGGCCACGTATGCGTATCGCCCCGGCAGACAGGCGTCTGCCGGAATCGAGCTCGAATCTCGATTCGGACGAGGGTGCCGGCTCGACGTTCGCCGGAGGCCGGCGACAGGCTGGCTCGTCTTAGTCGTGCGGGTGGAACAGATTCATCGACCGCCTGACTGCATCCGCATCACCGACAAACGTGAGATGATCGCCGTATTCGATGATGCGATCCGCCGACGGGACCTCGTCCTCGCCGTTGTGGCTGACGATAGCGATGAAACAGCCGTCGGGGATTTCAGAGTTGAGGTCTTCGATGCTCTTTCCGGTGAACTCCTCGGAGGTCACCTCGACTTCTTGAACATCGTGGCTGTCGCCCAGTTCGTTCATCCAGTGGGTGAGCGCCGGTCGCTCGATCTCGTCGTCGATGGCCACCGCTGTCGCGGTGGGCGAATCGACGGCGACCACCCCCATGCTTCGGAAGGCGTCGACGTTCTCCGGCTCGTTCACCTGCGAATACACTGACTCGATACCGAAAGTGGTGTCTGCAAGTTGACACGAAAGCAGATTGATGTCGTCGTCTCTGGTCGCCGCGATAAACCGCTTTGCGTCATCGATGCCCGCTCTGCGGAGCACCTGCGTGTCGGTGCCGTCGCCTTCGTACACCGTAAACCCCTCCGATCGTGCCTGTTCGATCTCGTCTTCGTCGTCTTCAATGAGGACGACGAACTCGCCTCTGTTCTCCAGTCGTGTGGCGAGCGCCCGGCCGACCCGGCCGCTACCGATGATTATCGTACGCATTGGTGACACTCCAAGGAAATCCCCGATCTGCCGCGAAAGTCCGGCCTCAATGGCAACTGTGGCGAAGATGACAGCGAATACGGTCCCCACGAGCAGCTGTCCGGCTTCGACGTTGCCCGCCAGTTCCAACTCGATAGCGAACAGCGTCGCCACGCTGGCCGGAATGATACCTCGAGGGCCGACGCCGGCGATGAACAGGCGCTCGGGCCAAGTGAACCGCTCGACACCGACGGTAGCGATGATCGCACCCAGCGGACGGAGCACGAGCATTATGATTAGCACGATCGCGATCGCGCCGACCCCAAGTTGCAGTATCGCCTCGATGTCGATCAGGGCCGCCAGCGAGATAAACACGAACGAGAGCACGATCATAGTCGCGTTCTCGGTGAACTCCTCGATCTCTTCGCGATTCTTGAGATCGAGATTCCCGAGGGCGACCCCGCTCGTCGCCGCCGCCGCGATTCCCGCCTCGGCGGCAACAACCTCGGCGGCCGCGAACGACCCGATGGCCGCTGTCAACACGAGGAACTGGGAGGCTTGGATGTCCCGCTCGGGGACGAGTTCACTGTTCAACAGGAGATAAATTATGAGTGTCGCGAGAACACCCGCCGCCACGCCGATGCCGAAGCGCTCGAAGAAAGAAAAAACAGTCGCCGGAACGCCGAGGTCGTCAAGCAACAGCGTCTCGAAGATGACGACCGCAACGATCGCGGCGGTCACGTCGTTGACGATACCTTCCGTCTCCAAGGCGGTCGCAACGTGGTCTCTGACCCGCACGACGCTGAGAATCGGCGTAATAACAGTCGGCCCCGTTGCGACGAGTAACGCCCCGATCAGAAGCGCGATCTCCCAGTTGGCCCCCTCAAAAAACCGGACGGCCGCGGACGTCCCGAGGAACATCACGAAAGCGCTGATTGTCACCAACCGGAACGAGACCGTTGAGGCCCCCCGGATGCGCTCAATCTTTAGGGCGAACGCACCCTCGAAAACGATGATTGCCACGCTAATACCGACGATGATCTCAAGACCCTCCCCGAACGTTTCTAGCGTGAGGAGGCCAAGCACCTCCGGCCCCAACAGAACCCCGATTATGAGATAGAAGATGACACTCGGGATCTTCAGCCGGTGAGCAAGCAGCTGGACAGCGAGTCCCGAGATGAGGACAATGGCGATGACCGGGAGCAGACTGGCAGACACTTACAAGTAATAAGAAGATACGGGTTCTTTATATTATTGTTTGCGGATGATCGTTCGGAATCGTGGCGACCCGCGTTGAGGGCGGCCGAGGCGCCGTTGCGGGACGCTCAGAACAGGGCCGAGTCCCTATCGAGGATCGTAGCCGGACCGCCGACCTCCCAGACCCTCGTCCCGGCGCCGATGTCGGCGATTTCGCTCTCGACCCGAGCAACGTACTCGGCGGTTGTGTTGACGTATACCGAGGCGCCGGTGTCCGTCGAGAAGTACGCCGGCACACCCGCTTCGCGGAGTTGCCGAACGGTCTCGAAAACGGACAGCGTTTCCGGCTCCCAGTACACCCACCCCGCCGGCCCTGTCATCGTTGTGGCCGCTAGTGATAGCGAGTCGTGTTCAGCGAGTTCGAAAGCGCCTTGGAAGTCCTCCTCCCGAAGGGCGTACCGCATCGTCGCGATCTGTTCGTGGATGTGGGCCATCCGAGCCTCGAACATATGGCTCTCGGCGGCCTCCTTGTGCGCCTCCTCGGTGTGTTTGAACGCCGGAATCTCGACGGCGACGATCCGGAGGTCGTCCTCGAGACCGGTCTCGATGCGCTCCGAACGGCAGTCAGCGTCGTCGAGCCCCGTCCGGAGGTGCGAGAACGCGCCGGTAACCGCCCGCGCCGCCGAGGCCGAGCCCCGGCGCGCAACTGCGGAAATATCCGGCAGCGTCATCTCCAGCCCGGCGGCTTCCACGAGCGCGACGGCCGCCGCGGCAAAGCCCGACGAGGAGGAGCCGAACCCGATGTTCGTCGGGAAGTCGTTCTCGGATTCGAAGCGGACGCGATGGTCGATCCCCGCCAGCTCCCGGACGTGTTCGACGACGTTTTCGATGCGTTCGGCGCCGCGGTCCTCGAGTTCCTCGCCGTCAACCACGTAGCGATCCGCCGACAGATCGGGGTCGAACTCGACGGTTGTCTTGGTGTGGCTCGGCGCGGTACAGACGGAGATCGAGTCGTGATACGGGAGCCGAAGCTCCTCGTTTCGCATGCCGTGGTACTTGACGAGGCCCTCGATTGGGTGGGCCTTCGCGGTCGCTTTCATACCTGCCCCTCCCGGGGACGCGTCTTTGCAGTTTCGTCTCCCGGGTCGGTTTCACGGCTCGCTAGCGCTTGCTAAAAATGGGCGTAACGGTCGCAGATGATGGTCGGACGTACTCGCTTCGCCGTGCGCGACCTCCCCAATTGAACTCACCAGAGGTATATGATAAACCATCACCGTTCATTTATAAACGGCCGCGCCGAAGTTGGCGTGGACAAAACGGTCGTGATCGATTTCGTTTCCCTCAGCCGCTGCATCTGAGAGGGCACAAACTTCGGGATCGATTATAAACTGCCACGGTTTACTTAAAAGTCGGGCGTTGAGGACTGTCTATACCCCCTCACCGCGCACCGACGGACGGGCGCGACGGGGGTGACGGGATTCGAACCGGAGCAAAACGGTCGACCTCGCTTCGCTCGGCCGTTACGATTTGCAGGGTTCGAGCTCCGTGCCCGTTCGCTCGTCGCGTCCGCTCCTCGCAGAATAGGGGTGACGGGAGTGAGCGAAGCCAACGGCTTCGCGAACTACGTCACGCCCGCGAGTGTGTTCCGAACGAAGTGAGGAACCACGAAGCGGGCGTGACGGGATTCGAACCCGCGCTCTAGAGGTTAGGAACCTCTCGCCCTGATCCGCTAGGCCACACGCCCACAGTTACAGTGTATCTGTCCCGCCCGATTCAGCACCGCGCCACACTCCGAGATCGACCGCGTATTCAGTTCGTCTTCTCGTTCGGTTCGGCGTCGGCGATTTCGAATTCCTCGTCGGATTCGCTCTCGTCCTCGTCTTGGCTGTCCGCTTGCGGCTCGTCTTCGTCTACCTCGGCCGTCGTATCTGCCTCGGCGACCGTTTCCTCGGTAGCGGCTGTCTCAACCGTCGGCTCCTCGCCGGATTCGAGTTCGGTACCGCCCTGTGCCGATCCCTCGCGCATGTCCTGTAGTTCCTGTTCGACCTCCTCGCGACCCTTCTGGAACTCGCCCATCGCTTCCCCTGTCGACCGGGCGAGCTTCGGAATCTTGTTTGCCCCGAACAACAGAACCGCGATCAGTAGGATAACGAGCAGTTCCGGGCCGCCGGGAATTCCAAACTGGAGCGGGAGCGTGGATAACATCGCTACGTGAAGGTACTTCAGTCGAGATTATAGGCTTTTTCCTCGGCGGTGGAAAAGAAGACACCATACCGCGGAACAGCTTATACGCCCGAGCGTTCGGGGTCCCGTTCTGGATCGGCCTCGACAGCGTCGGAATCGGCCTCAAGCTCTCGGTCGGCCTCGACCGCGGGCTCGCCCGGCTCGTCACCCTCTCGCATCTCCTCGAGTTCGTCCTCAACCTCCTCGCGGCCTTTTTTGAACTCACCGGTCGCCGTCCCCATCGATCGAGCGAGTTTCGGGAGTTTGCTGGCCCCGAACAACAAGATTAGGACGCCGGCGATCAACAGTAGTTCAGGCGGGCCCAACCCACCGATAAACAGCGGTCGTACCATATCTCGACGTTCGCGCGGGTACTTGTATGCTTTTCCCCCCGGACGCCGTTTGCCACGCTATCAGGGGGTCCCGCAACGTGACCGGAACCGAAACGCACACAACACTTCCGGGCATCAGCGGTCGTATGGTACGAGAAGGCGACACCGCGCCCGAGTTCACGGCACCGATGCGGACACCCGACGGCGACATCACCGAATTCACGCTTTCGGAGGCGCTTGAGGACGGCCCGGTCGTGCTCGCGTTCTTCCCGGGCGCGTTCACGAGCGTCTGCACCGGCGAGATGACCACGCTCCGAGACCGGCTCGATTCGCTGGCCGACGCGGGTGTGTCGCTGTACGGTATCAGCATCGACTCGCCGTTCTCGCTGGGTGAGTTCGCCGAGCAGAACGAACTCAACTTCCCGCTTGTCGCTGACACCAACAAGGAAGTTATCGATGCCTACGATGTCGTCATGGACTTTGCGGACCTCGGTATCTCCGGCGTCGCCAAGCGCTCGGTGTTCGTCCTCGACGATGACGGCACGATCACGTACTCGTGGGTCTCCGACGACCCCGGCGTCGAACCCGATTACGACGACCTCGAAGCCGCGGCTGAGGACGTTTAGAACGCGGTACCATCTCCACTGTGGATCGTCCGGCATCCGTATCCGGGATGCCACACTATTCGCCCTCGACCGGGGGCCGCCGCGCCCTTTTTTGCAGTCCCGGTTGTCGGTATCAACATGAGTGACACGTCCGATAAGAGCGACCGCCAGTACGATCCCGACGCCGAACACGCGTTCCCGGACGGCCCGGTCAACGACGTCTTCGAAACCGTCCGGACCGACGAGGAGGTCCTTGCGTATCTTGCGGCTCAAAACGTCAACCCCGTCGATCGGATGGGCTACAACGACCATGGCAAGAAACACGTCGAGATCGTTCGGGACGCGGCGTTGCGGCTTTATGACCTCTTGAAAGCCGGCGGTGTCGAATTCAACGGTGCGCTCGGACAGGGTCTTTCGGAGGCCGACGAGGCCGTTATCGTCGTGCTCGCCGCGACGCTCCACGACATCGGCCACGTCGTCCACCGCAACGACCACCCCTACTATTCGATCCCACTCGCGGCCGACATCCTCGATCGGATTCTCACCGAGACTGACCGCTACGACGCCGGTGAGGCCGTCCGACTCAAGGGAGAGGTTCTTCATGCGATCCTCTGTCACCACACCGAAGAGACGCCACTGACGGTCGAGGCCGGCGTCGTCCGGGTCGCCGACGCGCTCGATATGGAGCGCGGCCGGTCCCGCATTCCCTACGAGGAGGGCGGCCGGGGCATCAACACAATCTCGAGTCGGGCGATAACTAGCGTTTCGTTGCGGGCGGGCGAGAACGTCCCGGTTCTGGTCGAGATCGAGATGGTCGACGCCGCGGGCGTGTATCAGGTCGACGAACTGCTGAAGCACAAACTCCGAGGCTCGGGCATCGACGACAACGTCCGGATCGTCGCGATAAACACCCACCGCGACGACGGGTTGGTCGAACGGATCGAAATGTAGCCCCAGCCATGGGCGGGAACTCCGTTTGCCACGTCGGGCTAGCCACTCCTAACAGCGAGATGATCACACCTCCGCGCCTCGGCGGATGTTACTCGTACCCGGTGCCGGACAGCGAGACCTCTCCGTCTCTCAGTTCGGCCTCGCAGTCGAACACCGCGCGGATCGTGTTGTGGGCCTTCTCGTCGTGCATCGTCGGGTCCATCGAGAAGACGCCGAGCATATCGCCGGATCTGATTCTGGCGGTGAAGACGTGGAGAAACCGAAACATCGTCCGGAGTTCGGTGTACATCAACGCGGTCGAAACAGACGCGACGCCGACGCGAGCCCGGACAGACTCGTCCTCGCCGTCTTGCCCGAGCAGTTTCGCGAACTCGAGACTGATGCCCGTCAGGTCGCCCGGCGAGTTCAGATGCCGAATCGGCACGCCTTCGACGTCCGTTTCGGCATTCGTACAGTCGATGATGCTGACCTGATCACGGTCGGCTCCCCGCCGTTCAAGCTCGTTGACGATGGTCTTCGCCCCGGTGTTCATCGTGATGACGACCGCTTGTTCGTCCTCCGCGGGCGCGATAACATCGAGGAGCCCGTCCGTGGTCTCCGTCGACGAGCCGGTCAACAGCAGGCTCACGCCGTCGTCGAACGCAGACGCGCTTCCGAGGTCGTTCGCGCGGTAGCTCACTGCCCACCACCCTCTATGTCCGAGGGCCCATCGCTGGAGTCGTCAGTCTCGATGTCCCGGACCATCGCAACGAAATCGTCGTCGTCCATCACGGGCATCGCCGTGTCGAGGTCCGTTCTGAGCTCCTCGAGTCGGGCCTGTAGCTCCGCAAACTCCTCGTTCTCTTCGAGTTCCTCCTTCGGCTTTGAACCCTGCAACGCCGCCTGTTTTGAGGAGAGGGCGTACAGCTCCTGTTCGATGTCGTTGAACTCCGTCCGCGATAGCAGCCGATCGATCGTCTCGAGGAGTTCGCCACGCTCGACGGGCTTTGTCAGGTAGTCGTCGAATCCCATGGTGATGACGTCGAAGTCGGGTTCGACCGCCGTCACCATCGCGACCTTACACTCCGAGTCGTGCGCGCGAATTTCCTCAAGCACCTCGTCGCCGCTCATCCCCGGCATCAGCCGGTCGAGCAACACGACATCGACGTCGCCTGCGAACTGCTCGAGCGCCGCTTCGCCGCCGTCTGCGGTCAGAACCTCGTAGTCATCCTCCAGCCATCGGACGTATAGCTCGATGAGGGCACGTTCGTCTTCGACGACAAGAACCGTCGGCTGGTCATCTCCTTCGGCCATTCTTTGTGTATCCTTTGTACGACTGTGTGATATGTATTCCGACGTCTACCGCGAGCGTTAGGGCGTTCAGGCCTTTCCGAGCCACTCCCGTCTATCGAGGTCACTCGTGGGCAGCGTCCCACTCCTCGGCCTTGTGGAAGTTCGAACAGCGGTTACACTGGATGCGCCCCATCGAGTCGACAGCGGTGTCAAACGACTCGCAGTTCGTACAAAAAAAGCCCCAACGACGCTCGCCATCGGCGTCGGCGTAGACGACGCGGAAGGGTCCTTTATTACCTTTTTCCGCCTCTGAGGAGAGATACAGCGTCGTCCCATCGGGACCGACTCGTTCGTCCATACCCGGTGTGAGGAGTCGGCGGGCAAAACGCTCACGATCGCCGCCGAGGGGAAACACTCCCAACTCGCTCCCGACGATACGATTTTGTTCCTGAGCACCGTACGACGGTACGTGCGGTTGCTGCACTACTCGGACATCGAGAACGCCCACGACGACCCGGTGGCGATCGCCAATCTTGCCGGGACGATCGAGTCGCTCCGCGACGACCGGACGCTTGTCTGCGGCACCGGCGATGACGTCGCCCCCGGCGTCCTCCCGCTCGTCTCGAAGGGCGCGATCGCACTGGAGTTCTTCGAGGCTGTCTCGCCTGACGTCGAGACGTTCGGCAACCACGACTTTGATTTCGGCCTCGAACGGGCGGCCGAAATCGTCCACCGATCGCCACAGCGGTGGCTCTCGGCGAACGTCCGCCGGATCGGGGAGCCCTTCGCCGGGGTCGATCCATGGTGCGTCGAGCGTGTCGGCGATAGGACGGTCGGCTTCTTCGGGGTGACCGACCCGACCACGCCGTCGATCGGCGACGACGGCGACCTCACTTTCGCCGACCCAGTCGCGGCGGCCCGAGAGGCCATCGAGGCACTCCGTGAGCGTGGTGTCGACCACGTCGTTGCGCTGTCGCATCTCGGCCGGGGTGATGACCGCCTCGCCGCGACCTGCGACGTTGATATCGTCCTCGGCGGCCACGTCCACTCCGAGCGGATCGAGCGCATCGGCGAGACGGTGCTTACCCGGCCGGGCAGCGGTGGCGGCACACTGCTGGAGATTGACCTCCCGACCGGCGAGGTGACGCGTCACGATGTCACCGATGGCCCTATCGATGCGGATCTGGCGGCCCGATACCGCGACCGACTCGCCGAAGCCAACCTCGATACCGTCGTCGGCCACGTCTCGGAGCCGATCGCCCGAACGGACGCCGAGGCGTTTCGGGGTGAGAGCCGTGTTGGGAACTTCGTCTCCGACGCCTACCGGTGGGCGGCGATGAAGGCCCTCGGGACAGACCCGCCCGTCGTCGGACTCCAAAACAGCGGCGGAATCAGAACTGGCCCGCCGCTGTCCGGGGCAGTCACGGCCGCCGACCTCATCAGCCTCGTCCCGTTCGACGAACCGCTCGTGGTCGCCGAACTGGCGGGGTCGGAACTGCGGTCGGTGTTTGCGGAGGCGGCCGACACCCCCGGGTTCGGCGAGGCCGACTGGTGGCACGCCCACGTCTCCGGGGCCGAACTGCGCTACGACCACGCCGACGGCCGACTGTGTGGGGCGACCGTCGATGGGACGCCGATCGACGATACTGACACATATCGGCTCGCGGCGTCGGGGTTCCTGCTCTCGACCGATGTCGAGTTCCCGACCCTGACTCGGGACCACATCGTAGAGCGACTCGACATCCAGTACGAGGTCCTCATCGAGTACGCCGATGTCGTCGGGATCGACCCGACCCTCGAGGAGCGCATCGTTCGAACCGGCGTGTGATCCCCGTCAGACCGATCGGAAGCTTCAGGACGGGGGACGTGCTTCCCCCGATAATGACGTTGGTCATCGTGCCCGTCCGGTACCCGCTTTCTCGACACTCCCGGGCGACGCTCGAGCGCGCGATCGAGGTCGCGAGAGAACACGACGCCGACCTCACCGTGCTACACGTCAATCTCTATCAGAGCGACGAAACGGTCACGAGGGCGGAACTAAAGTCGGCCGTTGAGGCGACGTTCGGACGCCTCGACCGCGCTAGGTACGTCGTCCGCCCGGGTTTCTTAGTGGAGGAGACGATCCTCGACGAGGTCGCGGCGGAAGACGCCGACTACGTCGTCATCGGGCAAAAGCAGGCCGGACGGTGGCGGCGCATGGTCCGTCGGCTGATCGACGACCCGGACATCGAGGGATTCCTCCGGCGCAAACTCGAGTGTGAGGTCATCACCGCGAGTCCGTGACGGCTGGTTCCGTTGTGGCTCTTGCATAACTCAGCGAAACACGTTGACCGCGAAGCAGTCAATAAGCCCGCTCAACGGTACTCCAGCAAGGTTTAGCGTCCGTACGAACCCGTA
>Ga0207414_1000218_pt1 | contig 28089 bp, 21 predicted proteins | sample PonA231FremontCA_2_FD_187269 | JGI IMG/M metagenome (GOLD analysis project Ga0207414, IMG submission 187269) | Marine sediment microbial community from Fremont, CA, USA - Pond A23 Sediment 1 (SPAdes) | ecosystem: Environmental > Aquatic > Marine > Unclassified | place: USA: Fremont, California...
AAGGTTGTTGATGTTACATATGGTATGACAAAATCAAAACCGAGCATATTCATCACCCATTTGAAAAAAGGGTGGGTTCTTTGCTCTTTATTCCTAAAATTTTCTTCAAATTGTCTATTATTATTGTACAAAACATTTTTAATGATGAATTTACATTAATTTCGATTTCCTGTTAAAGGATTAGTATAAGAAAGGGTACCTAAAATAATTACTGGGATTATTCCGACCAGTATAAATAAACTTACTAATTTATTTAATATTGAACAATTTATTCACCTGCTTTTATCTATTATTTTATTTTAAGAAGTTGTCTTTTTGTAAAAAGATAAATTTTCTTTTTTTAAATTAAATTCTTCACTGCCAAATATAAATTCAGTACTTCCAATGAAAAAATATCGTTCATTTTTTAATACATCGGTAAACTTTTTCACCATCAGCCTTTTATATTCTTTAGTTAAGTAAATAAAAAAGTTACGGCTAATTATTAAGTCCCAATCATTTTTTTCAAATTTACCATTAATTAAATCTTTTTTTTCGAACTTTACTTTGCTTTTAATTTTTGAAGATAATTTATATCTTTTGAACTGACCATTTATTTCCTCAAAATATTTATTGAATATATCTTTGGGAACATTTTTAATAGAACTTTCACTATATATACCCTTTTTTGCTGTGCTTAAAATTTCTGGATCTAAATCTGAACCTAAAATATTATAATTGCGATAATTTATTCCCATTTCTTCTAATATAATTGCAATTGTATAGGGCTCTGATCCATTTGAACAAGGTGCACTCCAGATATTGATCTTTCTACTTTTTTCTAAAAGTTTGGGTATGATTTCTTTTCTTAAATAGTCATAGTTTTTTGGATTTCTAAAAAATTCCGAAGTGTTTATTGTAAAATGATTAAGATATGCTTCCCTAAAACTAATATCTTTTTTTAGTCTGTTTGCACATTCTTTAAAATTGTTAATATCATATCTCTTCATTAAACTTTTTGTTCTACGTTCAATTCTTTTTTCCTTATAACCATCTAAATCTAAGTTTAATATTTCTGAAGCTTTCTGTTTAAAGTTTTGGAATTCATTCACTGTTAAAATTTCCTTTCTATTACATCCATAATTTTATGGGGTATATCACTTAAAGGTATTATCTCATCATAGGCATTCTGGTCTTTTACAGCTTGAGGCATTCCGTAGACCAAGGAAGATTCTTTATCCTGTATGATACAGTAACCGCCATTATTTTTTATGGCTCTCATTCCCAATCCTCCGTCATGTCCCATTCCTGTAAGGACTACACCAATTACACGGTTAGTAAAAGATTGAGCTACAGTTTCCATCATATAATCTACACAGGGCCTAACTCCCCATTTTTTATCCTTTTGATTTAACTGGACCGTTTTATCTATAATTTCAAGATGATAATTTCCCGGTGCAATAAGGGCTTTTCCCTTTTCTAACTGATCTCCCTCTTTAGCTTCCAAAATATCTATTTTTGATACACTGTCCAATCTTTTAGCTAAAGTTTGTGTGAAACCGGCTGGCATATGCTGAACTATTATCATTCCTCCAGGAAAATCTGCAGGCAAAGCTGTTAATAGTTCTTTCAAAGCATTAGGCCCCCCTGAGGAAGTTCCGACTGCAACAATCGGGAACTTTTCTAAATTTTTATTCTTAACTCTGTTTTCAACTGGGGTCCGCTTTTTACTATCCACTCTACATTTATTACTCTGATAAGCAGCCCGGATCTTATTAATTAGATCGTCTGTGATTTCTTCAATATCCATCGATATCTTTTTAGAAGGTTTCGGGAGGAAATCAAAGGCCCCTAAGTCCAGGGCATCTATTACATTAGATTTATTGTCTAAAGCACTAACCATGATGATTGGAATTTCAAAATCTTTTCTATCCATTAGTACCTTTAAGGTTTCTAAACCATCCATTTCTGGCATTTCAATATCTAAAGTTATTACATCAGGGGAATATCTGTCTATTTTTTTGAGAGCATCTTTCCCATTGCGGGCTACCCCCATCGTATTTAAATCGGACTCTCTATCAATATTTTTTTTGAAAATCTGTCTCATAAATGCTGAATCATCGACAATCAATACATTAATCATATTATATCCTCCCACAGTACTAGTTTATTGGTTTGGATTTTTTTTGTTTGATTTAACTTCTATATAGATTAGTGCTTAATTTAATATTTTATCCATTGCTTCTCTGATACGGGTTCTTTCAAAAGGCTTTACTATAAAATCTTTTGCTCCTGCTTCAATTGCCTCAATAACAAGGCTCTGCTGCCCCATAGCTGAACATACTAATACTTTGGCATTATCATCGAAATTTTTAATCTCTTTTGTGGCACTAATTCCGTCCATTTCTGGCATTGTTATATCCATTGTAACTAAATCGGGCTGGTGTTCTTTATATTTTTCTACTCCCTCTTTACCATTTTCAGCTTCTGCAACAATTTTAAAACCCATATCTTCTATTATATTTTTTAGATTCAATCTCATGAAAGCAGCATCATCTACTACGAGAATTTTTTTCATGTCCTTCCTCCTTCTACAAATCTATTTTTAGTTTTTAATATATATTTATTATTTCACATTTTTTATTTTTTCTACTTCTTCTTCTGAAAAAATATTTTTGACATCTAGTATGATGAATAACTCATCATCATGACTTGCCACACCCTGGATATAATCTTTATTGTATTTCTTTGTTATTGAAGGTGCTTTTTTGATTTCATCATTTTTAATTTCTATTATTTCCTCAACCCTATCCACTTCTAAACCAATTAATGTATTTTCTACTTTAATGATTATTATTTTCTTTTCATTAACTTTTTCATCAGATGATAATTTGGTGTTGAATAATTTCTCCAAATTAACAATGGGCACAATCTCTTCTCTTAAATCAATTACACCCTTCACAAAATCAGGAGATTCAGGAATACTCGTAATATCTTCTTCTCTAACAATTTCCCGGCTGCTTAAAACATCAATTCCAAAAGCCTGCTCACCGGTTACAAATTTAATGTATTGGTCAGAAACAGTTTCTTTGTTGTCCTCTACTCTAGAATAAGCTTCCATTATATACTAGGCTCCTTTCTCTTCTTTTTGGTCAAATAATAAGTTATTGATATCCAACACAATTATTAATGAATCAGAAAAGGTTGAAACTCCTTTTATATATTCATCCCTAATTCCAGTCTTATTATCTGCAACTCCTTCTATATTTTCTACCGCTAGGTTCATTACTTCATTAACCCCATCAACATAAAGACCGATTAGCATATCTTTGATATTAATTACTACAATTTTTTTGTTTTGAGCTTTTGAAGTATCTTTTATGTCATCTTCTTTTAAACCTAATTTATTTTTTAAATTAATTACCGGTATTACCTGGCCCCGTAAATTGATTACCCCCAATATATATTCCTTTGTATTGGGAACATTAGTCACCTTAGGTGGTTTAATTATTTCTTTGGCCTGTTTTAATTTTAAACCATAAATTTCATTACCGACTTTAAAGGTTAGATACTGTTCTTTTTCTGCAACCTTTTCATTTTTTGCTTCTTTTTGTATATTTGCCATTCTTATAATTCACCTTCCTCTTATGCAATATCCCTTACATCTAAAATTAAAGCGACTTCACCATCTCCGATTATTGTCGCTCCACTGATGTTTTTAACGTTATCAAGATAATCGCTTAAAGACTTAATTACTATCTCTTGTTGGTATAGTAATTCACCCACTATTAGTCCTACTTCTTTACCACCGGATTTAACTATAACAACCGGCATCTCATCTTTTTCTTTGTAAGAGTCGTCTTCGATCTCAATATTTAAACTCTCCCTACTGTCAACAAGAGGGATTGTTTTCTCCCTTAATACTATAACATCATATCCTTTCACCTGTTTTATTTCTTCGGATTCAATCATCAAGGTTTCACTTATCGCACTCAATGGAATTGCAAATATCTCACCATTGATCTTAACCATCAAGGCATCTTGAATAGCAAGTGTAAGGGGCAGAGATATTACAAATTTAGTCCCTTTGTTTTCTTCAGAACGGATATATATATCACCATCAAGGCTTTCAATGGTCTGTTTAACAACATCCATTCCTACACCTCGGCCTGATACACTAGAAACCTCTTCATTGGTACTTAAGCCGGGTTCAAAGATAAGCTGTAACTTTTTATCGCGGTCCATCTCTTCTATCTCTTTTTCTGTTACTACATTTTTATCAAGTGCTTTTTGAACTACTTTATCAACATTAATGCCGCCGCCATCATCTTCTACCTCTATCATTATTTCGCTACCCTTTTGATAAGCCTTTAAATTAACAGTACCGGTCTCATCTTTACCATTTTGGCGCCTGACTTCCGGCTTTTCAATACCATGATCAACTGCATTTCTTAAAAGGTGGGTTAAGGGATCACCCAGTTCATCTATGATCGATCTATCCAGTTCGGTTTGTTTACCATCCATCACAAAATCAATCTCTTTTTCACTACTTTTAGATAAATCTCTAATCATTCTTGGAAAACGGTTAAACATTACTCCGATTGGTTCCATTCTAATCTGCATAACTGTATGATGCAGTTCCATAGTTACACGATCTAGCTGGGGCAATACATCCTTAAATCCTTCTGAATCTATATTTAATGCCTCTAACCTAGTCTTATTAATTAGAAGTTCCCCAATCATATTCATCAGTTTATCTAATTTTCCGATGTCAACCCGAACTGAAGATGATACTTCAAACTTTGAAGAAACACTTTTACTTTTATTTGTTTTTTCTTTTTTATCTTTTTTATCTTTATCTTCAACTTTAAGACTTATTTTATTCATTTCCACTTCTTCTACATCTGTAATGCTTGAAAACTCCTCATTTATATTTTCTCTGCTCTGGTTAGATATTAGTATCAATTGAACTAAATTATTATCCAAATCTGCATCTTCAACATTCTCAGTTTCAGGAATAGATTTGAAAATATATCCCAATTCAGCAGCAGATTTAAAAATCATAGAAGCCCTTACTTGTTTAAACTGAGTTTCAGCATTCAATTTTACATTTACAGCAAACACTGTATCCAGTTCCTTTTTGTTATCATTAACTGTTCGGATATCATCGTCAGTAAGCGCTAAAAAATTACTATCTTCTAACTCTTCTTCTTGAACTTCCTCAATATCATCTAAGTTTGGTTCTTCATTTATCTTTGCTTCTAATTCTGCAAGATAATCATCGAGGTCCAGTTCATCATTCCCGTTTTCTTTGATCTGTTTTACGATTTCTTCAACATAGTCAATCCCGGCAAATAGAAGGTCTATAATTTCGGTATTAACTTGCATTTTTTTGTTTCTGATCTGATCCATCATATTTTCCATTTTATGAGTTAATTCTGCAAGATTATTAAATCTCATTGTAGCTGCCATTCCTTTTAAGGAATGGGCAGCTCTAAACATGGAATTAACTACATCCATATTGTTTGGTTCATTTTCTAATTTCAGTATATTGTCATTTAAGACCATTATATACTCTTCTGATTCTGCAAAAAACATCTCTAAATATTCATTATTGTCGCTCAATTGAAATCCTCCTCAATAAGTTGGTTGTTTATTTATATTAGTTTCTAATTTTATATTTCAAATTTGTCTACAGTTTCTGAAAGCTGTTGAGCCATTGAAGCTAATTCTTCGGCTGCATTAACTATTTCCTGAGTTGAAGCACTTTGTTCTTCACTAGTTGCTGCTACTTCTTCTGCATTGCCGGATACTTCTTCACTAACTGAAGAAATTTCTTCAATTGAAGCACTTACATCATTACTCCGTTCTGCCATCTGTTCAGCAGCACCTGAAATCTTTTCAATTAATCCTTTAAGATTTTTAGCTGCATCATTAATTTCATCAAATGAATTTTCAGTAGTCTCAATCGCATCCACACTATTATCTACTGCATCTTCAGCTTTTTCCATCTGATTAACCGTGTCTTTAACTCCAGCCTGAATATCATTAATTAAGCCCGCAATCTGTTCAGTAGCATCTGAAGACTCCTCAGCTAATTCCCGAATTTCATCAGCAACTACACTAAAACCGCGACCGGCTTCTCCTGCTCGAGCTGCTTCAATAGCAGCATTTAGAGCTAATAGGTTGGTTTGAGCAGATATATCATTTATTAGTTCAACAATATTACCTATTTCTTCTGAAAGATTACCCAGTTCATGTATTTTATTTGATACAGCACTGGATTGGTCTTTAACTTCCTGAACTTGAGAAATTGAATTATAGATAGAATCGTTACCTTGATCAATATTTTCCATTACATCATCAGCCTGTTCATCCATATCACCTGACATCTCTTTTACATCTTCTACATCATCGACAAGTTCTTCCACATTTTTACTGGTTTCTTCAATTTGAGCAGACTGTTCCTCTGCACCAGAAGCAACCTCTTCAATTGCAGAACCAACTTCTTGAGCAGAAGCAGATATTTCCTCACTTGAAGCTGATAGCTCTTGACTTGAAGAAGAAAGATCATTGGAAAGGTTGGAAATTTCAACTACAACATCTTTTAAATTCTCTGTCATTTCGTTTACTGATTGGCCCAAAGTACCAATTTCATCTTTACGTTTCAAGTATTTATCTGAAATCTTTTCATCTAATTTTCCATCTGCTACTTTTTCAGTATGATCTACAACAGCAAGAATCGGAGCTGTAATATAGTTACTTAAAAGATAAGCAGCTAACAAACCAACTAAAAGAGTAATTCCAATTATTATAATTGCATTCCAAATTGCACTATCTACTCTACTTAATGCCTGATCTGAGGGAACTTGTACTACAGAACCCCAGCCCATTTTTTCAATGGGTTCATATGAAGCTAATTTTTCTTCTCCCTCATAAGTATAAAGTGCATTGCCATCATTACCTTGAATTACATCGGCAACAGGTTTTAGGTCAGACACATCTTCCCTATTCATAACCAATTCGTTATCAGGATGGGCTATTATTTTACCCTCGGGGCCTACAATAAATCCATAACCAGATCCCTCAGTCTTTTGAGAAGCTGCTAGTTCACTTAAATTACCTAAATCTATACTTGCTCCTAATACACCGACAACTTCACCGTTTTTCTCAATAGGAGTAGCATTTACTATAATTGGAACTCCCCGGCTTCTAGAAATAATTACATTTGAAAATACGGTTTCACCTTCCATTGCCTTTTGGAAGTATCCTCGATCAGAACGATCTCCTACTTCTCCGGTTGTTTTAAAAATCTGCATCCCGGTTTCATCCATTACATATACATTAACTAAATAGTCACTATCTTCTACAAGCTCAATTAAAATGTTTCCCATACCATCAACATTTAAATCTTTAACACTCTGAGCAGCGGCTGTTACTTTAAGTAAGTTTTCACTATTAGTTATAATATTATTTACTTGACTAGTTAAATTTTCTGTCATATTATGATTTTCTTGATAAGTATATTCTGTAACAGAATCAATTTTATCATTAACAGATATTACACCATAGATAATCAAAGGTATAGCCATTAAAGCTATTAAGATTAAGATCATCTTTACTTTAAAACTATTAAATATTTTCACATTTTCCCTCCTGTGTTACGGTTATTACTTTTTTATTAACCTATATGATTAATATATTTTAAACCAATGATTCTAAGCTCAATCCAACTTCAATGATATCTCCTGTCTGGTCTTTAATCATTGCGAATTTATATAATTTATTATCTTCAACCCTTCTATGAATTGGAGTTAAAACCTGTTCAGCGTTCTCATCTACAAACTGACGGGCCCATTCATTAATTTCAAAAAGGTTTTCTCCTAAAATACTTTCGATAGTACTTTTAATAAATTCCCCTTCTTCACTAACTATATATATTTCGTCAACATTTGATTCGTTCTTTATTTCATGTAACGTTTGATTAGTTATCGTTTCGTTTTTCTTTCTTTCTTTTATTTTGTCACAAAGATTTAACATTGTTTGGTCCATTGCTTTTGCGGCAAAGAAATTTCTAAGTTGTACTGAATTATCATCTACAACATTAACTTTATCTTCTATTTCGGAAAGCATACTCTGTTGATTTTCGATAGAAGCTGTTACTTCCTGGCTGTTAGCAGCAGTTTGCTGTGAAATAGAAAGTATTGCTTCAAAAGAACTCTGAGTTTCATCAATTATCTCTGTTACTTCTTCAGTATCTTCTTTTAAGCTATCTATTTTATTATAGTTTTTATAGACAATATCATGAAGTTCAGATATTTTTTCATCAAGTTGTTCAGTTCTCTTATCCTGTTCTTCTATTATTTCGACATTCTCATTCATTCTTTCCACTGTTGTATTTATCTGCTTATTTACATTCTCCATTACTTCATTTATATTATTGACAAGTTTATCTACATCAAGTGAAAAATCTCTGATTTCTCGGGCCAATACTCCAAAACCTTTACCGGCTTCTCCTGCTCGGGCTGCCTCAATAGAAGCATTCAAAGCTAAAAGAGCGGTCTGGTTGGAAACTTTTTCAATTGAACCGGTGATCTCGGTCATTTCTTCAAAGTTATTCTGCAATTTGTTCATTTCTTTTTTGGTCTGCTGAATTATTTTTTTGTTTTTATTAGATTTTTCAACCAATTCATTGATAGATTGGTTTCCTTTTTCAGCAATTTGAGCAGCCTCTTTAGAAGTCAAAGCAACTTCTTTTGTATTACTAAACGTTTTATTCACAAAGTTTAAAATTTTATCAATCTCATCATTTGTTTTCTCTAAGTTAATGGACTGTTCTTCAGCACCTTCAGCAACTTCACTGACCGCTGAGTTTATTTCTTCAGTAGTCTGATACACTTCACTAATCTTTTGACTTAAATCTTCTACATCTTCTGATATTTCAACCGAAGTTCTAATCGAACTTTTAAATAGTTTTCTAATATCGGTCATGATTGTATTAAAGATGTCTCCTATAGCAAAATATTTACTTTTGGGGTTTAGTTCAATCTTTTGTCTGTAATCTCCTTGAGAAATTAATTTGAGTTTCTCAAGCAGTTTATCTTTACCTTTTTCTCCAATTAAACTCCTATAAACTATGAAGCCTATTATGAGGATTATGCTTATAATAATCTCGATATATAGGGAATCAAGGGCAATACGACTTTCTAAAAACCTTGAAATAAAAGGATTAAGAATTAGTAATAGAAAAAATAGTAGAGTTGGTGGTTGAAAAATTGACATGATTTTATCTCTCCTTATTAAACTTTTTATAATATAGTCTTCATTAATTAATAATTAATATAGAAATATATAATCTTATCTAAAAATCCTAATTGTTCTCCTCTTAATTATTTATTCGTAATTGCTTTAAAAATTGTTAAATATCATTAATCCCGTTTAGGAGAACTTATCTCTAAAATAATAGGAATTTGAAGCTTATACACGTGTAATTAATAAAATATGTGTTTTTTACTCAAAAAGCTTTTTCATTTTTTTATTTCCCTTTTGATTTACTTATTTATATCCCCTAGGGTTAGAATTTAAATAACAAGGAATATTTTAAGATATATTGAATTATGAAACATGGAGGTAAAACATGAATAATAACTTATTAAAAAACAGACAACAATTTATTATAGTATTAATCATTATAATGTTATCACTTCTTTTGAGCTTCTATAGTTTTGAAATTTTTCATATTTCCATCCGAATCTATAGTATTATTATAAGTTTTATAATCTTTATAATTGTTTTAAATACTCACCAGTTTATTGCTAATAATTATTATATATTTTTAGGTATTGTATTTGGTTTTATCGGTGCAGCCGAATTTATCCATACTCTAACCTATGAAGGAATAAATAGTTTTCTGTTTTTAACGCACCAGATGTGTTCATCAATTGCTTTTATAAGTCGATTCACTTTAGCACTCGCTTTAATGATATCATTTTTATTTATTAATATAAAAGTAAAAATATCAAAAATAATAACTGGTGTTTCATTATATTTCTTAATTTGTCTAGGAAGTGTTTATTATTTCGACAAAACAATTCTTAATCTTTTACCTCCAATCAATATTAATGGTTTTTCTCTGCATAATAATTATCTCATTATTATTTTTCTTTTATTTACACTCTATATGTTATATAAAAGAAGATTAAGTTTTAGTACTGTTCATTATAATAATATATTTGGTGCTGTAATTTTCTTTTTGTTTTCCGAGGTGTTTTTCCTATTACCGAAATACCCTAATAACTACACTCTTGTTTTCGCTCATCTTACAAGGCTTCTAACATTTTATTTTATATATAAATCTATAGTATTAACCAGTCTAAAAGAACCATATAATACCATCTTTTTCAAACAAATTCATACAAATAGAAAATTAAATGATTTGAATCATATTTTAAAAATAATAACTCAAATCCATGAGACAATCAATTCAAATTTTGAACTTGACAATCTGTTTAAAAGAATTGTCAATATTTTAATTCAACAAGAAGACTATCAGATGGCATTTATCGGAGAATATTTCAAAGAAAACTCTCAAATTAAAGTAAGGGCTTCAGTGGGGGTTTCCAAAGACTTTTTAAAAGAAGAATCCTTAAAGATTAACAAAAATAATAATGCAATTACTAAAGCTGTTAAAAGAAGGAAAATAGTTAAAGACCATAACCCACAAGCTGTCTTAAATATCTTTAATAAAACAAATAACAACATACATAATTCTTTAATAGCTCTACCTATATATTATGATAATATAATTTATGGTGTCCTTGCAATTACTTCCTATAAAGAAAATGCTTTTAATAAAAGAGTAGTCGATTTACTTCATAAAGTTGTTCAAAACTTGGGCTTAGCAATATCGCGAGATCTAACACATAAAAGAATCCGTTATCTATCTTTTCACGACCAACTAACAGGACTCTATAATAGAAACTTCTTCAATGAAGAAATCCAGAGATTGGATACTTCACGTAAATTACCAATAAGTATTATTATTTGCGACTTTAATGACTTAAAATACATTAATGATAATTATGGACATAAAGTAGGGGATGAATTTTTGAAAACTTATGCAAAAATTCTTAAAGAAAATTCCCGCCAGGAAGATATCATCGCAAGGTGGGGTGGGGATGAATTTGTTATTCTACTACCAAACACTGACCAAAATATCACAGAAAATGTAATAAAAAGGATTAGGGAAGCAGTTTCAGAAGTAAAAATTGAAGGTGAAACACTTAGTATTGCCTGTGGCTATGCAATAAAAGACAGTGCAGAAAAAGATATTGAAGAGATCTTTGAAGTAGCAGATGATAGAATGTATCAAGATAAAAGAAAGATTAAAAATAATTATAGGGAAAACCAAATTTAAACTGGTTTTCCCTATTACTAATCTATTATATAAAAATTATTATAAATTGACCACTTTACTCAAGACCTCTTAATAAAGTTCAAAAATAGTTAATTGTTTACTTTTTTATTTCTATTTTTAAAATTTTATCATCATCATTCCTCGGATTACCTCTTCCATCTCTATTACTTGTCAAAATATGAAGTTTGCCTTTTGGGCCTTTCAAAACTTCTCTAAATCTACCATAAACACCGGAGTAATTACCTTCCGCAAACCAACGCTCTATTTTTCCAACTTGATAATCATATCCTGATTGATGTTTCAGTTCAACTTTAATTAAGGCCTCACTACCCAAAGTTGCGATATACAGATCATTATTATAAAAGGTAATACCAGAAGGTGGAGTTGCTTGCTGCCACATTATTAATGGATTGTTATATTCATTATCTTCTATATATCCAATGCTTTTGGGCCAACCGTAGTTTCCACCCGGTTCAATAACTTTAATCCTATCTTTACCATGTAAACCTAAGTCACCAGAAGGACCATGGTCACTTATAAAGAGGTGACCAGTTTCGGGATGCCAAGCTAATCCTTGTGGATTTCTATGGCCTAAACTATAGACATAGGAGTCTTCGAAAGGATTATCTGCTGGAATACTACCATCCGGATTCAATCTTAAAATTTTACCACCCAAACTATCTAAGTTTTGTGCAATACTATGATTCCAAGTATCTCCAGCTGTTGCATAGAGTTTATCGTCTGGTCCAAAAGCGATTCGCCCACCATTGTGAACAGTTCCTCCTGGAATTTTTCCCAGGATAGTTTCCTCATTAACTCCTCTATTACCCTTGTCAGTAAGTCTCACTATTTTATTGTAAAGTTCATTTTGTTGATTCCGATAAGTATACATTACGTAAATATAGGGTTGGTTTGGAAAATCCGGGTGATGAGCAAGTCCCATTAATCCACCTTCACCTTCAGCTGCTACAGCTGGAATAGCATAAGGTTTTTCTTGTAAAACACCATCTTCTATTAATCTAATACTCCCCGTTCTTTCAGTTACTAGAGCACGATTACTCTCAGGTAAAAATACTAATTGCCAAGGTATCTTTAGATTCGTTACCCATGAATTTACAGTAACTCCTTCCACTTCTGTTTTTAGTACGTCATTAACTTCCTGTGGAACTCTACCTACCTCTATATCAGCATATAATACAGTATTGAAGGTTATAATTAAAGTGAAAGACAAAATCAATATCAATAATTTTTTCATGACAAACCCTCACTTTCTTTTATTATTTTTAAATATTCAAAAATAGTTTTAAGGTATACCATTTTTCAATATTTAAGTTAATTATGAATTAAATGATACTTTGTTTATATTATATAACTTTTGTTAATATTTTTAAATTTATTGGTATAAAAAAAGCCCCTTCTTTATAATAATTAAAAAGGGACTTAAAAAATGTATTCTTTTTTTGCGTTTTTTACATAAGGATTGTCTTTGTTTAGCATCCGATTTCACCACCTTTGGTTTATTTATTATATATAATCCTTATGTTTATCTCTGAGAAATACCACACTTTGATACAATCATATTAATCTTCCTCCTTTGAATTATTATTATAGACCCATTATTTTATATGTTGCTAGTCTTGAGTTTTCTCTTCTAGTTTTCTTATACTGTTGGTTATAACTTTGATCTTCCAGTCTTAAAAATGTTTTTAATTTACTCATTATATTTACCTCCTATAAAAGTTTTTTCTTTACATTAATTCACTTCTGTATTCTTCTAATCTAACTTTTTCTTCTAATCTGCTCTTATTATATTTTCTTGCAGATTTGCTTTCGAGAGAAAAGAAGTCCCTTAAGTTCTTTTTAAACAATGATTTCACCTCCTAAATAATTATTTATCATCTCTAAAAATATTGATGAATATATTCTTCTGTAATTCTTTTGTTACGTTTGTTCAATTTGATCTCTTTACGTAAATTCTTGTTTTCAATCATTTGAAACTCTTTGTTCCCAAACATTTTTTTACCTCCTCTTTGACTTGTTTTATATTATATTATTATTATAACCATTAATTTAATTATTGTCAAGTAAAATATTAATTTTTTTAATATATTTTTTAAATATATTAATTCTAAGCTTTAATTTTACCCAATATAGCCTGATTTAACACTGTTAAATCAATAATATTAATTATTATTGACAAAATATTAATTTATTACTTAATTATTTAATAATATATCAGTTGTTGTATTTATTATTAAGGTCTAACTTTATATATCATAAAAAAATGCCCCACTTTTAAGTGGGACAGAATAAACTTGTCTATGTTTTTTAGATGCTAAATTATTCCATTAACAATTTTTGTTCTTTTTTTGACGATACATCATTGCATCAGCTTTACTTAAAATCTCTTCTAAATCTGTTTTTGGATTGGTTTTCACAGCACAGCCCAATGAAATACTAAGTTTATGATCAGCTGTCTTATTATGTTTCTTAATTTTATCTATTATTCTTTTCATAATCTTTTTAGCATCTTTTTCAGTTGTCTCGGGTAGTAAAACTGCAAATTCATCTCCACCTATTCTAGCTAAAATATCTTCTTTCCTAACTATTTCAGATATAATGTCTGCTGCATCTTTTATGTGCTGATCTCCGCTCCTATGTCCATAAGTATCATTGACTTTTTTTAGGCAATCAATATCAGCAATTATAATACTAGTCGGTATCTGCCGAGATGTGTTTAGTCTATCCATCTCATTTTCAAAAAATCTTCTGTTATATAAACCAGTCATTTGATCATGAAAAGATAGATATCTTCTTTTTGCCTCTTCATTTTTTCTCTCCGTTATATCATTATATATACCATAAATACCAATTTGGCCTTCATCTAATTTTATAGGAAAAGCATGAATAGATACATGTATTTTTTCTCCTGAACTTGTTTTCCTTATTGATTCCTCTTTAATATCATTACCATTCATTACTTCCTGGGTGTAATAGGTGCCTTCATCCTTTTTATCCTCAGGCGTAATTAATTTATCTATATATTCACCTCTTGCTTCTTGTCTTGTATATCCAAATATATCTAAAAAGTGATCGTTAACTTTTAGAATAATTCCTTTGTTATTCAATAGAACTATTCCTTCAGTGGATTCGTTAAAAAGCTGTTCAAAATATGCTTTCTGTCTTCTTAATCGGTTTTTAATCTTAACACTTTGATCAATATCTTCTACAAACCCAAGAAAACGATTTTCCCCTATTACAATTCCATTAACTCTAGCATAAAATTCATTTCCACTTTTGGACGTAAATTGTTCTTCTAATTCAATTTGTTCTTTCCTTTTAAATTTCTTTAAAATATACCTAATCTCACGTTTACTTCTACTAAATAGTTCTGCTAACTCTTTATTTAATAATTCTTCTTTGCTATAGCCTGTCATCTTACAGGCATGTTGATTAACTTCTTTAATATTACCCTGTTCATCTGCTACAAATACTCCCACCGGAGCATTTTCGAAGTATGTTCTGAACTTTTCTTCGTTTTCCTTCAATTTCTTTTGCACTGTCTTCTTATCATCAATATCTAGATGGATACCTACTGCTCTTAATGGATTATTATTCTTGTCTCTTTCAAAGACTTTTCCTATATCCCTAACCCATTTATAATCATCATTTTTAGTTTTTAATCTATGTTCCGTTTCATAATAATCTGTTTTTCCTTCTAAATGTTTATTCAATTCTTGATCTACTTTTTCTTTATCTTCTTCATGTACTAGTTTATACCAGGTCTCTAGTTTAAGATCTATTTTTGTCAAATCGTACTCCAACATAGAAGTCCAATTCTCATTTATTTCAATTTTGCCGGTTCTTAAATCCCAGTCCCAAATACCTAAATTAGCACCTTCAATAGCAAGTTCAAGTCTTTTTTTAGTTTCACGTAGTTTTTCATTTCTTTTTTTCTGATGGGTAATATCAGTTATAAATCCGAGCAAATATTTGACATTACCATCTTTATCATAAATAGCTCTACCTTGTTCCCAGACCCACTTACTTTCGCCATTTTTTGTAATTATTCTGTATTCCAGGTTATAATAAATATTATTTTCTACTGCTTCCTTAACTTTTTTCTTTACAAAGTCTTTGTCTTCAGTAAAAATCATATCTCCATAAGAAATAGTTTTATCACCTATAATATCTTCAGGCTCATATCCGGTTAAATTTAAACAACCCTGAGTTACATACTGCATTGTCCAATCTTTATTATATAGACATTGGTATGCCATACCCGGCAGTGAATCCAATATTTTTCTGAAGTTCTCTTTTTGGGAAGTGTTTTTATTAATCATAATTTTCACCCTGGTATAATTATTTTTAAACATATAATTTTATATCTATTGGTAATATATAATATCAAAAACCTGGCTAAAACTCCACTTATTTTATAAATTATTTTTTAAAAATTTGTTATCATCTTTTTATAAAGTCTATCAGTGTCTTCTTTTTTGCACAATTCTGTCCCGGGAGTCATTACTGCCGAAGAACCTGCAGCGAGTCCATATATTATTGAACTTTCTAAACTATTTCCTTTAGCCAAACTCAATACAATACCGGCTACCATACTATCTCCAGCTCCAACCTTACTTTTAATTGGAACTGTGGGAGGACGCATAAACTTTGCTTGTTCTTCTGTTACAAAAAGTACTCCTCCAGCTCCTAATGAAATTACAACTACATTACAGCAATTACCTTTTATCATCTCAAATGCAGCTTCTTTTATCTCGTCATCTTCTGTTACTTCTCTGTCAACCAAATCCTGAAATTCACCCAGATTCGGTTTTATTAAAAATACTCCTTCTTTCATTACTTCTTTTAAAGGTGGACCGGATACATCAACAACTACTTTTATTCCTTTTTCTTTGGCTCTTTTTGCCATCTTAGCATATATATTATCAGGAATACCCCCTGGAATACTACCACTAATTACTAAATATTCAGGGATTGGATCCAAATTAGAAAGAATATTAAATATTTTTTTAATCTCGTTTTCATTAATTTCAGGTCCGGGCATCCCAAATCTATACTGTAAATTTGTTGAGTTCTCCATTATTATTAAATTCTCTCTTGTCGAATTTTCAATTTTGATGGCTCTTTCATTTAAACCTTCATTTTTAAGTAATTGTCCCAGCCTTTGGCCGGTAAAACCACCAGAAGTATATAACAGAAGTGAATCTTCACCTAGTTTATTAATTGCTCTTGATACATTAATACCTCCACCACCCGGTTCATAACGTGGATTGTCACAATATAATTTATTCTCTGCTATTACATGTTCCACACGCGAACTTTTATCAATAGCAGGATTTAAGGTAAAGGTAACTATCCTTTCCATTTTATTACCCCCAAATATTTTATTTTTTACTTCTTAATTACTAATTTGTATAATAAATGATTTTGTCCTGCCTTAAACTTGCTTGATAAACAAAAAAGTCCGCCCGAAACCGGGCGGTTATATTATATTAGTTTCTTTTTAATCTATCTTTTTAACTCATTTAATATTTCATTCAGTTCTTCTTTATCTATTTCACCCTTAGCAAATCTTTCTTTTGCTATTTCTTCGGGACTTTTATTATCTTCACTTCTCGGTTGGTAATTACTTCTTGGAGGATGGTTTCCTTGCTGATTATTCTGAAAGCTAATATTTGATCTAGATATTAGATATACTATTCCTACTATTATTACTATCCAAAATAGGATCATGTAAATACCACCTCCGAGAAATCCCATATTACCATATCCATAATGCATCATATATCTTCACCCTTTCTACGGTATCAATTTTAATTTATCTTAACATTTATTCTATTTTTTATAATCTGGTTGAATGTTTACTCTTCTTAAGGTATTTGCATTGGTTACAACTGTTACAGAACTAGAAGCCATTGCTATCTCGGCGATTACAGGATGCAATAACCCTAAAACTGCAATTGGAATTGCTATAACATTGTAAATAAATGCCCAAAATAGGTTCTGTTTAATCTTTCTAAAGGTCGCTCTTGACAATTTCACTGCTGTAACTACAGAGGATAAATCCCCTCTTACCAATGTAATATCTGAAGATTCAATCGCAATATCTGTACCTGTTCCGATTGCTATACCTACATTGGCTTGTGTTAAAGCAGGAGCATCATTGATTCCATCTCCAACCATTGCTATGGTACCAAATCTTTCTTGTAATTTTTTGATTTCATCAACTTTACCATCAGGTAGTACTTCAGATACTACATGGTCGATTCCTACTTTATCTGCAATTGCTTTTGCTGTTCTTTTATTGTCACCAGTAATTATAGCTGTTTCTAATCCTAATTCTTTTAATTCATTTATTGCCTGAACAGAATCTTCTTTTAAGGTATCAGCTACTGCAATAATACCAATTACTTTATTTCCTTCAGCTGTTAACATTGCTGTTTTACCCTGGTCTTCTAGTTTATGCATTTTTTCTACTATTTCTTCTTTTACTTCAATATTATTTTCTTTCATAAGTTTGCCACTACCTACAAAGGCTTTATTCCCTTCTACCTTTGCTTTAACACCTTTTCCGGTTACAGCATTAAATTCTGATATATCTTTTATATCTAATCCATCTTCTTTAGCCTTATTTACTATTGACTGTCCTAAGGGGTGTTCAGAGCCACTTTCTACACTTCCGGCTACTTGTAACACTTTCTCTTTATCATAATCATTGAAACTCACAATGTCAGTTACTTCCGGCTTACCTTTTGTAATTGTACCTGTTTTATCAAAAACAATAGTGTGAATATCTTTCATGGTTTGAATTGCCTCACCTTTTCTGATCAATACTCCATTTTCTGCTCCCATCCCACTACCTACCATTAATGCTGTTGGAGTAGCTAGTCCAAGTGCACATGGACAAGCTATTACTAAAACAGCAATTGTAGCAAATAGTGCTAAGGTTAAAGTACCTAAGGTAGGATTAACCCAGGGAATAAAACTTTGCGCCCAAAATCCTACACTCCGGAAGGCTTCCGGAAAGATAAACCAGAGCACAAATGTCGACAGTGCAATTATAATTACAGTTGGAACAAATATCGAAGTTATTTTATCTGCAAATTCCTGAATAGGTACTTTTGTCCCTTGTGCTTCTTCAACCATTTTAATAACTTGTGATAGAAATGTATCTTTTCCAACTTTAGTTGCTTTAACTTTTATTAATCCATTTTGATTAACAGTTGCTCCAATTACTTCATCACCGACTGATCTTTCAACTGGCATTGATTCACCAGTAGCCATTGATTCATCGATCGAAGTATTTCCTTCAACTATTTCACCATCAGTTGGTATTTTCTCACCGGGTTTAACAATCATAATATCGCCTGGTTGAACTTCCTCGATAGGTACTTCTTTCTCATCTCCAGCTTCTATAATAGTTGCAGTTTTAGCTTCCATTTCAAGTAGTTTTTTAATTGCTTGAGAAGCTCTACCTTTTGCTTTTTCTTCTATAAATCTACCGGTTAAATGAAAGGCCATAATCATTGCTGAGACCCCAGCATAATTTGCCATCGGTGTAAAAAAGACAAACGGACCGGTTATAAAGGCTGCACCTGTACCCATTGCAATTAATACGTCCATATTAGCTCCACCATGTGTTACAGATTTATAGGCAGAAACATAAGTCTGTCTACCATAAATTAGTAGTGGTGGTAAGGCCAATACAATCATACCTAAATTAAATATTGTATGGTTCGGCCAGGCTACCCCGAAGAACATTTCTGGTATCATCCAGAGCATTATAGGAATTGTGTAAAGCCAAGTTCTTACCATTTTCTTTTTTGCTTTTTGAACTTTTTCCATATCTTCTTCTTTTGATTTCTGGTATTCTTCTTCATCAAAAAATTTAGTTAACTCATAACCAGAATTATCTACCATTTCTTCTAAATCATCTTTTGATATTATAGTTGGATCATAAACAACTGTCCCAGTATCGTTTGCTATATTTACATTTGCTTCATATATACCATCAGCTGCTGCAAGTGTTTTTTCTACATTTTGCGAACAACTTGCACAGTTCATTCCACCAACTTTAAATGATATCTTTTCTTTTTCCCTCTTTACATCATATCCACTATATTGAACAACTTCTATTAAATCTTCTAAAGTAATCTTCAGAGGGTCAAACTCAACACGTGCTTTATCAGTAGCAAGGTTTACATTTGCTTTTTTGACACCTTCTTTTTTACTTAAAGCATTTTCGATGGTCTGAGCACAACTTGCACAACTCATCCCTTCTATATTTAATGTTAAAGTATCTGTCATTTGCATCACTCCTTTTCAAGCTATAATTGATTACAGATAAAAACTAACCTACTTTAGTATTTTTATCAAGTTTTAAAGAATTTTAAAACAAATTATATATTGAAGTATATATTATTTTAAATTATTATGTAATTGAACCCCGCTTAAATCACAGGGCTCAACAACAATTAAGTATTTATTTGATTAATCTCTATTTACCCCATAACCACTATTTTCTACTTCTTTTATTAAATCTTCTAAAGTCAATTGTTCTGGATCATATTTTACAAAGGCTTCTTCTTTATTTAGATCAACCTCAGCACTTTCCACCCCAACTCTATTATTTAAAGCTTTTTCAACAGTTTGAGAACAATGCTGACAAGACATTCCAGTAATTTCTAAAGTCAATTCCTTAGCCATATTTAATCACTCCTTTTATACCCCCTGTGGGTATTATGTAAGTAAAGGATACCATACCTTATTAACTTTGTCAAGTTAATGGTAATTATTGGTATTAATTAGGGAGAAGTCTCTTTGGTTGGTGATTTTAAAGAAAAGAATAACCCTGCTAATAAGCAAGGTTAAAGGTTTGTTATCTATATGATATTATTAACTCTTCTTTTATTAAAAACTTCCGGCCACTTAACAGTTTTAATTTATCCTGTTTTTCAAGTTCGGATAATTTGCGATTTAAAGTTTCTTGAGACATTCCCATTAAGTTGGCTAGGCCTTCTCTAGTTAAAGGTAGTTCGATTAATACACCATCCTCTTTTTGGGTACCTGTTTCATTAGCTATATTATTCAATAACTTAATTGTTGTCTTTTTGGAATCATCTAAAGCTAGTGAATGAGCCTTATCTTCTATATTTTTGCGCCTGCTGCTAAGCACCGTCAAAAACTCCTGACTTATGGCTGGGGTTTCTTGTATAAGAGACTCCAAATCATTTTTATTAATCAAACATGAACTTACCTCTGTAATAGCCTTAGCACTATATGAAAGAGTTTCTTCTTTGAGCAAAATTAATTCACCAAAAAAGTCTCCTTCTTCAAGTAAACAAATTATATATTCTTTTCCTTCAGAAGAAGTAGTAAATATTTTAACCCGACCAGAGTTTATGATATGAATATTCTGTGCAGATTGTCCTTCCATAAAGATCATTTAATCTTTACTATATTTTCTGTAGTTTTACAAGTTTGTTAATTTTTTTAAGTTTATCAAAGTCTAGACCATTAAAAAGAGGCACTTTTAATACACATAAGTCAATTTTATCCATTATTACCTAACCCTTATAACTTTATAACCTGTAGTCGATACAGCATCTTTCATTTCTTTAATTGATACCTCTTTTTCATTATATTCAACATTAGCTTTTCCTGTTGAAAAACGAACTTCAGCATTTTTTACACCTTCTGTTTTATTCAATACCTTCTGAATCTTATTTGCACAGTCTGGACAACTTAAATCCTATAGTCCTGACTAAATCCTAAAACACTTGTTAACCAAGCTATTAATATTAAAGTACCAGATATTAATGTGATTTTTAATTTTATGTGTGCCTCCTCTTCAACTATTAATAACAGTATAGAGGATATATTTGGTTAAAACTATGATTTATATCATAACTTATAAATTTTTTTTGATCTTTAAAACAAAAAAAGACACCTTAATTTAAAGGTATCTAAAAAAATGAGATTATTTTTTTAGTCATTCTATATAATCACAAAATTAAAACTATTATATTCTCGGTTTTAATTCATTTCATAAAATGTATGGACACAAACTATATTTTGAAAATGAAAAACTATTCCCCCAAAACTCTTCATCTGTTTATAGATAAAGAGCAAAAGGGAATAGTTTGATTTCTATTTATATATTTTATAACTTAAACTGGTCTACTTTCTCTGATAAACTTTGAGCCATCTCTGAAAGATTTTCTGAAGCATTTACAATTTCTTCAGTTGAAGCACTCTGCTCTTCACTTGAAGCAGCTACTTCTTCTGCATTACTGGAAGCTTGCTCACTAACTGAAGCTATTTCATCTACAGCGTTTTCTACTTTTTGACTGTTATTAGCCATCTCATTTGCCGCTGAAGAAATCTTTTCAATAAGATCTCTAAGACTTTCAGCAGCATCATTTATCTCAGTAAATGAACTCTCAGTTACCTGAATAGCTTCTACTCCTTCTTCTACAGCATCCTCTGCTTTATTCATCTGTTCTACAGTATCTACAACTCCATCCTGGATATCATCTATAAGTCCTGCTATCTTTTCAGTAGCTTGGGATGATTCTTCAGCTAATTCCCTTATTTCATCAGCTACTACACTGAAACCACGTCCAGCTTCCCCAGCTCTTGCAGCTTCAATTGCTGCGTTTAGAGCAAGTAGATTTGTCTGGGCTGAAATTCCATTAATTAATTCTACAATATCACCAATCTCTTGAGATAATTGACCTAAATTATTTATTTTTTCAGATACAGCATTTGATTGATCTTTTACTTCCTTGACCTGATTAATGGAGTCATTAATAGATTCATTACCATCCTGGATATTATCCATAACATTTTCAGCCTTATCATCCATATCATCCGACATATTTTCAACCTTATCTATACGATCAGTTAAATTTTCAACATTACCTTTAGTTTCTTCGATCTGAGCTGTTTGTTCTTCTGCTCCTGAAGCTACTTCCTGAATAGCTGTACCAACTTGCTCAGCAGAAGCTGAAATTTCCTCACTAGAAGCAGATAATTCTTCACTGGATGAAGATAAATTACTTGCTATTTCTGCAACTTCTGATATTGTATCTTTTAAATTTGATGAGAGTTTATTAAACCAAGCACCAAGGGTATCTATTTCGTTTTTATTGACTTTTTTGTATACTTCACATTCTTCACAGGAATCATATTCTCCATTTAATATTTTTGGACAATGAATTTCATTATCGAATTCTGGTGCATAACTACCTACATCAAACCAGCAGGTTACTCCCTTTTCTCCAAAATCTGGACAATCTGTTACTCCACAATCCATTATCTTTGAACAATTAACCTCTTCCATTGGATAAGAAACAGTCAGATCTCCCATTGCAAGGTCAGCAAAAAGATCTTTGAATTCATTTAAAGGTTTAAATATTCTATTTGCACTTAAATATGCTATTAGTGCTGCTATTAAGGCGACTATCAATATTATTATTAATAGGTAATTTCTGAGATTGTTAACTCCTGAGAAAACTTCAGCCTGATCAATTTCTACAACTAACCCGGCTGGTTTAGAGCCGACCTCAATTACACTTAGTTGTCCTAAAACAGAAACTCCTCTATATTCCTTATACTGTTCAGTAGTTTTAAAGTTATTATTTCCGTTTTTGATTGGTCCAGACAATAATTCTACTGCTGGAGTATCTATAGTTTCTTCCAAAGCAGCATTTTTTTGATACTCTCCTAAAAGGGTATTAGTTAAAAGCATACCTTCACTATCAATCAGATATGCATCTGCAGTTTTACCTAAATTATCTAACCCACTATGTACAATATTGTCTATTTTGTTCTGGTTTAAGGTAAGATTTACAGTACCTATAATTTGATTGTTATTTTGACTCCTAACTGGAGTAGAGACTACCAGAACATTATTATTTACAACTCCCGAATAAAAGAAATCAGACCAATTGAGATCACCTGAAAAACTTCGCTTAATATAATCTCTTCCTGATAAATCAGTTCCTAAAGAAACCTCATCGGTGGTGCTGTAAATAACATTACCATCTGTATTTGTTATAAAACCAAAAGAATATCCATATTCATCTACAAACTGAGGTAAGTAGTTATTAAGACTCTCTATATTTTGTTCCCAACTAGTGCTCTCGATACTTAAATTATTGTTACTAAACTCATCTAAACTGCCTTGAATTTCTCTATTTAGAGAAAGCATCCTAGCATCGCCTTCTCTTTCAGTAAAATAATCTTCTAAATCTCCTTTTGTAATTGTTCCATACAAATCCATAGAATTTGTAATCTTTGATTCTATTTCCCCTTTGGCATTATTAAAAAGTAATACCCCGGCTATTACTAAAGGTACTATCCCTACCAGGAGAAACAAAATAATCAAAGTTTTCTTTAAATTTAATTTTAACATCTTTTAACTCCTCTCTTAAAGTTGAAATTATTTTTTAAAATTCTAATCTTCTTCATTAAATTTTCCACAATATTATTGATATTATTACACAAAAATATCTATTATGTATTTGACTCTACAAATATATACGAAATTATCACAATAAATTTTAAACTTAATTTGAAAGTCTCTAACTAATTTAACTCTTAAATACTATATATTATTTCTATATACTATGAATATATATAATTTTCATTATATTTTGATAATTTTTAATAATGATAAAACCATGGGTTAAAAAAAGTGCCCAAAAATGGGCACTTTAATGGTTGAATTCTAATTAGTCTTCATATTTCATTTCATAACTTCAACAAATTCTTTTGCTAATTTTGGGTCAAACTGACTACCAGCACAATCCAATATTTCTTGTAATGCCTTTTCTTTTGATATTGGTTCTTTATATGGTCTTCCACTGATCATGACATCATATGCATCCACAATTGATAATATCCTTGATAAAAGTGGTATTTCTTCATTCTTTAAACCTTCCGGATAGCCACTTCCATCCCACCTTTCATGATGATAAAGTATATATTCCGCTATATCTGAAAACTGTTCCATGGAAGACACAATTCTATAACCAGCTTCGGTGTGTTTCTTTATTAGTTCCCACTCGTGGTCGGTTAATGGTTCCTTTTTATTCAATAATTCTTGTGGAATAGTAATCTTACCAATGTCATGTAATGAAGTTAATAAAGATAATCTATCAAGTTCGCTTCCTGATAATCCTAATTTTTTACCTAGCTCAAGGGAAAGTTCTTTCATTCGACCGGCATGTTCTTCTGTTTCATAGCTTTTTTCTCTTAGGGTACTTAAGAATGCAGATAGGACATTACTACGACCACTTTTCCTATTTGTTAGTTTGTTTTTATACATTCTATCTTCAGCTCTATTTAAGACTTGGAAAATTTCCTCTTGAATATCTTTTTTACTAGCACAGCCCAAAGATATTGAAACCATTAGTTCATCCTTTTTATTATTAGCCTTTTTAAAGATTCTTTCACAAATCTTTTCACCGGTTTTCAATGTAGTATGGGGTAATAATATTACAAACTCATCTCCACCCCAACGAGCCAAAATATCTGACTTTCTACAGGAATCTTCAATTATTTTGCCTGCTCTTTTTATCAATTCGTCACCTTTTTCATGGCCATAAGTATCATTAACTAGTTTTAAATTATTTAGGTCACCCATAATAATGCTTATTGGTAATTGACGATCCGTATCAAGTCTTTTCATTTCTTCTTCAATATAAGCTCGATTATATAATCCCGTTAGTTTATCATGAAAGCTTATATATTTAATTTTATTTTGTGCTCTCTTTCGTTCCGTGATATCGTGAATAATAGAAAAAATATAGTCTTTATCCCCTATTTTTATTGGGGCATCATATACTTCAACATTTCTACTTTCTCCATTTGCTAGTCGATGCTCTAGTTGGAAGTTATGACTTTTTTCATTTTTTATATCCTTCAATTTTTTCAATATTTTCGCTTTAGAGAGAGTATTTATATTATTTATATTCATTGAGGTTAATTTTTCATAAGACCAGCCATAATATTCACAAGCTGCAGGATTTGCATCAACAATATCTCCATTTTTAGGATCTAAAATTAACATTACAGAATATTGGTTTTCAAATAATGATCTATATTTCTCTTCACTTTTCTCTAGTTCTTTTTCTGTTTTATATTTTTCAGTAATATCTTCTACAAAGCCATCAATTGTAAAGCTGCCGTCTTCACTTTTAGAACTTTTTTTAGCATCCATCTTTAACCACATTCGACTGTTGTTTTTATTATAGGCCTGGTATATAAAATCTTCTACATGTCCATTCTTTTCAAGCTTTTTGATAAATTCATCTCTTCGATTAGGGTTGGCGTAAAGTTCATCTGCTAAATCATCATAATAGTTAGTAGCAGAATTAATATCTTTAAATCCAAGAATCTCAGCTAACTTTGGATTTACTAGTTCAGCTTCCCCTTTAGAGTTAGTCTTAAATATTCCTACAGGAGCCTTTTCAAAAAGTTTTCTATATTTTTCTTCGCTCGCTTTAAGTCGTTTTTGGGTTTCTTTTCTAAGTTTCTCAGTTTCAATAGATTCTATAGCAAAGGAAAGATCATTCGTTAATTCTTTAAGCAGTTTTACTTCTTCTTTAACAAAATAATTACCTTCATCTATACATAATGTAAAAATACCCCAAAGTTCACCGAATACTTTTATAGGAAATACTGCTGTCGATCTATTAGACTTATTAAAAATTAACTCATTCCTCGGTGGCTTATTTTCAGCCTCTTTAATATAGTCTAAAAGAATATTTGGATTAAGTTTTTCATCACTATTTTCATTTTGTTTTTCAGCATGTTTTTCTAAATTTATTTTTAGACCATTTATTAACTTACCCTTTCCATCATTCGAACTTTTAAGCTTTATTTTATTGTTTTTATTGTCTATTTTGCCTATCCAGGTTGTTTTATAGTTCCCGTTTTCCTGAATAATATTACATATTTTTGTAAAAAGTTTATCTTTTGTTTTAGTACGCACCATAGCTTGATTTGCATCACTTAAGATTGAATAAAGTCTGTTAAGCTTATTAATCTTAAGTATCATCTGTTTCTGTTCTGTTACGTCAACTGCCATACTCATTATCAATCTGTTATTATTTTCATCTCTTCCAAGCGGTGCTGAACTGAAGTTCCAAATTCTTTTGTCTCCCGACTTTGTCTCTATTTTAAACTCACTATCATATATTTTTTCATCTCTATTATAAAGTTGGTCAACATAATTTTTAACAACATTTTTCTTTTCACCATAAGCTTTTTTAAACCATTCACCTATAGTATCTATATCATCCTTAGAATAACCAGATATATCAGTCCAGGCTTTATTCATTTTTTTAATCTTACCATCTTCTGCATGAATCATAAGTGGATAAGGAGCTTCACTAACCGCATTAGCAAATAGTTTTTCCCGCCTTTTTATTTCTTCATTCATTTTATATTTATCTGTAAAATCTCTAAATACCATTACTGCTCCATAGATATTTCCTTTTTCATCTTTTATAGGAGCAGCACTATCAGCTATATGGTATTCAGTACCATCTTTTGATATTAACTTAGTATGATTTGCTAACCCTACAATTTTACCATTTTTAAATACTTTCTTAATCGGATTTTTAACAGGCTTCCGAGTTTTTGAATTAACAATATTAAATACCTTCTGTACATATTTACCTTCTGCTTTGTTAAATTCCCAACCTGTTAGTTTCTCAGCAATCCTATTCATTCTTATTATTTGCCCTTCTTCATCTGTTACTATAACTCCATCTCCAATTGAATTCAGAGTAATTGACAAAAATTTATTCTTTTCTTTAATATTTTTTTCTTGTTTAATACTTTTAATTGCATTACCTATTCTATCAGCTATATCTGCTAAAAGTTCAAATTCTTCTTTTAAAAACGGAGTATTATTGTGTTCTTCGGGATGTTTATTTAAATAATATAACTCAATAGCCCCCTGTTTTTCTCCATCTATAACTATATTACTTTTTTGCGCCCACTTTGTTTCCCTGAAATTGTCAGATTTAAATACTTTATCTCCGTATTTAATTCTCACACATGTGTCATTGGGGTATTGCCAAGCATCAGTCATAGCTTCTATAATTTTATAAAAAATATCCTTAAGTTTAGTATCAGGTCCATCTATAATTTCAGAAGTTTCAAATAATGCTCTAAGTTCTTTTACTCTTTCCTTTAATTTGCTGTTGATATTTCTTAAATTTGAAGTGGTTTTCATAATATAATATGCAGCAATCAATATTGTTATGACTTCAATTAGATAACTCCCCATTGTAATATGGAGGTTTAATAAATCCTGAATTGTGAGGGTTAATATAGCAAAAATGGCTGAATAAATTGCACCTTTTTTTCTATAACTAACACTAGAATATATCACAAATAAAATGATTAAGGGTTCTACTAATTCAAGTTTTACGGTAAAAGCCATTATTAAAATAATCGAGGCAAAAATATAGACTGTATACTTGTAATTCAAAATTTCTTTTACCTTATCATACATTTTTTCTGTATTACCACCCATTTATAAAGATCCCTCAATTCTTATAATAGAACTTGTATTAATATTATTTAGAACTATATATATTATAATTATTAAACACTCATTTAAAATTCCCTTTACATTTTATCAGATTCTTCGC
>Ga0207414_1000221_pt1 | contig 27958 bp, 32 predicted proteins | sample PonA231FremontCA_2_FD_187269 | JGI IMG/M metagenome (GOLD analysis project Ga0207414, IMG submission 187269) | Marine sediment microbial community from Fremont, CA, USA - Pond A23 Sediment 1 (SPAdes) | ecosystem: Environmental > Aquatic > Marine > Unclassified | place: USA: Fremont, California...
CCTGCCCCGCCCGCACGGTGCCACCTTCGCGGAAGTTGTCCGCCAACTCGACGATGCGCCCACCGACGGCGGCACGCAGCTCCAGGCTGCGGCGGCTGTGCACCTCGCCGTAAAGCTTGAGTTCCGGCGTCGCGGATCGTGCCCGCGCACGGCGCAAGGTCACGGCGAAAACGCGTTCTTCCCCGCGAACCGCGCGCGGCTGCTCATCCATGCGGGCCTGCACCGCCTCGCGCAGGGTCTGGCCCGACCACACCAGCAAACCCAGTGTCAGCGACAGCAGGAACAACCCCGTCAAACTTCGACTCAGAAAGCGCATGTGCCCGTGTTCCTTTCCCACGCCGCCCCGCCAGCACTTCGATCTAGGCGCGCGCGGGCCGATTGCCAAGCCGGGGTTATACGCGGGGCCGTGCTATTTCCGTCGCTCATGTTCGCCGAGCCGCGGAAAAATCTCGACGAAATTGCAGGGGCGGTGGCGATAATCGAGCTGCGGCGCCAGGATTTCATCCCAGGCGTCCTTGCACGCACCGGGGCTGCCCGGCAGGGCAAACAGGTAGGTGCCCCGCGCCACGCCAGCGGTTGCGCGGCTCTGGACCGCGCTGGTGCCGATCTTGTTCATGCTGACAATGGTGAACACCGTGCCGAAGGCCGTGATTTCCTTTTCATAGACATCCTTGTGCGCCTCGACGGTGACATCGCGGCCGGTCAGACCGGTGCCGCCGGTGCTGATGATGACGTCGATATCCGGATCGTCGCACCAGCTGCGCAGTTGCGCGCTGATCTCGGCGCGTTCATCACGGATGATCCTGCGATCGGCCAGACCATGACCCGCCGCTTCAATGCGCGCCGCCAGCGTATCGCCGGACCGGTCCTGCGACAGATCGCGGGTATCCGATACGGTCAGGACCGCTATCCGCACGGGCACGAAGTCCTTGCTCAGGTCCAGGTTGGTCATTCTCTATCCTTTCTGAAATAGCGCCAGCCGCGCGGCCAACAGAACGAAAATCCCCGCGCTGAGACGACCCAACCAGCGTGCAAACGCCTGATCCCGCGCCAGTCTGCGCCCGATGCCGCCCGCGAAAACCCCGACCAAACCGTTGATGGCGAACCCGCCAAGCGCCAGCACCGCGCCGTAAACCAGAAACTGCGCCACGATCACGCCGGCCGGGTCCACGAACTGCGGCACGAAGGCGAGAACGAACAGGATCACCTTGGGGTTGGTCAGGTTTACCACCAGCCCATCACGAAACGCCCGCGCCGCCGGCACGCCCGCGGCCGCCCCGCGCCCCGGCCCGGCATGCAGCGACCGCCACGCCAGCCACAGCAGATACGCCACGCCAAGCCAGCGGATCATGTCGAACGCGCCGGGCAGCGCCGCGATCACCGCGCTCAGCCCCAATCCCGCCGCCAGTGCATGGGCGAACACGCCGACGGAGATCCCGGCGCTGGCCGCGATTGCGGCCACCGACCCCGATCGCACCCCCTGCCCGAGGCAGAACACCATGTCCGCCCCCGGGGTGAGGTTCAGCGCGATCGCTGCCGGCACGAAGGCCAAAAGCGTGACCGGATCGACGATCATGCCCCGCCCCCGGCGCCGCGCAGACGTGCCTGCAGGTCAAGCAGGTCCGCCCATGCCTCGCGCTTGGCATGCGGCTTGCGCAGCAGATAGGCGGGATGGAACATCGGCAAGGCGGGCAGGCCATAGGCCTGCGCCCATTGCCCGCGCAGCCGCGTGATGCCGCGCTGACCCAGGCCGGCCTGACAGCTTATGTTGCCCATGAGAACCACGATCTCGGGCGCGGCCAGCGCGACGTGGCGGCGCATGAACGGGCTCAGCATGGCGATTTCCTGCGGCGTGGGGTCACGATTTTGCGGCGGCCGCCAGGGCAGGACATTGCTGATATAAACCCCGTCGCCCGGCTGTTCGGGCGTCCGCGACATGCCGATGGCGGCAAGCATCCGGTCCAGCAACTGCCCCGCGCGCCCGACAAAGGGCCGACCTTCGCGGTCCTCGTCACGTCCCGGCGCCTCGCCGATAATCATGACGCGCGCACCGGGCTTGCCGTCGCCGAACACCAGGTTGCGCGCGCCGCGGCGCAGATCGCAATGCATGAACCCCGACAACGCGGCGCGCAACGATTCGAGGTCGGGCGCGGCGTCGGCGAGTTTGCGGGCCTCCTCGACCGGGTCGATGTCAGCGGCGGGCGCCGATGGCGCAACCGCGGGTGCGGCGGGGGCCGGCGCCGCCTTCGGCGCGGCCGGTTGCAGCGCATAGCGATCAACCGGCGCATCCATGATCGCATCGGTCGCGCCCAGTTCGACCTGCCATTCCAGCAACGCCCTGGCAGTATGATGATCGAGCCCCGAATCCATGTGCCCACATTACCGCTTATGCGGCGGGCATGGAACATGCTTTGCTGTCGGGCGCATCATGCCGCTGCATCCACGGCGCGGCTTGCCCCGCAACGCAATGGTTCCTATAAGCACCGCAGACCGAACGGAGCGGCCCATGACATTTCCACACCGTCATCTGCTGGGGATCGAACCATTGGCCCCCGTCGATATTACCGACATCCTGGACCTCGCCGACAGCTACGTCGATCTGAACCGCCGCGACGTCAAACACGCCGATGCGCTGGCCGGCCTGACGCAAATCAACATGTTCTTCGAGAACTCGACCCGCACGCAGGCCAGTTTCGAACTGGCCGGCAAGCGTCTGGGCGCGGACGTGATGAACATGGCGATGCAGGCCAGCTCGATCAAGAAAGGCGAGACGCTGATCGACACGGCGATGACCCTCAATGCCATGCATCCCGATCTTCTGGTGGTGCGCCATCCCCATTCGGGGGCGGTGGACCTGTTGGCGCAGAAAGTGAATTGCGCGGTCCTGAACGCGGGCGACGGGCGCCACGAGCACCCCACCCAGGCGCTGCTCGACGCGCTGACAATCCGGCGCGCGAAGGGGCGGCTGCACCGTTTGAACATCGCGATTTGCGGCGACATCGCCCATTCCCGCGTTGCAAGGTCCAACATCCTGCTTCTGGGCAAGATGGAGAACCGCATACGCCTGATCGGGCCGCCCACCCTGATGCCGACGGGCATCGCGGATTTCGGCGTCGAGGTGTATGACGACATGCGCGCCGGGCTTGACGGGGTGGACGTGGTGATGATGCTGCGCCTTCAACGCGAACGGATGGATGGCGGCTTCATCCCGTCGGAGCGCGAGTATTATCACCGCTTCGGGCTGGACTCCGAAAAGCTGGGCTATGCCAAAGACGATGCCATCGTGATGCATCCCGGCCCCATGAATCGCGGCGTCGAGATCGACGGCACGCTGGCCGACGATATCAACCGCAGCGTGATACAGGAGCAGGTAGAGATGGGGGTTGCCGTGCGCATGGCCGCCATGGACCTGCTGGCGCGCAACCTGCACTACCGGCCGGACGGGGTGATGGCGTGACCGGTCCGGCGCATGTCAAAGCCACCGAGCACGGGCTCGTCCGCGTGTTTCAACTGTCCTATGCCGTCTCGATGGAGATCGGCCACATGGGCACGCTGGACGGGTTGGCAGAGGCGCTCGGGGTCGAGCATCTGGACGGGCGCGACGTGCAGATCGTCGCTATCGGCGAGATCAGCGACATGGGGCTGAGCGCGTTCCTCACGCTGGGCTACGAGATTGACGAGGCCGAGATTGCACCGCTGCGCCCGGTACTCGATGCGCTGGAGGGCAAGGTGGCCATCCTGCGCTCGGGCGCGTTCGACGGCCGGGATGTCCACCTCGAAACCGGGGGCGGGGCGCGGCTCACCGCGACCCTGCACGAGGGCGGGCCGCCAACGCCGACCCTGGCGCACGCGGATCGCACCGTCGAAAGCGCCAGGAGACCGGCGGATGCACCGCGGGAAAAACCTCGGCCCTCGGACGCGGCGATGTCGGGCCGTGTGGCAACGGTGGCGCTTCTGGTGCTGTTCGCGCTGGTGGCGCTGATGGTCTGGATAGGTGGCTGATGTATGATCTGACCCCAACCGCCGAACTGGCCCCGGACGAGACGGTGATCGCCAGCTTTCACGCCGACAGGCCGACCTACTGGCGCGACATGGCCACGATGGCGGCGGTTGCCATGGGCGCGGGCATGGTGATCCTGTGGGCCATGGGCAATCCCCATATCTGGACCGGGGCCATCGGCGGGCTTGCGGCCGTCGCGCTCCGGGCGTTCTACATCGCCTCGGACGAAGTGAATGTCCGGTGGGATCTGACAAATCGCCGCGTGCTCGGGCCACAGGGCCGCGCCGTCCGGCTGGGCGAGATCAAGCACATTCGCACCCTGGGCAGCGCCGTGCAATTGGTCACCCACGCCGGCGACAAGCATCTGTTGAAATACCAGGCCGACCGCAACGCCACCAAGGCCCGCATAGAACGCGCCATCGCCGGAGGGACGTGATGACCACGACAGTTTTCACCAATGCCCGCCTGATCGACCCCGAAAACGGCACCGACGCCATCGGCTGGCTGCTGGTCGAGAACGGCGCGATCACCGCCACCGGCCAGACGGGCGAGCCGCCCGCGGCCGACACGCGGCTGGACTGCCGGGGCAAATGCCTTGCGCCCGGCATGGTCGATATCGGCGTCAAGGTCTGCGAACCGGGCGAACGGCACAAGGAATCCTACCGCTCCGCCGGGCTGGCGGCGGCGGCGGGGGGCGTGACCACCATCGTCACGCGCCCCGATACCAACCCGCCCATCGACAGCCCCGAGGTTCTGGAATTCGTGGCCCGGCGGGCCAGCGAAGCGGCCCCGGTCAATGTCCTGCCGATGGCGACGCTGACCAAGGGGCGCGCCGGTCAGGAGATGACCGAAATCGGGTTTCTCATGGATGCGGGCGCCGTGGCCTTCACCGATTGCGACCATGTCACCGCCAACACGCGGGTTCTCAACCGTGCGCTCGGCTATGCGCGCAGCCTAGGCGCCCTGGTGATTACCCACCCCCAGGATCCGGGCCTGAGCGCCGGGGCCGCCGCGACCAGCGGCAAGTTCGCATCGCTGCGGGGCTTGCCCTCGGTTTCGGCCATGGCCGAACGGATGGGGCTGGACCGCGACATCGCCATGCTGGAAATGACCGGCGCGCGCCTGCACCTGGACCAGATCACCACCGCCCGCGCCCTGCCCCCGCTGGAACGCGCCAGGCGCAACGGTCTCGACATCAGCGCCGGCACCTCGATCCATCACCTGACGCTGAACGAACTGGACGTGGCCGACTACCGCACCTTCTTCAAGGTCAAGCCGCCGCTGCGGGCCGAGGATGACCGCAAGGCCGTGGTCGAGGCCGTGGCCAGCGGCCTGATCGACATCATCAGCTCGATGCACACGCCCCAGGACGAGGAGTCCAAGCGCCTGCCCTTCGAGGAGGCTGCCAGCGGCGCGGTGGCGTTGCAGACGCTGCTGCCGGCGGCGCTGCGGCTCTACCATTCCGGCGACCTGAGCCTGCCGCAACTCTTCCGCGCCCTTTCGTTCAACCCCGCGCGGCGTCTGGGCCTGCCTTGCGGGCGGCTACAGGCGGGCGCCCCCGCGGATCTGGTTCTGTTCGATACCGACGCGCCGTTCATCCTCGATCGCTTCACCCTGCACTCCAAATCGCGCAACACACCCTTTGACGGTCAGCGGATGCAGGGTAAGGTTCTGGCCAGCTACGTGAACGGCACCCGCATTTTCGGAGATATCTGAATGCCCCTCTTCGACAGCAGCACCACGATGCTGGTCCTATGGGTCGTGCTGGGCTACGGGCTGGGCGCGGTTCCCTTCGGCATCGTGCTGGCGTGGATGATGGGGCTGGGCGACCTGCGCAAGATCGGGTCGGGCAACATCGGGGCGACCAACGTGCTGCGCACCGGCAACCGGGGCGCGGCGGCGCTGACCCTGCTGCTGGACGCCGGCAAGGGCGCGATTGCGGTTTTGCTGGCGCGCGCGCTGACCGGCGAGGCAGCGGCGCAACTGGCCGGCCTGGCGGCGATCCTCGGGCACTGCTTCCCGGTCTGGCTGCGCTTTCGCGGCGGCAAGGGCGTGGCGACGTTCCTCGGCCTGTTGCTGGCGCTCTCATGGCCGGTCGGGCTGGCCGCCTGCGCGACATGGGCCGCGACAGCCGCCGCGACACGCATTTCGTCGCTGGCGGCGCTGGTGGCCGCCGCCCTTTCGAGCATATGGGCGGTCGTTCTCGGCCAGGGCGAGGTGTTCTTGCTGGCCGTTGCGCTGACACTGCTGATCTTCTGGAAGCACCGCGAGAACATCAGCCGCCTGCGCAAGGGCACCGAACCCAGGATCGGCGCCGGGCAAGGCGGCGCATCGCGCGGTCAGTAACTGTATTCGCTATAGACGCGGGTAAGATCACCCGCCCATTCGCCGTGGTATTTGTCCAGCAACTCGTCGGCCGGCGTGCAGCCGGTCTCGACGCTCTCGCGCAGGGCGTTGAGGAAATGCGTCTCGTCGCGCAACAGGCCGCCGGCCCCTTCGCGCGCGCGCGCCTTCAGACCCGCCTCGGCGATATCCAGCGTGGCGCGCGCCAACGCGTGCATGCGCACGCCGCCAGCCTCGGCTTGCAACCCGTCGCGCGCGGCCGCGATACGCAGACCTTCGCGCGTCTCGGCGTCCAGGTCCTTGACCAGATCCCATGCCGCATCCAGCGCGCCCTGGTCATACATCAACCCGACCCAGAACGCGGGCAAGGCGCAAAGCCGCCGCCATGGTCCGCCATCGGCCCCGCGCATTTCCATGTACTTCTTGATCCGCGCCTCGGGGAATATCGTTGTCAGGTGATCCGCCCAGTCCGACAGCGTCGGCACCTCGCCGGGCAGCGCGGGCAGTTCGCCACGCATGAAATCACGGAACGACTGACCAAGGGCATCGACGTAGACACCGTCGCGGTAAACGAAATACATCGGCACATCGAGCGCGTAATCCACGTAGCGTTCGAACCCGAAGCCATCCTCGAAAACGAAGGGCAGCATCCCGGTCCGGTCGGCATCAAGGTCGCGCCAAATGCGCGCGCGCCACGATTTGTACCCGTTGGGCTTGCCCTCGAAGAAGGGCGAATTGGCAAACAGGGCGGTCGCCACCGGCTGCAGGGCCAGCGCGACGCGCAGCTTCTTGACCATGTCGGCCTCGGAGGCGAAATCAAGATTCACCTGCACCGTGCAGGTGCGATACATCATGGATTTGCCCATGGTGCCGACACGGTCCATGTAATCGGTCATCAGCTTGTAGCGGCCCTTGGGCATCACCGGCATCTGGTCATGCGCCCAGATCGGCGCGGCCCCCAACCCGATGAACCCGACGCCGACCTTGTCGGCGATGTCCTTCACGTCGGCCAGGTGCGCGTTCACCTCGTCACAGGTTTCATGGATGTTATGCAAGGGTGCCCCCGACAGTTCCAACTGGCCGCCCGGTTCCAGCGAGACGTTGGCGCCATCCTTTTCCAACCCGATGAGCTTCCCGCTCTCCTGAAGCGGGGCCCATCCATGACCGTCGCGTAGCCCCTCGAGAACCGCGAGCACGGATTTCTCCCCGGCATACGGAATCGGCTCGAGCGTGTCCTTGCAATAGCCGAACTTCTCGTGCTCGGTGCCGATGCGCCAGTCGTCGCGCGGCTTGCAGCCGCTTTCCAGGTATTCGGCCAGTTGCGAATGGCGTTCGATCGGACCGCCGCCGGATTGGGGAATGGACATTGGGAAAGTCTCCGATCTTGTGCCTTGTGGTCTCTGCCGGGGGCAGGAGTGCTGCTAAACGCCGCGGCTGTCAATGTAGGCGACGCATCTCTTTTGCCCAGATCACGACCCGGTGTTCGCCGCCGTTGCGCAATGCAGACAACATGCGTTCGGTTCGCATCCCCGGCAGCGCGGCGAAACTGTCGAACAGGGCGTCGGCATTCTCGGCTGTCACCGGGATCGACAACGCCGGTTGACCGGGCTGGTAGATATACCACAGCGCCGGCTCACGGGCCGGGTCCAACTCCAGTCGCGAAATCTCCGACAGGGCGACCGCGCCGCCATCATGGGGGCCGAAATAGGCCACCTGCCCCTCGTCGACACGCACCACGCCCGGCCCGCCCTTGCCGCGCCAGAACCGGGCCCTTTGCGCCCCTGATACCGACACGATACAGCCAAGAAACAGCACCCCCCATCCGACCCAAGACAGCGGCGCAAGCGCGCTCAGCCCCCAATACAGGCCCAGCCCGGCAACCAAAAGACCCGCGATCACCTCGCGCAACCGCCACAGCACGGCGCGCACCTCGGGACGGATCAGGGTCATTGCCAATCTCCCAGCGTGCTTTGCCACAAGGTCATCGCGGCCACCGCCGCGGTGTCCGCCCTCAGGACGCGCGGTCCCAAACTGACCGCGTGCGCCTGCGGCATGGTGTTCAGCCGGCTGCGCTCGGCCTCGGAAAACCCGCCTTCGGGGCCGATGAGTATAGCCCAGGCGCCCCCGCCAACCGCGCCTGACAGCACCGATGCGGCGCCCGCCAATGCCTCGTCGCAGAACATCAACTGCCGCTCCTGTGGCCATTGCGCCAACACGGCGTCAAGTTTGCGCAAGTCCCGCACGGTGGGCACGAAGGTGCCGCCGCACTGCTCTGCCGCCTCTATCGCGTGGGCCTGCAACCTGTCCTGACGGACGCGCTCGGAATTCGTGAAATCGGTTTGAACCGGCAGGATTTCCCGCGCGCCCATCTCGGCGGCCTTTTCCACGATGAAATCGGTGCGCGCCTTCTTGATCGGGGCGAACAGAAGCCACAGGTCCGGCGGCATGGATTGCGGCGCGCCCGGCGCTTCGCAGCGCAGAGCGCCGGCGCGTTTGCCCGCCTCCTCGATCCGCGCGACCCATTCGCCGTCGCGCCCGTTGAACAGCCGCACCATCCCGCCGACCGCCTGCCGCATGACGCCGAACAGGTAATGCGCCTGCGCACGGTCCAGAGGAACCATTTGCCCCTGCCCAAGGGGATGCTCTACATAAAGGCGAATTTTCGCATCATCACTCATGAGGCCGATACTATGACCGCACCCCGGCAGACACCAGAGCAGCAGGGAAAGGTTTCCGACGCTGTCGCGGGAAACTGGGTTGATCGCCGTGCCCCGGCTGCGATGCGCCCCTATCTGCGGCTCAGCCGCGCGGACAGGCCGATCGGAACCTGGCTGTTGCTTTTGCCTTGCTGGTGGGGTCTGTCGCTGGGGATCTTGCATGATGGCGTCTTCGCGGCATTCGATCTGTGGATCTTCGCGGGCTGCGGCATCGGCGCATGGCTGATGCGCGGGGCAGGATGCACGTGGAACGACATCACCGACCGCAACATCGACGGAGCAGTGGCGCGCACGGCGTCGCGCCCGATCCCGTCGGGACAGGTCAGTGTCACGCAGGCCTTGATCTGGATGGCGGCGCAGTGCCTGCTCGCGCTGACGATCCTGCTGAGTTTCAATCTCGCGGCCATCATTCTGGGGGTTGTCGCGCTCGGGCCGGTTGCGATCTACCCCTTCGCCAAGCGGTTCACATGGTGGCCGCAGATATTTCTGGGCATCGCATTCAACTGGGGCGCGCTGTTGGCGTGGACGGCGCATACCGGCAGTCTCGACTGGCCGGCGGTCGTTCTCTATCTGGCCGGGATGGCATGGACCTTGTTCTACGACACGGTCTATGCGCATCAGGATACCGAGGACGACGCGCTTATCGGGGTGAAATCGACAGCGCGCCTGTTCGGTGCGCGAACCGCGATGTGGTTGCGCCGCTTCATGGTGGCCTGCGTCAGCCTGATGGCGCTGGCCGTGCTGATGGCCGTAATCGGGCAGGACCATCGCGGGCCGCTGGCGTTGGTGATCGCGCTGGCGGGGCCGTGGTTCATTGGTTGGCACATGCTATGGCAGTTGCGCCGTTTCGACATGGACGACAACGACACCTTGCTGCGCCTGTTCAGATCAAACCGCGACGCGGGGCTGATACCCGTGCTGTTTTTCGCCGGTGCCGCGCTGCTCTGATTGCACCCGGCCGCGACAGCACCTAAAGATCCCAACAGCCAACGGGAACAACCAAGACCATGCGCATTTCCTCCGCCTATGTCATCGCGGCCGCCTTCACCATTGGCGCCCTGCTCAGCGTGATCGCGGCAGGGGTTTCGGTCAATGTGATCGAAGACAGCACCGAAATCAGCGTGCGCAGATCGCTGGACACCAACGATCTGCACTGGGCCGAGGTGCGGGCCAATGGCTTGCGGGTGATCCTGTCGGGCACCGCGCCGTCCGAAGCACGACGTTTCAAGGCGCAATCCGTGGCCGGCGCGGTGGTCGATGCCACGCGCGTCATCGACAAGATCGAGGTCGAACCCGCCGAGAGCATCGCGCCACCGCGTTTCTCGGTTGAAATCCTGCGCAACGAAAGCGGCATATCACTGATCGGGCTGATCCCGCGCGCCACGGATCGCGATGCGTTGCTATCGCGGCTGCGGAAAATGGACGAAGATGGCACCGCCATCAAGATTTCCGATTTTCTGGAAACCGCGGATCATTCCGTTCCCGACCAATGGCCCGAAACCATCGACTACGCCATCTCGGCAACGGCGATGCTGCCGAGCGCGAAAATTTCCGCGACTGCGGGAGAGGTGCACGTAACGGCGATGACCGACAGCCGCGAGACCCGGCGCGAGTTGCAAACCGAACTGTCGCGCCTCGCCCCCCCGGCGATCAAGCTGGCACTGGACATCTCGGCTCCGCGACCTGTCATCACCCCGTTTACCCTGCGCCTTCTGATCCAGGACGGGATCGCCCGTTTCGACGCCTGCTCCGCCGATACCGAAGAGGCGCGCGAACGCATCCTTGCGGCCGCGCGCAAGGCGGGCATGGAGGGGGCCGGCACCTGCACGATCGGGCTGGGCGTTCCCACCCCTCGGTGGGCCGAGGCGGTGGAACTTGCCATCGCCGCGCTGGATGAGCTGGGCGGCGGTTCGATCACCTTCGCAAATGCCGACATCTCCTTGCTGGCGAAACGCGACACGGACCCCGAACGGTTCGACCGTGTGACCGGCACACTGGAAAACCAGCTACCCGAGGTTTTCTCTCTGCACGCTGAACTTCCTGAAACAAAAGAGGAAAAAGACCTCCTGGCACCGGAATTCGTCGCCACGCTGTCCCCCGAAGGATTGGTGCAGTTGCGTGGACACCTGCGCACGGAACGAACGCGCAAGGCCACCGAAAGCTTCGCCAAGGCGCGCTTTGGGGCGGGTGCGCTTCACATGGCGGCACGTGTTGACGACACCCTGCCCGCGGAATGGCCGGTTCGGGTGTTGACCGCGCTGGATGCGCTGGCGCGCCTGTCGAACGGGGCGGCGACCGTCACCGTCGACGAGGTAACAGTCAGCGGCGACACCGGATCGCCCGACGCCAAGGCGGACATCGCCCGCCTTCTGGCAGACAAGCTGGGCGAGAAGGCCCGGTTCAAGATCGACGTGACCTATGTAGAACAGCTCGACCCGATTGCGCAGATCCCCACACCCGAGGAATGCGTCGCCGACATCAACGCGTTGCTTTCTGAAAGCAAAATCAACTTCGAGCCGGGGTCGGCCACCCCCGATGCCGAAGCTGCCACTGTTATCAGTGGCATCGCCGATATCCTGAAGGATTGCGGCGAAGTGCGGCTGGAAATCGGCGGCCATACCGACAGCCAGGGCCGCGCGGTGATGAACCAGCAGTTGAGCCAGGCCCGCGCACAGGCGGTGCTCAACGCGCTGAGGGCGCGGCGCATCCTGACCGGATCGTTCGTGGCGAAGGGGTATGGCGAGGATGAGCCGATCGCCGATAACGACACCGAAGAAGGGCGCGAAGCCAACCGCCGCATCGAATTCCGCCTGCTGCGCCCCGACGGCGATGGCGCCCAAGGCGCGGGACCGGACGACCCGGACGGGGACACCGCACAAGAGCCCGGCGAAACGCAGCCCGACGCCGACACCGCCGAAAGCGGCGCGGCGGACACGGCCGCGACAGACAGCAACGACACCCAACAAGAAGCGGACCAACAGGATGAACAGGACTGAATTCATCATCGTCACGGCCATCATCCTTTTCGTGGCATTCTGCCTGGGATGGTTCGCCAACTGGCTTGTCCACCGGTTCACACGCGTGGCGCAATCGGACATGAGCGAGCTCGAAAGGATGGCGCAGGAGCTGCACGAGGCCGAGGAGACGCGGGAACAGGCCATCACCTACATGCAGCAGCGCGAGGCAGACCTGACCAACCAGATCTCCCAGACCGAGGCGGAATTGTCCGCCGCCATGGAGGGATTGCGCGAGGCGCGTCACGAAGCCGAGGAACTGCGCAGTTATTTCGACCGCAACAACCAGGGGTGATGCAAGCGGCACCCGCCGATCACGGCCGGCCGCCCCCCCTTACCATCGCGACAGGGCGTCTTCGTCCTCGTCGCGCGCGGCGACCCAGACGCCGCCATCGGTGGTGTGCTCCTTCTTCCAGAAGGGCGCGCGGGATTTCAGGTAATCCATCAGGAACTCTGCCGCCTCGAAAGCGTGCTTTCGATGCCTTGCGGCCGTGGCGACCATCATGATCCGTTCGCCGGCGCGCATTTCGCCATAGCGATGAATGATCAGCACATCCGCCAGCTCCCAGCGTGCCCGGGCATCAGCGGCGATCTGGTCCAGCGCCTTTTCGGTCATGCCGGGGTAGTGTTCGATCACCATCCGGTCCAGCCCGCCCCCCTCCGGCAAGTCGCGCACGATGCCGGTAAAGGTCACGACTGCGCCCGCGTCATCCTGCGCGTCGGCAAAGGCGTTCGCCTCGCCCCCCGGATCAAAGGGCTGTTCCTGCACCCTGATCGCCATTTCAGCCCCCGGTCATCGGCGGGAAAAAAGCCACCTCGCGCACACCGTCCAGCGGCGCGTCAAAATCGGCCAGTTCCTGATCCACCGCAACGCGCAATGCCGACAAGTCAGAGAATGCGACGGCATATCTTTCCTCGCGGGCGCGCAGTTCGGCGACCAGATCGTGCACCGTGCGCGCCTGCGTTTGCACCTGCTCCCGGGGCAGGCCGATCCGTTCGCGCACCCATGCGAAATACAGAACATCCATCACGCGTCATCCCTCAGATACGGTTTCGCCTTGCGGAAGTATTCCCATCCGGTGACCGCCGTCAGCGCGGCGGCGACCCACAGCAGGACCAGCCCCACGCGTCCCGCCCATATCATGGCATGGTATTTCCATACAATTCCGACCTCGTCCGACATCTCGCCGCTCTGCACGGCGTCAAAGGTCTCGCGGTCCATCCCCCATGACGCGGCGATCAGGTAATGTTCGAACACGCCCTGCGAAAAAAGGACAGCCAGCGCGATCATCTGCGCGGTCGTCTTCCACTTGGCCAGGTTAGTGACCTTGAGCGTTCCGGCGGTATCGCCGAGGAATTCGCGCATGCCCGACACGAACACCTCGCGGAACAGGATCACCGTGGCCGGCAGCACCAGCCAGGGCGACATCGAGGAATAGCCCACGATCACCATCAGCGCGACGAGGACCATCGCCTTGTCCGCGATCGGGTCCAACATCGTGCCCAGCTTGGTTTCCTGTTTCCACAACCGGGCGAGATAGCCATCGAACCAATCGGTCACCGCCGCGCCGACGAACAGCAGCAGCGCGAACCAGTCGGCATAGGGCCGCGTGAAATACAGGAACATCACGGCCACACCAGGGGCCGCCAAAAGGCGCAGCGCGGTCAGGGTGTTGGGAAGGTTCCATGTCATGTGCCATTCCTAGCCTGTCTTGCGAAAACAGGAAAGACGCTTCGTGCCGGCGCGCAGCTGACCGGGAAATCGATTTCAGCCCTTTTCGTGGAAGAAGGCGTAGATCGTTTCGGCCAAGCCGCCGGACACGCCTTCGACCGCCTTGAGATCGGCCAGGTTGGCGCGGGTGACGGCCTTGGCCGAGCCGAAATGCGCCAGCAGCGCGCGCTTGCGGGCGGCGCCGACGCCCGGCACCTCGTCAAGGGGCGTTGCCCCGACCGATTTGGCGCGCTTGGCGCGGTGCGTGCCGATGGCGAATCGGTGCGCCTCGTCGCGCAGCCGCTGGACGAAATACAACACCGGATCGTTGCGCTGCAGCGCGAAGGGCCGCTGGCCGGGGCGGTGGAACTCCTCCTTGCCGTGGTCGCGGTCTATGCCCTTGGCGACGCCCACCATGGGGATATCCGCCACGCCGTGTTCAGCCATGATCTGCGCCACCGCACTGACCTGACCGGCGCCACCGTCAATCAGCAGCAGGTCGGGCCAGAGCCCCTTCTGGCGATCCGGGTCTTCCTTTAGCAGGCGCTTGAACCGGCGGTGCAGCACCTCTTTCATCATGCCGAAATCGTCGCCCGGGGTGAGTTCCTCGCCGCGGATATTGAACTTGCGATACTGGTTCTTCATGAGCCCGTCCGGTCCGGCCACGATCATCGCGCCCACGGCATTGCTGCCCTGGATGTGGGAGTTGTCGTAGACCTCGATCCGTTCGGGCGGCGCATCGAGGGCGAATGCCTCGGCCATGCCCCTGAGCAGGCGCGCCTGCGTGGCGCTTTCGGCCATGCGGCGGGCAAGCGATTCACGCGCGTTGCGGGTCGCGCCCTCGATCAGTTCGGCCTTTTCACCGCGCTTGGGCACGAGGATTTGCACCTTGCGGCCCAGCTTCTCGGACAGGGCCTGTGCCATCAGGTCGGTATTCTCGATCGGGTGTGACAACAGCAATTGCCGCGGCGGTTCCTTGCCATCGTAAAACTGCCCGATGAACGCCTCGAGAACCTCGGGCGCCTCGATATCGACGCCGACGCGGGGGTAGAAATCGCGGTTGCCCCAGTTCTGGCCCGCGCGGATGAAGAACACCTGCACGCAGGCCTGCCCCCCGTCCATGTGCAGGGCGATGATATCCGCCTCGGTCACCGTGCGCGGGTTGATCCCCTGCGCGGTCTGCACCTGCGTGAGCGCGCGGATGCGGTCGCGCAAGGCGGCCGCGCGTTCGAATTCCATCGCCTCCGAGGCGGTCTGCATTTCCTGCGCAAGCTTTTCCTGAACCCCGGTCGAGCGCCCGGAAAGGAACCGCTCGGCGTCGCGCACGGATGCGGCGTAATCCTCTTGCGATATCTTGCCCACGCAGGGGCCCGAGCAGCGCTTGATCTGATAGAGCAGGCAGGGGCGCGTGCGGCTGGCGAACATCGAATCCGAGCAATTGCGAAGCTGGAACACCTTTTGCAACTGGTTGAGCGTCCGGTTCACCGCGCCGGCGCTGGCGAAGGGGCCAAAGTAGCTGCCCTTTTCCTTTTTCGCGCCGCGATGTTTGCGGATCTGCGGGAACGAGTGGTCCTTGGTCAGCAGGATATTGGGAAAGGATTTGTCGTCGCGCAGCAACACGTTGTAGCGCGGCTTGAGCTGCTTGATGAGGTTCTGTTCGAGCAGCAGCGCCTCGGTCTCGGTGCGGGTGGTCAGGAACATCATCGAGGCGGTTTCCGAGATCATCCGGGCGATCCGCCCCGAATGTCCGGTGGGCCGGGCATAGTTGCCGACCCGCGCGCGCAGGTTGCGCGCCTTGCCCACGTAGAGAACGCGGGCCTGCGCATCCAGCATCCGGTACACCCCCGGAGACGCATCCAGCGTGCGCAGATAGCCTTGTATCACCTCGTGCCCGGTCGGCGGGGCGGCTGCGGTCGTGTCATCAGGCGTGTTCATGATGAGGAGATACGATTCTCTGTCCGGCCCTGCAATGTTTCGAGGAGTCTAACAAGGATAAAGCTGTCCACGTTTTCTGTGGATAACTCTGGTGACAACATATGGCGAGCGTGAAATTTTCCTTGATTTCAGAGCAGTTCCTCGATCTGCACAAAAAATAGGCGTTATTCTAAACCCTTGTTTCTGAATGGCTTTTTATTTCACCTAAAGCAAAACACTGAAAAGATTGACGTTTTTGTAACGTATTCGTAACCCGGCGCGACGCGGTGCAAAACTCTTCAGCGTGTAGCGCTGTCATTCGGTGCCAAGCACGTCCGGAGTTTGCCAGCCCAGGTGCTGACCACCGTCGACACAGAGCATCTGCCCGGTCACGGAGGGCGACTCCAGGAAGTATCCGAGCGCCGCCGTGATGTCGGCGGGGTTGGCCCCGCGCCCCAGCACGGTGGCTTCGCGCTGTCTTTGGAAATGACTGTCGCTCTGGCGCACACCCTGCAATGTCGGGCCCGGCCCGATCGCATTGACGCGCACCCTTGGCGCCAGCGCCTGCGCGGCGGTGCGGGTAAAGGCCCACAGACCCATCTTGGCCAGGGTGTAGCTCATGAATTCCGGGGTCAGCTTGCGAACCCGCTGGTCCACCATGTTGACGACCAGACCACGCGCCAGCGGCTCGCCTGCCGCGTCTGTCTCATGCGCGGGGATATCACGCGCCAGCGCCTGCGTCAGGACGACGGGCGCGCGCAGGTTGGATTCGAAATGACGATCCCAGCTTTCACGCGTCGCGGTTTCGATCGTGTCATGTTCGAAGATAGAAGCGTTGTTCACGAGGCAGGTCAGCGGACCACCCAACACGTCAGCAGCGGCAGGCACGAGGCCGGTGACCTCGTCCTCGTTCAGCAGATCGGCCTGCAACACGCAGGCCGCGCGACCCAGGGCGCGGATCTCGGCGGCGACGTCTTCGGCCTCGTGTTGCGAGGTGGCGTAGTGCACCGCCACATCATGACCGTGCCGCGCCAGGTAAAGCGCCATTTCGCGCCCCAGCCGCTTGCCTGCCCCGGTGACCAGTGCGCGCATCATGCCCCCTTTCACGGTGAAAATTCAGTGTAGCACGACCCACAGATAGGTCAGATAGAGCGCGGTCAAGATCACGCCCCATAGAAACGTGATGTTCCACCGCAGGAACACGAACGGCGCCAGAAGAAGCGAGGCCCCGAGCATTACCCAAAGATCGAACTTCAGCAGTTCGGCATCCACCGGGATCGGGCTGACCAGGGATGCAACGCCGATGATCGCCAGCAGGTTGAACATGTTTGAGCCGATCACGTTGCCCAGTGCCACGTCGGCCTCGCGGCGCAGCGCCGCCATCACCGTCGTCGCCAGTTCCGGCAGCGACGTGCCGATCGCCACCAGGGTCAGGCCGATGACGCTTTCGCTCAGGCCGAAGGTCCGTGCGATCACGACGGCGCTGTCCACCAGGATATCCGCCCCGAGCGGCAAGCCCACAAGCCCGAGCACCAGGTAGAGGCTGATCCGCCACCACGGCATGTCGGGATCGGCACCTTCAAGCTCTTCGATGAATTCGGTGGCCACGGCCACGTCTCTTGCGTTGGTCTCGGCGCGGCGATGGTTGCGGGCGTCGAAGAAGGCGAAGGTCAAAACCATGGTCAGCACAGCCAGCAGCACCAGGCCGCTTATGGCCGTGAACGGCCCGATAAAGGCCAGCCCGATGAACAGCAGCGAGGCCAGGATCATGAAGATATAGTTCTTGCGGGTCTCGCTGTAGCCGGTATGCATCGTCGTGAGCATTGCCGGGATACCCAGAACCAGCAGGATATTGGCGGTGTTCGAGCCAACGACATTGCCCATCGCGATCCCGGGCGCGCCCCTGAGCGCCGCCTGCACGGAAATGAGCATTTCGGGCGCGGATGTGCCGAAGGCTACGATCGTCAGGCTCACGATCAGCGCCGGCACGCCCAGACGCAGGCTGACGTTGACGGCTCCGCGCACCAGTGCATCACCAGCCAGCAGCAGGATGATCAGACCCAGCCCCGCCATTAGCCAAACCATGGTTCAGTCGCCTTTCTTCTTGCAGGGGCACGGCCCCTTGCCGATCCTGATACGGCCGCAATCTGGGCAGCGCGCGTCGCGCAGTCGTTTGCCCCCCGGCATCCGCAGCTTGCCGAACATGGCAAGCACGCCGATGGCGATCAGGAACAGCGTGACAATCTTGAGGATCAAGTTAAAGACCATACCGCGCGAATGCGGCGCGGTCCTCTACATCTGTCATGACATCAGTGATGACCGACGCGCTGAGCCGCTGCAGAAAGCTGCGGCGCGGGCCGTAGCGCAACAGGATCGCCTTGTCGCCATAGAGTTCCCTGATCTTGTCCTCGGGATGAGAAATTCCGTCGATCAGGCCCAGCTCGCACGCCGTGCCGCCCAGCCAGAACCGCCCGCTGAACAGCTCGTCCTCTTCATCACCGAGCTTGTCGCCACGGCGCTGCTTGACGTATGACACGAAGCCGCTGTGCATCTCTTCCAGCAGCCCCTTGAGCAGTTCGACATCCTCCTCCTTCTGCGGAAGGAACGGATCAAGGATGCTTTTCGATCTGCCTGAGGTATGTACCCGCCGTTCGACGCCATGGCGGGCCAGTAGCTCATGCGCCCCGAAGCCGGCCGATATCACACCGATGGAGCCGACGATCGAGCCGGCATCGGCCCAGATATCATCGGCTGCCGCCGCCAGCCAGTAGCCGCCGGACGCGGCCACGTCCTCGACGAAGGCGTGCACGGCGACCTTGTGCTTGTCCGCGAGGTTACGGATGCGGGCCGCGATCAGCGCCGACTGGACGGGCGAGCCGCCCGGCGAATTGATTATCAGAGCCACCGCTTTGGGCTTGCCCCGGCGAAAGGCCCGCTCGATGACGGGACGCAGGGCATTGTCGCTGAGCGACGCGCGCCCCCCAAGCCCGATGCTGCCGGTCAGCCGTATCACCGCCACGACCGGTGGCCCCTGGACGAATGGAATGTATCTTTTCATGCCCCCGGATGTAGATGGCCTGCGGAGCACAAACAAGGCTCAGACCGGCAATGAACACGCGCGGCGGCACAAAAACAACAAGCGCACTAGGGTCTGAGGCGCCAGCCGCTGCGAAAGATCCACCAGACCGCACCGAGGCACAGGCCCAGGAACAGACCGATCGCCAGCAGGCTCATCCCGATGGGCACGTCGGCCACACCGTAGAACGACCACCGGAATCCCGAGATCAGATAGACCACCGGGTTGAACATGGTGATCGCCTGCCAGACAGCGGGCAGCATGGAAATGGAATAGAAAGACCCGCCCAGGAACACCAGAGGCGTCACGATCAGCAGCGGCACCAGTTGCAGTTGCTCGAAGTTCTCGGCCCAGATGCCGATGATGAAGCCGAACAGCGCGAACGAGACGCATGTCAGCAGCAGAAATGCCAGCATCGCGAACGGGTGCTGGACCTGTATGTCCACGAACAGTGACGCGGTGACCATGATGACCACCCCGATGAACAGCGACTTGGTCGCGGCGGCGCCGACATAGCCCAGAACGATCTCCAGGAAGTTCACCGGCGCTGACAGCAATTCGTAGATCGTACCGATGAACTTGGGAAAGTAGATCCCGAAGGACGCGTTCGATATCGCTTGGGTTATCACGGTCAGCATCACCAGCCCCGGCACGATGAACGCGCCGTAGCTGACGCCGTCGACCTGTTCGATGCGACTGCCGATGGCGGCGCCGAACACCACGAAATACAGTGAGGTGGAGATGACCGGAGACACGAAACTTTGCAGCAAGGTTCGAAAGAACCGGGACATCTCGAAGCGGTAGATCGCGGCAACGCCGCGCCAGTTGAGCCCCATCATGCCGCGTTCTCCTCCTGGACCAGGTCGACGAATATCTCTTCGAGGCTGCTTTGGCTGGTCTGGATGTCGCGCAGCGCGATCCCGGCCTGGGACAGGTCCGACAAGAGCCGGGTTATGCCCGTGCGCGGGCCGCTGGTGTCGTAGGTATAGATCAGAGCGTGCCCGCGATCGACAAGTTCCAGCTCGTGTTCGGACAGCCCGACGGGCAAGGCCGAAACGGGCTCGTGCAACTCGATGCGCAATTGCTTGCGTCCCATGCGGTTCATCAGCTTGTCCTTGTCTTCGACCAGCAGGATTTTCCCCTTGCTGATGACGCCGATACGGTCGGCGATGGCCTCGGCCTCTTCGATGTAGTGGGTGGTCAGGATGATGGTCACGCCATCCTCCTTCAACGCGGCGACGGTTTCCCACATGCCGCGGCGCAATTCCACGTCGACGCCGGCCGTCGGCTCGTCCAGGAACAGAACGCGCGGCTCATGCGCCAGCGCCTTGGCGATCAGAACCCGGCGCTTCATGCCGCCCGACAGTTCCTTGATGCGCGAGTTGCGTTTTTCCCACAGCGAGAGCTGGCGCAGTGTCTTTTCGATATACGCCTCGTTGCGCGGCTTGCCGAACAATCCGCGCGAGAACCGAACCGAACTTATCACCTTGTCGAAGGGTTCGAGCGTGATTTCCTGCGGCACCAGACCGATCAGCGCGCGGGCCTTGCGGTAGTCGGCGATTATGTCGTGACCATCAACGCGCACGGTCCCGCCGGTGGGCTGCACCAGGCCGCAAATCACGGATATCAACGTGGTCTTGCCGGCGCCGTTCGGTCCCAGCAGGGCCAGAACTTCACCCTTCTCGATATCGAGCGACACGCCCGACAGGGCCTTGAAGCCGTCGGCGTAACTCTTTTCCAGACTGTCGACACTGACGATAGCTGCCATGGTTCCTCCTGTTCACGAGCGGAGACCATATGGCAGGGCCACGCGCGGCGAAAGTCCCCGGCGCGCAGGGGTGTCCCTGCGCATGCGCACAGCGGCGGCTAGCCCCGCAGGCGGTGCAACCAGCCCTTTTTCTTGGCCTCGGGGGGCTCTTCGGTGGGCGTGCCTTCCTCGTCTTCGGGGGCTTCCAGAACCTCCTGGAAGCGGGTGAAGAACTGATCGGCCATCTTCTTGGCGAAGCCGTCGATCAGGCGACTGCCGAGCTGCGCGAGCTTGCCCCCGACCTTTGCCTCCACGTCGTAGTGCAGGCGCGTGCCTTCGTCGATGCTCTCCAGCCGGACATCGGCGGAACCCTTGGCGAATCCCGCCGCGCCGCCCTTGCCCTCGCCCGACAGGGTCAGGCTTTCGGGTTCGATCATCTCGGTCAGGGTCACGGTGCCCTTGAACGTCGCCTTGACCGGGCCGACCTTTTGCGTGACGACCGCCGCGAACCCGTCCTCGGGCGATCCTGTCAACTCCTGCGTGCCCGGCACGCATTCCTTCAACACCTCGGGACTGAGCAGTGCCGCCCATACGGTGGCGCGGTCCGCCTTGATATCGCGGGCATCTGTCATCTTCATGGAATCGTCCTTTCGCGTCGCGTTGATGACAGACTAGCCTACCGGCGCCGGTGCGCCAAGCAGGCAGGTGTCGCAAACAGTCTGGTCCGCGCGCGGCGGGGATGCTAGCCAAGGCCGAAAGGATCGTCCATGACCGCCCCAACATCCCCCACCTCCCTGACGGGCAACCCCGCGCTCGGCATCGGTTTCGTGCTGCTCGGGGTTACCGCGATTTCGATCAACGACATGCTCATCAAGCAGCTTTCGGGCGGCTACCCCCTTCACCAGATGGTGTTCATCCGATCGGGGATCGGCATTTTCTTTTCGCTCATGCTGGTCCAGATGGAAGGGGGCATGGTGATCCTGCGCACCAAGCGCCCGTTGCTGCACCTGATGCGCGGGCTGCTGGTGGTGGTGTCGAACATGACCTTTTTCGGCGCGCTTGCGGTGCTGCCGCTGGCGGACGCGACCGCGCTGTTTTTCGTCGCGCCCCTGATGATAACGCTGCTGTCCATCCCGATGCTTGGCGAAAAGGTGGGGCCGATGCGCCTGGGCGCCGTGGTGGTTGGCCTGCTGGGCGTGGCGATCATGATGAAACCGTGGCAGAGCGCCGGCGCGCTCGAGGTGCCGCGCACTGTGCTGCTGCTGCCCGTGGCGGCGGCGCTGACCTATGCGCTATTCCAGATCATGACGCGCAAACTGGGCGCATCGACACGCGCCTCGGCCATGGCCGTGTATATCCAGGGCATCTTCATGGTGGTGTCGACGGGCTTCTACCTTGTGGCCGGGAACGGGCATTTTGCCGATGGGGTGGATAACCCGTCACTCGTCTTCCTGCTGCGCGAATGGATCTGGCCGCAGGGCACCGATATCTGGCTTTTCCTGGGGCTGGGCCTGGATTCGGCGGTGATCGGATACTCGCTGAGCCAGGCCTATCGCCTGGCCGATGCAGCCACCGTCGCCCCGTTCGAGTATGTAGGGCTGCCGCTGGCGGTGTTCTGGGGCTGGATCATCTGGGGTGATTTACCCGACCTGGCCGTGACCGCGGGTATCGTGCTGATCGTCGGATCGGGTCTATTCGTGTTCCTGCGCGAGCGGCAACGCAAACGCCGGCTGGTCAGTGCGCAACGCGTTCATCGTCGCTACTGAACGGCGGCGGATGGCGTGCAGATCATTGTCCATTCCCTCTTGCAATAGGCGCTCAGCCGGTTTAATCGCCCTCCACGGTCGGAGTGTAGCTCAGCCTGGTAGAGCACTGTCTTCGGGAGGCAGGGGCCGGAGGTTCGAATCCTCTCACTCCGACCAGTATTTTCAATAAGTTAGCTGATCCCCGCGAATGTGCTTACCGTAGCGGTAAGCACATACCAAGCACGGCAGGGGTAAATCCGGGTCATTTCGGGTCGAATCTGACACCGTTGGCTCATGGTTCAAAAGCCTCGGAATGATCCTTCGTTTTGAGCGAGAAGATTTCCTCGGCTTTCGGATAGGTGTCTGCGATGTCTTCGGGGCTGACTGCGCGGTGATAGTAAACAGCACCACGGCGATACAGACGGGTATGTTTTCGAGGGTCTTCACTGCCACGCTTCACCGTGACAGTGCCCGAAATTTACCATGAGAAATCACCACCTTACTGACCTCACAAGGTTTTGGTGGGAAAGGTTTTGGTGGTGGATGGTGGAGCCTAGGGGGATCGAACCCCTGACCTCTTGCATGCCATGCAAGCGCTCTCCCAGCTGAGCTAAGGCCCCCACTGCATCGATACCCGCCGATGCGTTCGGTGCTATCTAGGCAAAGGCGCGGGCAGGATCAAGCCAAAAATGCGGCCCGCGCCAAGTCGTCTTGAGACCCGTTTGGATATCAGGTTTCCTCGTCTTCCGACGATACATCGGCAATCTCGTCAAGCGAGACATTGCCGTCATCCTCGTCATCCAGCAGGTCGTCGTCCAACTCGACATCGACTTCATCTTCTTCGATTCCGTCGTTGCTGCTTTCTTTCTCCGTTGCCTTGCGCTTCTTGGTCGCGGCATCTTCGGCATCGGGGGTCACAGCGCGGTTTTTCCCTGTTTCCAGTTCGACCACGTCGCCCGTGTAGGGGCTGATGATCGGATCCTTGTTCAGGTCATAGAACCGTTTGCCGGTTGTTGGGCAAACGCGCTTGACGCCCCATTCTTCCTTGGGCATGGGAAATCCCTCTCGCATCTCATGTCTTGTCGAAGGTCAGCGCCACCTGCCATAACGTTTCAGGCGTGTCAAAGGCTTTCGCAGGCCAGATTCTTCTCGCCCACAGGGGGGCATATGGGCCAGATCGTTCTGCCGGGCAACCCTCCGGTGCCAATAACGCTCAGAAGTTCGCGCCGGGCAAGACGGTTGTCGCTGCGTGTATCGGCACTTGATGGCCGCATTACCCTGACAAGACCGGAGGGAATCAGCGAACGCGAGGCGGTCTCGTTCGCCCGCGACAAGGAAGCATGGCTGCGCGGGCACCTTTCGCGCCGCCGCGCGGCGGTACGCATCGCACCGGGAACCGAACTGCCATTCCGCGGTCACACCGTATGCATTGCACAGGGGGCCGCGCGTGCGCCGCGTATCGATGACGGCACGTTCCTGATACCCGGCCCGACCGAGTCCATGGGCCGCCGCGCGCTCGGGTTCCTGCGGCATTGCGCACGCGACACCCTGGCCCGGTCCGCGGACCACTACGCTGCTGCGCTGGGGATGCCCTATACCCGGATCACCCTGCGCGATCCAAGATCACGCTGGGGGTCTTGCACATCGAACGGCGGGCTGATGTTTTCCTGGCGTCTCATAATGGCGCCCGATAATGTTCTGAACTACGTCGCCGCGCACGAGGTTGCACATCTGGCCGAGATGAACCACTCCCGCGCATTCTGGTCGGTCGTGGACCGGCTGTATGGAGACAGCTCCGCACCCCGGCGCTGGCTGCGCCACCACGGTGTTGACTTGCATCTTTATCGCTTTGAAGATTGACCATGGCCGCCACTTGTGATCACAACCTTCGGCATGCTGATCAACCCTCGCCCCGACCCCGCACCATCCGCGCATGACCGCGTCTACCGCGGTTTGCGGGGCCGGATCATGCACGGCGAAATCGCGCCGGGGCAGGCAATGACGCTGCGCGGGTTGGGTCACGAATTCGGTGTCTCCATGACCCCGTCGCGCGAGGCGGTGCGCAGGCTGGTCGCAGAAGGGGCGTTGACGCTGTCGGCATCGGGCCGGGTATCCACACCCGAACTGAGCAACGAACGGATCGAGGAATTGGCCGCGCTGCGCTCTTTGCTCGAGGTGGAACTGGCAAGCCGCGCCCTGCCCCGCGCGCACATCGCCCTGATCGAACGCCTGCAAACCATCAACACCAGCGTTGGCACCATGGTCGCCCGCCATGACGCCGTGGGCTATATCCGCGCCAACCTGGAGTTCCACCGCACCCTGTACCTGCGCGCGCAGGCACCCGCGATGCTCGCGATGGCCGAAACGGTCTGGCTGCAAATGGGGCCGACCATGCGGGCGCTGTACGGACGCCTGCGCCGCAAGGAACCACCGCAATATCATCGGCTCATCATCGCCGCCCTCAAGGCCGGAGACGAGCCGGGCCTGCGGCTGGCGGTTCGCTCTGACGTGACGCAGGGCCTCAAGATGCTGGCAAGGTGACAGACATGTCGCACGGATCTCTGGACCAGCCACTGACCCTTGTCGTGCTGGGCGCCCTGTTCCTGGCCGGGCTGGCGGCGGATGAATTGGGGCGCCGGACCCGCCTGCCGCGGGTAACGCTGCTGCTGGCGTGTGGCGTTGCCGCCGGAGGCGCCGGGTTCGACCTGATCCCGGATGCCGTGACGCAATGGTATGGCTTTCTCTCTGCGACAGCCCTGACGATGGTGGCCTTCCTGTTGGGTGGCGCCCTGACCCGCGACAATCTCGCCAGTCACGGCCGCGCCATCGTGTCGGTGTCGGCCGCTGTGGTGCTGGCCACTCTGGCGGTGGTCTCGGGCGCTGTTTGGCTTGCCGGGGTGCCGCTCGAAATTGCCCTGGTCATCGGCGCGGTGGCGACGGCGACCGACCCGGCCGCGGTCCAGGACGCGATCCGACAAGCCGGCGCCAAGGGCGGCTTCGTCGATACCTTGCGCGGGATCGTGGCGATCGACGACGCCTGGGGCCTGATCGTGTTCGCCCTCGCCATGGTGATGGCCCGCGCCATCGGCGGCAGCGGCATGGAACTGGGCATGCTGCGCGAGGCCGGGTGGGAGCTGGGCGGCGCGGTCGCCCTGGGCATTCTGATCGGCTGGCCCGCAGCGAAACTGACCGGACGCGTTCGTCCCGGGGAACCGCTCAGGATCGAAGCGCTCGGCGTTGTCTTCGTCACCGCGGGCCTGGCCAAATGGCTCGATGTCTCGTTCCTGCTGTGCGGGATGGTGGTTGGCATGGTCATCGTCAATCGCGCACGCCACCACGAAAGCGCCTTTCACGAGATCGAGGATATCCAGTGGCCCTTCCTGGTCCTGTTTTTCATCCTGGCGGGGGCATCGCTGGACGCGGGGGCGTTGATGCAGCTTGGCGGTATCGGGATCGCCTATGTCGTGTCGCGGACAGCCGGGCGCATCATAGGCGGCTGGGCGGGGGGCCTGGTGGGGGGCGTCACGACGGCACAGCGCCCCTGGTTCGGCGTGGCGATGCTGCCGCAAGCGGGCGTTACCGTTGGCATGGCCCTGGTCGCCGCGCAGGAGTTTCCCGAACACGGCGACACCATCCTGACCCTCGCCATCGCCACAACGGTCATTTTCGAGGCGATCGGCCCGTTGGCGACCTACTGGGCGCTTGGACGCGAAGGCAAGAACTAGGGGCGGACACGCCCTTGGCTCACGCCGCGAGTCCCTTTGACCCCAGATCAAGGTATTTGCGCCGCCGCTCCTGCAGCAGCTTGTCACCGGATTTCCCGTCAAGCTCCTTCAGCATATCGTCAATGGCCTTGCCGACATTTGCAATCACCGCCTCGCGGTTGCGATGCGCGCCGCCAAGGGGCTCGGCGATGGTGCGATCCGCGACCCCCAGCCTGGTCAGGTCCTGCGCGGTCAGGCGCAGCGCCTCGGCCGCCTCGCGCATCTTCTCGGCGTCCTTCCAAAGTATCGACGCGCAGCCCTCGGGGCTGATGACCGAATAGATCGAATGCTCCAGCATTGCGACGCGGTTGGCCGTGGCGAATGCCACCGCGCCGCCCGATCCGCCCTCGCCGATGATGACACTGACCAGCGGCACGCGCAGTTGCAGACACTTCTCGGTGCTGCGCGCGATGGCTTCGGACTGCCCGCGCTCCTCCGCACCCTTGCCGGGATACGCACCGGGCGTATCGACCAGCGTCACCACCGGCAAACCAAAGCGATCGGCAAGCTCCATCAGCCGGATCGTCTTGCGATACCCCTCGGGGCGCGCCATGCCGAAATTGCGGGCAATGCGGGTTTTCGTGTCGAATCCCTTTTCGTGGCCGATCACCACCACCGGGCGATCCCCCAATCGCGCAAGGCCGCCCATGACGGCATGATCGTCGGCAAAGTTCCGGTCCCCCGCCAAGGGTGTGTACTCGTTGAACAGGGCCTCGATGTAATCCTTGCAATGCGGGCGGTCGGGATGCCGCGCCACCAGACACTTGCGCCACGGGCTGAGCGATTTGTACAAATCCTGCAGCATGTCGGCGGCTTTCTTGTCCAGCGCCTTGGCTTCCTCCTCCACGTCCATCTCGGAGTTTTGCCGCGCCATGGCGCGCAATTCCTCGGCTTTGCCCTCGATCTCTGCAAGCGGGCGTTCAAAATCGAGGTAGTTGGTCATTGCGTCACTCCGGCCAAAGGTATGCCGTGATATATGGCTGTCCTGCGCACGGGATGCAATATCGCGCGCCTGCTGTCATCATACCTATTACACCGCAATCATCCGGCCGGCATCAACACCGGCACCAACGACGCCACCAACAGAGCCGCCATCGTCCAGTTGAACGCGCGCAGGCGGCGCTTGCTTGACAGGACATGGCGCAGCTGCCGGCCCATCACCGTCCAGCTGCTGGTCGATATGACCCCCATGCCGACATAAGTGCCCGCCACCCACAGGATCGCTCCCAGGTCGCGGCTCGCCGCGTAAAGCGTGATCGCGCCAAGCGCCATCGACCACGCCTTGGGATTGACCCATTGGAACGCCGCCGCCTGAAGAAAGGTCAATGGTCGGCCCTGCGTCGTCGCTTCGGGGGGTGGTGCTGCATGGGCGATCTTCCATGCCAGCCAGAGCATGTAGAGAACCGACAGCGCCTTGAGCACGGTATGAGTGACGGGCCACTGATCGAAGACCTGCATCACGCCCAGCCCGACCGGCACGATCATCATCGGGAAACCCAACCCCACGCCCAGCATATGTGGCAGGGACCGGCGCAACCCGAAATTGGCGCCCGAGGCCATCAACATGAGGTTGTTTGGTCCCGGCGTGATCACCGAGACAAAAGCGAAGGCCGCAAGCGCAAGAAAGACATCCATCGTCATGCAGACGCATTATTGCCAGTTTTCCGGGAATGAAATTGCAAAAATGCGGCTGTTGGCAAAAACCATGCAACTGCGACCGCACTTTGACGAGATCGACCGCCGAATATTGCGCGAGATCACGCAAGACGCGCGGCTCGGCGACACGGTGCTGGCGGCGCGCGCGGGGCTTTCACCCTCTCCCTGCCCGCGCCGGATGCAGGATCTGCAACGGCGCGGCGTCATGCGCGGGCTCTGGACCCGGCCGCGATGGGGGTGTGGTCTATCGCCTGTGTGACGGTCGGGCTGA
>Ga0207414_1000225_pt1 | contig 27567 bp, 24 predicted proteins | sample PonA231FremontCA_2_FD_187269 | JGI IMG/M metagenome (GOLD analysis project Ga0207414, IMG submission 187269) | Marine sediment microbial community from Fremont, CA, USA - Pond A23 Sediment 1 (SPAdes) | ecosystem: Environmental > Aquatic > Marine > Unclassified | place: USA: Fremont, California...
ATTCCCCTTTTTTTGATTGTATAAAATTATGAGGTGATTTTTAATGCCAGGTAAAAAAGATTATTATGATATCCTGGGTGTTAGTAAAGATGCATCCCAAAAAGAAATCAAAAAAGCATATAGAAAATTAGCAAAAAAGTACCACCCCGATACCAATGATGGAGATGAAAAGTCGAGCGAAAAATTTAAAGAGATATCAGAAGCTTATGAAATACTAAGTGACCCAGAAAAGAGAAAAAGATATGACCAATATGGTCATTCTGGTATAGGTGAAGATGACTTTAACTTTGATGACTTTGCTCGTGGTGGTTTTGGTGGTTTTGAAGATATCTTTGATATGTTCTTCGGTGGTGGAAGAGGCGGTAGAAGTCGCCGTCGAGGTCCCCAGCGGGGAAGAGACTTACAGTATAAATTACAAATTTCTTTTGACGAAGCAGCTTTTGGGGCTGAGAAAAAAATTACAATACCCAGAACTGAAGTATGTCCAGAATGTGATGGGACAGGAGCCGAATCGAGTTCAGATGTAAAGACTTGTCCTAAATGTAATGGTCAGGGTCAAATTAGAGTAACCCAACAAACTCCATTTGGTAGGTTTGCTCAAACAAAAACCTGTGATAGATGTGGTGGTAGTGGTGAAATAGTAGAGAACCCTTGTTCAAATTGTAATGGTACTGGAAAAGTTCAAAGAAGAAGACAATTAACCATAAACATACCAGCAGGAGTTAATAATGGTAGTAAATTAAGAATGGCTGGTGAAGGTGAAGCTGGTGATAAAGGTGCTGCCAGTGGAGATTTATACATTATCATTAAAGTTCAAGAACATGAAATATTTGATCGTAGAGGTGATGATGTATATTGTGAGATTCCTATAAACTTTGTTCAAGCTACTTTAGGTGATGAAATTAAAGTACCTACTTTAGAGGGTAAAGTTAAATTCGATATACCTCATGGTACACAACCTGGAACTACATTTAGATTGAAAAATAAAGGAATTACACACCTAAATCGTAGTGGTAAAGGTGACCAGTATATAAAAACAAAAGTTGTTATTCCAGAGAACTTAAACAAGGAACAAAAAGAATTACTAGAAGAGTTTTCTGAAATTAGTGGAGAAGAAATAAATCCTGAAAAAAAAGGTTTTTTTGATAAAGTTAAAAATGTATTTGGTGCTTTTTAAAAATCTTTATAAACGGAGAGGAAACAAAAAATTATGAACAGATTTTTTGTTAAACCAGAATATGTAGAAAATGATGTGGTTGAAATTAGTGGAGATGATTTCAACCACATTTCTAATTCTTTAAGACTTAAAAAAGGTGATAAAATTATCATCTCTATAGGAGATGGTTATGACTATATCGTTAAATTAAGTAATTTTAAAGATTATTCGGTTTTAGGTCAAATAATTAAAAAGAAAACTAATCAAACTGAACCAAGTATAAATATAGATTTAGCACAAGCAATTCCAAAAAATAGAAATATTGAATTTGTTATCCAAAAAGGTACCGAGATAGGTGTAAATAATATTATTCCTTTAGAGACGGAAAGGACGATTGTTAAACTTTCTAAAAACAAAGAAAAACGAAGAATAGAAAGGTGGCAGACTATTGCCGAAGAGTCTGCTAAACAATCACAGCGCGGAAAGATACCTAAGATAAGTGGTTTAGTTTCTTTTGATAATAAGGATGATATAAAAGAATTAATAAATAAATATGATCGTGTTTTAATATTATATGCAGGTGAAACTTCAAAAAATATTGAAAATACTATAAAAAAATATAAGAATGAAAAGGTAAACAACATACTATTATTTATTGGACCTGAAGGTGGATTTACAAAACAAGAAGTAGAAATATTAGAAAGTATACAATCTTCCACTGAGTTAGAGACAATAAGTTTAGGTCCAAGAATATTAAGGACTGAAACAGCAGGGATAGTTGCTTTATCAGCAATTTTATACGAATTTGGTGATTTAGGAGGAGAATGATGAAAAGTGTTGCTTTTTATACACTCGGTTGTAAAGTTAACCACTATGAAACTGAAGCTATGATGGATAAATTCAAATCTAAGGGTTATTCAATAAAAGATTTTGATGAGATAGCAGATTTATATGTGATTAACAGTTGTACTGTTACCACCCAAGCAGCTAGTAAATCGAGAAAATATGCTAGAAGAGCTAAAAGAAAAAATGAAGAGGCAAAAGTAATAATGATAGGTTGTTATCCCCAGGTAAATGAAGATGAGGTTTCACAAATTGAAGAAATAGACTATATTATGGGAACTTCTGGAAAAAGTAATATTGTAGAACTAATTGAGGATAAGATTTCAAGTGACAATAATGATAAATTATTAAAAGATAATTTAAATTATGGTAAATTTTCAGAATTTGAAGAAATGAGTATAAAAGACTTAAGTGAAACAACCAGGGCTTACATTAAGATCCAAGAAGGATGCAATCAATTTTGTAGTTATTGTATAATACCTTATGCAAGAGGGAAGATGAGAAGTAGAGATAAAAATAATATTATAGATGAAGTCACTCAACTTATCAATAAAAAAGGAGTTAGAGAAATAGTTTTAACGGGAATTCATCTAGGAGCATATGGGATTGAAAAAGAAGATAAATATGCTTTAGTTAAATTAATAGAAGCTCTTTCAAAAATAGAAGGTCTAAAACGAATAAGATTAAGTTCTATTGAAGTTACAGAAGTTAATGATAGATTACTTAATCTAATCAAGCAAAATGAGAAAGTTTGTCTTCATTTACATCTTCCTTTACAAAGTGGTTCTAATAAAATATTAGAAAGAATGAACAGACCTTATACTAAAGAAGAGTTTAGGGAAAGAGTAAATAAGTTTAGAGAAAAAATTACTGATTTAGCGATTACTACTGATGTAATTGTTGGTTTTCCAGGAGAGACAATTAAAGAATTTAGAGAAACATACGATTTTATTAAAGAAATCGGATTTAGTAGACTACATGTTTTTCCTTTTTCAAGAAGAAAAAATACACCGGCTTATGACATGAAGCCAAGAGTAAGAGGAGATATCAAAAGCAAAAATGCTAGTAGATTAAGAAAATTAAATAAAAAATTAATGAGTCAATTTAATAATAAATTTATCGGAAAAATTAAAAAGATTATCATTGAAGATAATAAAGACCATGAAACGGGTTTATATACAGGTTATACTGATAATTATATTAAAGTATTAGTTGATGCTAAGGAAGATGATATTGAGAAATTAAAAGATGTTAAATTAATAGATTGTCATAATTATGAATCATTAAAAGGAAAGATTTTGTAAAAAGAGGTTTTTTATGGATAATATAGAATAATATATTATAAGGAAGGGGGTATGGTAATGACCGATTGTTTATTTTGTAAAATCGCAAATAAAGAAATGGATACTGACCTTGTATATGAAGATGAAAAGGTTGTAGTATTTGAGGATATAAATCCACAAGCACCAGTTCATTTACTAATTGTACCTAAAAAGCATCAAGAAAATATTATGGAATTAGAGGAAGATGAATTTGAAATCATTTCTCATATCCATGAGGTAGCAGTAAAAATGGCTAAGGAGTATGAAATTTCGGAAGAAGGTTTTAGATTAGTTAATAATAATAGAGAAAAAGCTGGTCAAAGTATATTTCATATCCATTATCATCTCTTAGGTGGTAGGAAGTTACAATGGCCTCCTGGATAATACAGTATTTTAAAGAGGTGTAAATTATGTTTAAAAATAAAATATTTTTAGTATTTATAATAATGATACTATTTACTTTTAGCTTAAATGCACAAGACATTGTCTATCAAATACCTATTCAAGGGAATATTGATCAGGCAATGTTTTCTTTTTTTGATAGAAGTTTTGATGAGGCTATTGAGAATGGGGCAGATAAAATAGTTATAAACATCGATACGTATGGAGGTTATATAGATCCTGCTATTAAAATTAAGGATATTATTATAAACTCAGATATAGAAACATTCACTTATGTTTCAAATAGAGCCTGGTCTGCCGGAGCTTTAATAGCTTTAGCTGGTGAAGAGTTGGTGATGAAAGAAGGTAGTAGCATAGGGGCTGCTGAAACTCGTCCGAATGAAGAAAAATATATTTCAGCCCTTCGTAATGAATTTAAAGCTACTGCTGAAGTAAGATCTCGTAATGCAGATATTGCAGAAGCAATGGTAGATGTAGATATTGCAATTGAAGGTTTGATTGAAGAAGGAAAATTATTGACTCTAACTGCTGAAGAAGCTAAAAATAATAATATTTCTAATGTGTTAGTTAATACTGATGAAGAATTTTATAGCTATCTTGGTATTTCGAAAGAAGCAGTTAACATTATAGAACCTCAAACTATTGATCGCTTTGTAAAAGTAGTTACAAATCCTTATATAAGTACCTTTTTATTAATAATTGGTTTTAGTGCATTAATTTTTGAATTATTAGTACCTGGTTTTGGGGTTGGTGGTACTGTAGGTCTGATGTCGTTAGGTTTATTTTTTAGTGGTTATGTTATAAACGGTGTGGCTAGTTGGGGAATTATAGTATTATTTTTAGTAGGATTATTATTGATTATTCTAGAAGCTTTCGTAGTGCCTGGATTCGGTATTACAGGTATTGGTGGAATGATATCTATTTTTGTAAGCTTATATTTTATATTTCCTACTCCGCAAATTGCAATCAATATCATGGCTACGACCCTGATAGCTACTGTTATTTTGACATTCATTATAGGAAAGTATTTTGGCAGTTCGAAAGCTTGGTCACGTATATCTCTTGGTACGAGTCAAACCAGTGATATTGGTTATGTTGCTTCAAATGACAAGAAAGATATTATCGATAAGACTGGAATGACTAAAACACCACTTAGACCAGCTGGGATCGCAGAGATAGATAATAATAGAGTTGATGTGGTTAGTGAAGGTGGTTTTATTGACAAGGGAGAAAAGATAATTGTAATTGATGTAAAGGGCAGTAAGGTTTTAGTTAAAAGCTATAAAGAGGGGGAAAATTAAATGACATTAGTATCATTAGCAACTATCTTTGCTGTAATAGTATTCATATTTTTATTCCTATATTTCATTCCTTTAGGATTATGGATTTCTGCTATTGCAGCCGGAGTTAAAATTGGATTTTTTAATTTAATAGGAATGAGACTAAGAAGAGTAGTTCCATCTTCTATAGTAGGTCCTTTAATTAAATCGCATAAAGCAGGATTAGACTTGACGAGTGATAAGTTAGAGGCTCATTATTTGGCGGGAGGGAATGTAAATAAGGTTGTAGATGCTTTAATTGCTGCGGAAAGGGCTGAAATACCTTTAAAATTCGAACGGGCTGCAGCTATCGATTTAGCCGGTAGAGATGTATTGGAAGCTGTAAAGATGAGTGTTAATCCTAAAGTTATTAAAACTCCATTAGTGACTGCTGTTGCAATGGACGGGATTCAGGTAATGGCTACTGCCCGAGTAACTGTAAGAGCTAATATTGATAGGCTAGTAGGTGGAGCTGGAGAAGAAACTGTATTGGCAAGAGTTGGAGAAGGAATTGTTACTACAGTTGGTTCAGCTGAAACCCATAAAAATGTATTAGAAAATCCGGATTCTATATCTAAAACTGTTCTTAATAAAGGTTTGGATTCAGGTACTGCTTTTGAAATTTTATCTATTGATATAGCTGATGTTGATGTGGGTAAAAATATTGGTGCACAACTTCAAACTGACCAAGCAGAAGCAGATAAAGAAATTGCACAAGCTAAAGCTGAAGAAAGAAGAGCAATGGCTGTTGCTAGAGAACAAGAAATGAGAGCAGAAGTTCAAGAAAAACAAGCAAAAGTTGTGGAAGCCGAAGCAGAAGTTCCACTTGCTATCGCAGAAGCATTTAAAAATGGGAATCTAGGTGTCATGGATTACATGAATTATAAAAATATAAAAGCTGATACTGGTATGCGGGAAGGTATTTCTGATTTTACAGGTGAAGAAAAAGAGGAAAATTATGATGAAGAAAAGGAAGAGTAAGATAAATAGAGGTGTGATTGGTTATGGATAACATTTTTAGTTATTGGCCTCTTTTATTTTTAGTTTTGGCTGTTATTACAAGAATAATCAACTTTTTTAATAAAAAAAACAATGTAATTAAAAGGAGCAAAGCGGATACAAGTATGAATGATAAAACCAATATGGACGATTTAAAAGAACAAACAGAACAAGAAGAAAAGGTTGAATTTGAATATGATAAAGAAAAATTTAAAGAAAGATATCAAAAAGATGTAGACAATGATACGGAGAGCCAAGAAGATAAAAATAAAAGATCTAAAAAATTAAAAGTGAAAAAGATTAAAAAGAAATCTAAAAACAAGTTATTCGTTAAAAAAGAGGACATAATTAAAGGAATTATAATGAAGGAAGTCCTTGATGAACCTCGTTATAAGAAAAAATTATCAAAAAATGAATAATTAAAGTATATTATTGAAAGGATAAATCCTATTAAAGGGTTTATCCTTATTTTTTTATGTACTATCTTAATTATTATTGGGGTTAAAAAATGTTCTAATAAGCACTTAAAAAGATAATAGTGTTGCATTAATTAGATAATTATGTTATATTATTTGTGTATATTAATATATTATAATATTAAATAACTCAGGAGGCAATATATGGAATTATCTAAAAGACAAAAGGAAATTATTGAAATTGTAAAAAAGCAAGGTCCGGTTTCTTCTAAAAAAATTTCCGATGATTTAGGTTTATCTAGGGCAACTATACGTTCGGATTTATCTATTTTGTCTATGCTAAATATTTTAGACGCAAAGCCAAATGTAGGTTATTATTTAATCGAGGAAGATTATGAATTAAAAGAAATAGAAACATTATATAATAAAAGTGTAGAAGATGTAATGAATGATCCTATACAAGTTGATGAAGAAACTAGTATTTATGACACTATTGTCAAAATGTTTTTAGAGGATGTTGGATCTATAGTTGTTGTCAATAATGAAGAAAGAATAAGTGGAGTTATTTCCAGAAAAGATTTACTTAAAATGAGTATAGGGCAAAGTAATCTTAAAAATACTCCGGTTAGTTTAGCAATGACAAGAAAACCAAAGATAATATCAGTATCACCAGAGTCTACTTTTATCGATGCGGCTCGCAAGATAAGACGACATAAGATTGACTTTTTACCAGTTATCAATAATAAAGATGAGGTTGTGGGAAGAGTGAGTAAAACTACTATCATTAAAACTTTAGTAGATTATACAGATTAATTATATAAGGAGTTGAACTAATAAATGAAAAGACAATTAGGATTTGATTTTGTTAGAGTTACTGAGACCGCTGCTTTAGCAGCTGCTCCCTGGATGGGAAAGGGTTGTAAAAAATGTGTAGATGGTTCAGCAGTAGATACTATGAGAAGAGTATTTGACACTATTAAAATCAATGGAACTGTAGTAATTGGAGAAGGAGAAAAGGATGAAGCACCTCATCTATATATTGGGGAAGAAATTGGTGATGGTAGCGCTGAGCCACAAGTAGATATCGCAGTTGACCCTGTTGAAGGGACAACTCTAGTATCAAAAGGTTTACCTAATGCTTTGGCTGTTGTTGTGGTAGCCGAAAGACATAGTTTATTAAAAGCACCTGATACATATATGGAAAAAATAGCTGTTGGTCCTCGTGCAAAAGGGAAAATAAATTTAGATGCTTCAGTTGAAGATAATTTAAGGGCTACAGCAGCAGCTTTAAATAAAAGTGTAAAGGATCTAACCATTGTTGTACTAGATAGGCCTCGTCATAAAAAGTTAATTAATGATATAAGATCAATTGGTGCTAGAATTAAATTGATTAGTGATGGAGATGTAGCAGGTGGTATTGCTACCGGTTTATCTGATTCAGGAGTTGATATGATGATGGGAACTGGTGGTGCGACAGAAGGAGTTCTTACAGCCGCTGCTCTTAGATGTATGGGAGGGGAAATCCAGGCTAGATTAAAGCCTCGCCATGAACAAGATAGAGAAAAAGCAAGAGAATTAGGTATTAAAAATGTTGATAAACTGTACTTTACTGAAGACTTAGCTCAAGGTGAAGATATAGTGTTTGCGGCAACGGCTATTACTGATGGTGATTTACTTAAAGGAATTCGGTATAGTTGCAATAAAGCTACTTCTCATACAATGTTACTTAGAAGTGAAACAGGTACTATAAGATTTATAAAAACCCATCATACAATTACTAATAAACCAGAATATTTTCCGAAAGATATATTTAATCCTGATTTGAGTAGTATCATAAATAATTAATAAGAACAAATAGCTAAATAATAAATACAACACCAGGATGTGACCTTTAAAAGGTTATGTTCTGGTTTTTTATATGTCTTCAAACTTGTAACATTAATAAAATGTGTTATAATATTCATAGTATGTTTTTTATGTATGAATCGATTTTTTATAATATGGAGGAATATTTTATCTACTCTTGAATAATATAAAAGTAGGAATAAAAATAATGAGGAGGGATCCGGTGGTACCGGTTGAAGATATTATAGATATAAATGATTATCAAATTTCAAGAAATGTTTTTGGAAATAAGGACAAGAATATTAAGATTATTGAAGATAGGTTAGATGTTAAGATAATTGCTAGAGGTAGTAGTGTAAAATTGAAAGGTAATAAAAATAATGTAGATTTGGCCACACGAGTAATCAATGAAATGGTAACACTTGCTAAAAGTGGGAAAAACATTGATGAAAGGCAGGTTAAATATGCTATTGACTTATTAAGAAAAGATAAGAGTATGGATTTGGGGAACCTTTACGATGAGGTTCTTCAAGTTAATTTTAAAGGTAAAGAAATAAAAGTGAAAACATTAGGTCAAAAATATTATGTAGAGGCAATAAAGAGGTCTGATATCGTATTTTCTATAGGACCAGCAGGAACTGGTAAGACTTATCTTGCAATGGTTATGGCAGTTAAAAGCTTGTTAAAAAAAGAGGCTAATAGAATTGTTCTAACTAGGCCAGCTATTGAAGCGGGGGAAGAGTTAGGCTTTTTACCTGGCGATATGCGTGACAAAGTTGATCCTTATCTAAGACCATTATATGATGCACTATATGATATATTAGGGCCTGAAAAGGTTAGTGAATATTTAGAAAAAGGTATTATTGAAATAGCTCCTCTAGCATACATGAGAGGTAGAACCCTTGATGATAGTTTTGTTATTTTAGATGAAGCACAAAATACAACACCAGAACAGATGAAAATGTTTTTAACAAGGATTGGGTTTAATTCTAATGCTGTAATAACTGGTGATATTACTCAGATTGATCTACCAAGAAACTCCAACTCTGGGTTAAATCAGGTAAGAAAAATATTAAAGGATATAAAAGGAATTGAATTTGTATATCTTACAAACCACGATGTTGTAAGACATGACCTGGTAAAAGATATCATCAAAGCATATGAAAGGTATGAAAGTGGGAGTTAACTATGCAACTTTATGATCGATTAAAAAAGAGGTTCGATAAATGGACCGATTTTAATATACAACTTAATGAAAAGTATAAAAGAAGAATAAGTTTGATTATCTTCTTTTTATTCATTGCAATCATATTAACTTTCAATTTTTTTCCTAATCAGATAGACTTAGAAGTAGGGGAAGTAAGTACTACTGATATAGTAGCTCCCAGAACTGTAACATTTATTAACCAGGAAAAAACTGAACAGTTAAGAGAATTAGCTATGGAATCATCTTCAAAAGTGTATGAAGAAGATCAATCAGTAAATAGAATGATTTTAAATAATATTGATCAATTATTTAATGTTGTTTTAAATACAAAAACTAGAATACAAGATAGTGATAGTGAAAAAATAGAAAATCAATTATTAAATGAGATCAAATCAAATAACAATTTAGAGATTAGTAATGAAAATCTTAGTTTGCTTCTCAATACTGATGTCGAAAAAATCAATGAACTTCATGATGTTTCTACTGATATTATGGAGGAAATTCTACAAGAAAGAATTTTCCCAGAAAATATAATAGAAGTTAGAAATAGAATTAATCAGCTAGCCTTAGAGACAAATTTTGATCGAGAATACAGGTTAGTATTAATAAATATATTAACCAAACATGTAGAACCTAATATGATTTTAAATTTAGATGCAACTGAACAACGTCAGCAGGAAGCCTTAAGAGAAGTTGAACCTGTCAAGCGAACAGTTTTGAAAGGCGAAAATATTATCCGTAAGGGAGATATAGTTACACAAGATGATATCCAAGTATTAGAAGCCTTAGGTTTGAGAAAACCTAGAATAAATTATGTTAACTTAATAGGTGTATTAATAACATTAAGTGCTTTACTTTTATTATTAGGTTATTATATAAAACATTACCAAAATGAAGTGTGGAAAAATATAAATCAATTAATTTTAATTGAAACCCTGATTATTTTAGTCGTTTTATTAGCTAAGATAATTAGTATTTTTCAACCATCATACATGGTTTATTTAGTACCAACAGCAATTGCGTCTATATTAATAACTGTTTTAATAAATACTCAAATTGCATTAATAGTTACTGCATTTATTAGTTTTCTAATAGCATTAGTTTTTGGTAATCTTTATATAGCTGCAGCTGTTGCATTTGTCGGAGGCTTAGTAGGTATAATAAGTGTAAGTAATGTAAATCAGAGAAGTGACCTTATCAAAGCTGGTTTTAATGTTAGTCTTTCACTAGTGGTATTTATTGTGGGATTAACTTTAATGAATTTAACTAATGATTGGATAGAATTATTGTGGGCAGTTGGGATGGGTGTTTTAAATGGTATATTTGTAGCAATATTGGCTAATGGATTATTACCGTATTTAGAAAATATATTTGACTTAACTTCCTCTGTGAAGTTATTAGAACTGTCTAATCCCAGTCATCCCTTATTAAAGAGATTATTAGTAGAAGCTCCGGGTACCTATCATCACAGTATAATTGTTGGTAATCTAGCTGAAAATGCTGCTGATAGGATTGGGGCAGACTCACTTTTAACTAGAGTTGGAGCTTACTTTCATGATATTGGGAAATTAAAAAGACCTTATTTCTTTTCAGATAACCAGTTTGGTGGAGAAAACCCACATGACAAAACTTCTCCAAACTTAAGTGCTTTAATTATTAAAGCACACGTTAAAGATGGGTTGGAAATGGCCGATAAGTATAACTTACCTAGAGCTGTAAAAGATATTATTCAGCAGCACCAGGGTACTGGATTGATTTCATTTTTCTATAAACAAGCTATTGAAAAAAACAAACATGGGGATATCAAAGAAAGTGATTTCAGGTATGATGGACCTAAACCTCAAACTAAAGAGGCTGCATTAATAATGTTAGCTGATACAGTTGAAGCAGCAGTCCGTTCAAAAAATTTCAATAAGAATAATCATAATAGAATTGAAATTTTTGTAAAGGAATTAATTAGGGAAAAATTGAATGATAGACAATTAGATGATTCACCGTTAACTTTACATGAACTTGATGAAATTGCAGATAGTTTTGTACAAATTTTAACCGGTATATATCATAAAAGAATAGAATATCCTGATAATTTATTAAAAGAAGTTAAAAAGGATGATAACAATGATAAAAACGGAAATTAATAATCAACAAAATAAAGTTGAAATTGATGAAAATCTCTATCAAAACTTTAAAGATATAATTACTAAAGCAACTGAAATGGAAGGTTATGATGGTGGAGAAATAAGTATAGCATTTGTAGATAATGAAAAAATAAAAGAATTAAACAATAAGTTCAGGAATAAAGATGAAGCAACAGATGTTTTATCCTTTCCTATGGATGAAGAGATATTAGGAGATATAATTATCTCAGCCGAAAGGGCATTAAGTCAGTCTAAAGATTACGGACATTCATTTAAACGAGAGATATGTTATTTAGTAACTCATGGTATCTTACATCTTTTAGGATATGACCATAAAATTGAAGGTGAAAAAGAGGAAATGCGCAAGAAAGAGGAAAGAATATTAAAAGAATTAGAAATTAAAAGATAGAATAATATTTGTTTTTAATAATGTATTTGATTTTCAACTGGAGGGCATTTGAGAATGATTATTAATTTGGTTGGCTTCATTATACTACTTATCCTATCTGGATTTTTTTCAGGTTCTGAAACAGCTTTTATGTCTGCAAACAGGGTAAGAATAAGGGAATTAGCAAATGAAGGAGACCACAAAGCTAAAAGAGTTGATCAATTATTAGATGATCAAACTGAACTACTTACAACAATTTTAATAGGTAACAATTTAGTTAATATTGCTGCTTCTGCAATTGCTACCTCAATTGCTATTGAATTATTTGGAAGTAAAGGAGTAGGAATTGCAACAGGAGTAGTCACTTTTGTAATATTAGTTTTTGGTGAAATTACACCAAAATCATTAGGTAATAGCAGCCCTATAAAGTATGCTAAAGTTGCTGCAATAGTTTTATATTGGCTAGAAAAAATATTGTATCCTGTTATATTATTTTTCACTGTTTTAATCAAAAAAATGATCGGCGAAAATAAAATGATTTCTTCTGCATTTATTAGTGAAGAAGAAGTTAGGAGATTTGTTAATGTAAGTGAAGAAGAAGGAGCAATAAAAGAAAGCGAAAAAGAAATGATTCAAAGTGTATTTGAATTTGATGATATTGTTGTAAAAGAAATAATGGTTCCAAGAATAGATATGGTTTGTATAAATAAAAACGTGAGTATAGAAGAATTAGTTGACTTAGCTGTTGATAAAGGCCATTCTAGGATACCTGTATATGAAGATAGTATTGATGATATAATTGGCTTAATTTATGTTAAAGATTTATTACAATTACTCCAAAAAGGAAAAGAAAATTTAACTCTTGAGGACTTAATTAAACCAATTTATTTTATACCTGAAAGTAAACAAATTAATAAATTATTGAAAGAAATGCAGAATAGGAGAGAGCACATGGCTGTTATTTTGGATGAATATGGCGGGACTTCAGGTTTAATTACTATTGAAGATTTATTAGAAGAAATAGTCGGAGATATTCAGGATGAATATGATTTAGAAGATAAACAAATCAATTTGATAAATAACAAAGAAATTCTTGTTGATGCTAGGGTAGATTTAGATGATCTAAATGATATATTACCTTTTGAGCTATTAGATGAAGAAAGTTATGAGACAATAAGTGGCTTTGTTCTACATAAATTAGGATATTTACCTGATGAAGGAGAGAAATTAGAACTTGAAGGAATTATAATAGAGATAGAAAAAATTGAAGAACATCGAATCCAAAAATTGAGAATATTTACTAATGAGCCAATGAAAAAAATATAATAATATAGGTTTTGAATTAAATTATATATAATAAAAAAGTTAAAATTATCAAATATAATTAGTGAACTGTAGAGGTGTGAAAATGAGGAAAGGTATTTTATATGGACTTGTTATATTATTAGTGATTGTTGCAGTTTCAGCATTTATGTTTAGAAACAAATTAGGGGAGCAACCTTCTGGAACTGAACAAGCTGTGGAAGAATCATCCCAAACAGAGGTAACTGAGAAAGATGAAATCCAAGACAAAGATGTAGATACAAGTGTAGATAATGAAGTTATTGAAAAAAAGGATACGGCTCAAAAGAGACCTTCTGAAGAAGAAACTGATGAAATTATTGAAGAAGATGTTGTTTTATCAAAATTTAATTATCTGCCTGTGGATGAAAAAACACTTCATAGAGCTATGATGGTGAGTATTGAAAATACTCCTGCAGCTAGGCCACAATCAGGAATCTGTAAAGCTCCTATTGTCTACGAATTCCTAGTTGAAGGGGGTATAACCAGATTTTTAGCACTTTATAGGTCGGAAATTCCTGATAAAATTGGCCCGATAAGAAGTTTAAGGCCTTATATGATTGAGATTGCTCGGGAATATAATGCTTTACTTTTACATGCTGGTGCTAGTCCTGAAGGTTTTGAAATGCTTGATAATAATGATTATAAAAATCTTGATCAAATATATAATGGTAAATATTATTGGAGAAGTCAACAAGACCCAACTCCTCACAACCTTTATACAGGCGAGTATAGAATCAATGATTATCTAAATAATATGTTAGGAGTGGAATATGATAATAGATTTAATTTTGAAGAGATAATGATAATATCTAATACTAAATCTGCAGCTGAAGTAATTAATATAAATTATTGGGGTAATTATAATGTGATATACAAATATTCTCCTGAAGAGAATACTTATTATAGATATTTGGGTAATCTTGATTCACCACATTTTTGCGAAAGCAACATTCAAATTACTGTAAAAAATATTATTGTTCAATTTGTAAAAACTTCTGTTAAAGATGATGCAGGAAGATTAACAATGGATTTAGAAGGTAGTAATAAAGCCCTATATTTTAGAAATGGTACAGTTAGTGAAGGTTATTGGGAAAAAGAAGGACAAAATTTAACAAAATTTTATAATGAAAACAATAAAGAAATTGCTGTAAATCCAGGTAACACATGGATACAAATCGTTCCTAACAACACAAAAATTACCTATGAGGAAAGTGATGATAATGGTAAATAATGAGACTAAAGAAAAACTATTTGAAGTTGCTAAAGAAGTTATTGAAAATGCCTATGTACCTTATTCTAATTTTCCTTTGGCGGCTGCACTATTAACAAAAGATGGAGAAATATTTACTGGTGTAAATATAGAGAACGCTGCTTTTGGTTCTACAATGTGTGCTGAAAGAACTGCAATATTTAAAGCAGTTTCAGAAGGGTATACTGATTTTGAAGCTATGCTTTTATTAACTGAATCTAAAAAACCAGTTACACCATGTGGAGCTTGCAGACAAGTAATAAATGAATTTAGTAAAGATATTGATATTATAATGACAACATATGATAAACAAGAATTGATAAAGAAAAATAAGGAACTATTACCCGGTTCATTTAATAAGGATGATATGAAATAATGAGTTTTAAATCAGGATTTGCAACAATAATTGGTAGACCTAATGTTGGTAAATCGACGTTAGTTAATTATTTAATTGGTGAGAAGATATCTATTACTTCACCGCGACCACAAACTACGAGAAATAGTATTAAAACTATATATACTACAGAACAAGGTCAAGTTATTTTTGTAGATACCCCAGGTATTTATAAAACCAAAAATGATTTAGATCGTTATATGGTAAATGAAGCATATAAAAGTATAGAAGGAATAGACATTATAATATTAATGTTTGATGCAACGGTTAATTTTAAAAAACAGGACCAAGTAATATATAACCAAATAAAAAATTCCTCTACTCCTTTTTTGGCTGTTTTAAATAAAATTGACAAGATAAAGAAAAAGGAATTGCCTAATGTTTTAAAACAATACCAAAAAAGAATAAAGGAAGATATTATACCAATCTCATCTAAAACAGGTAGAAATATAGATGGTTTGTTAGGTCGAGTCTTTGAAAAATTACCTGAAGGACCTCAATACTTTCCAGATGATATGATAACAGATCAAATTGAGCAGTTCATTGTGGCTGAGATGATTCGAGAAAAAACGTTCTATTTATTAAGAGAAGAAGTACCTTTTGGTATTGCTGTTTTAATAGAAGAAATGAAAGAGCGCAATGATGATATTATGTATATTAGAGCTAATATTTATGTGGAAAAGAGATCACATAAAGGAATTATTATAGGTAAAGATGGTAAAATGCTTAAAAAAATAGGTACTAGAGCTAGAAAAGATATTGAAAAACTTCTTCAACAGAAGGTCTATTTAGATCTTTGGGTTAAAGTTGAAAAAGATTGGCGCGATGATGAAAATTTATTAAAAAGAATGGGATATAAAACTTAGAATTTTAAAATAAAAATCTATAGTTTTTATATTGTTTATTACTTTTAAAAAAAATTTCAAGAAATTAAATAATAATTATTTAAAGGGAAAAGGAGTGATTAATAGTGGCGATTAAACCTAGAGATATGGCCAAAATGATTGACCATACAAATTTAAATGCTACTGCAACTGTTGATGATATTAAAGAATTATGTGAGGAGGCTTTAGAATATCAATTTGCTTCTGTTTGTATTCATCCTATTTATGTTCCATTAGCAACCAAAATGCTACAAGAATCTTCTGTCAAAGTAACTACTGTAATAGGATTTCCATTAGGAGCAAATACATCAGAAACTAAGGCTTTTGAAACTAAAAATGCTATTAAAAATGGAGCTCAAGAGGTAGACATGGTTATGAATATTGGTGCTTTCAAATCCGGTGCTTATGACTTAGTTAGATCTGATATTAAAGCTGTTAAGGATGCTACAAAATCGTCTGGAGTTACTTCAGATGTTATCGTTAAAGTTATAATAGAAACTTGCTATTTAAATGAAGATGAAATAGTAAAAGCTTGTGAAATAGTAAAAGATGCTGGTGGAGATTTTGTCAAAACTTCAACTGGTTTCGGAACAGATGGTGCTGTTGAAGAAGATGTTAGTATTATGCGTAAAACAGTAGGAAGAGATATTGGAGTAAAAGCCTCAGGTGGTATTAAAGATTTTGATGATGCACTGTCGATGCTTGATGCAGGAGCCAATAGACTTGGAGCTAGCTCAGGAGTGGCTATAGTTACTGATACAAAAGATTAGAAAGTAGGAAATTTAATGTCTTTGATAGAAACAGAGGCCTTAGTATTAAAACAGTTTGATTTGGGTGAAGCTGACAAAATAATAACTTTCTATACACTAGATGAAGGAAAAATAAGAGCTGTAGTTAAAAAGGCAAGAAATTCAAAAAACAACAAAATATCAGCTGTCGTTTTGCCTTACTGTTATAATTATATAAAAGTTTATAAAAATAATTCTTTAGATCGAATAAATAATGTGGATAGCATCCATCGGTTTGAAGAATTAAGAAATAATTTGGATAAAATGGCTTATGCTTCTTATTTTTCAGAAATGGTTGAGAAAGCCGGTATGGAATACCACCCAAATCAACCATTATTTAAACTTTTATTGACAACTTTTTATAAAATGGCAAGAGCTTCTAAAGAAGAATTGAATAAGATTAATATAATCTTTAAATTATTATTTTTAAAATATATAGGAGTTCAACCAAGAATATATTTTTGTTATGAATGTGGTGTAAAACATAAAACTTTAAAAAAACAACATTTTAATGTTCAAGAAGGTGGACTTATTTGTTCCAGCTGTGTAAGAGAAAAAAATAGTGATTTTGATACCTTAAATCAATTGCAAGTTGATTTAATAAAAAGGGTTTATAGAGCTGGCATAGATTCCTTGGATGGATTAAATGTTGAAGATAGTTTATTGAATAGTATAGACAAACTAATTGATAAATTTATTTTATATCATTTAGATTTCAAATTGAAATCTGAAGATTTTCTACAAATTATAAAAGGATTTGATAAAAACTAAAAAGGTAGAAATATCTACCTCGTCTCTGTTTGAGATGAGGTATTTGTATTATAAAAAAAGTTATTTTTATTGGAAGGAATGATTTAGGATGAATTTTCAAAATATGATACAAAATCTGCATAAATTTTGGAGTGATCATAACTGTATAATTGAGCAACCTTATGATACTGAAGTAGGAGCAGGAACAATGAGTCCCTCTACTTTTTTAAGATCATTAGGCCCAGAACCTTGGAGAACTGGATATGTCCAACCCTGTAGAAGACCTGCTGATGGTAGATATGGAGAAAATCCTTTTCGACTGCAAAGGTATTTACAATACCAGGTAATAATTAAACCTTCTCCTGATAATATACAAGAAATGTATCTTGATAGTTTAAAAGCATTAGGTATTAATCCCCAAAAACATGATATTAGATTTGTCGAAGACAATTGGGAAGCTCCTACTTTAGGTGCATGGGGACTTGGTTGGGAAGTTTGGTTAGATGGTATGGAAATAACTCAGTTTACTTATTTTCAACAGGTTGGTGGTTTGGATTGCAATCCGGTGACTGCTGAAATCACATACGGTTTAGAACGTATAGCAATGTATTTACAAGATGTTGATAATATATTTGATATTGAATGGGTAGATGGAATTAATTATAGAAATGTTAATTTACAGATTGAAAAGGAGAATTCTGTCTATAATTTTGAAGAATCAAATATAGAAAACTTAAATAATTTGTTTAAAATATATGAAGATGAGGCTATAAATTTAGCAGAAAAAAATTTAGTCTATCCTGCTTATGATTATACTTTAAAGTGTTCCCATGTTTTTAATTTATTAGATGCTAGGGGAGCTATAAGTGTATCTGAAAGAACTGGCTATATTGCAAGAGTTAGAGATTTAGCAAGAAAATGTGCTAAAGCATACGTACAGAAAAGAGAATCATTAGATTTTCCATTGTTGGAAGGAAGTGTTAACAATGAGTAATCAAACTCTTTTAGAAATAGGGACTGAAGAAATTCCTGCTAAATTAGTTAAAGAAATCTATAGTAACTTAAAAAAGAAAATGAAAGAATTATTAGATGAAAATAGAATTGAATATGATAAAATAAAGGTCTATGGTGCTCCCCGTAGAATTGCTGTTGAAGTCCATGATATTTCTGAATATCAAAAGCAAGAAATAAAGGAAATCAAGGGTCCGCCTAAAAATATTGCTTTTGATGATGAAGGGAATCCTACTAAAGCAGCTACCGGTTTTGCAAGTAATCATAACATTGAAGTAGAAGATTTAGAAGAAAGAAATACAGAGCGGGGCATTTATTTATATGCAGTTATTAAACAGGATAGAAAAAAGACAAAGTTATTACTAGAAGAAATTTATAAAAGATTAATTAAAGAAGTAAATTTACCAATAACCATGCGCTGGGGAAATCATGATTTAAAATTTATACGGCCTATACATTGGTTATTAGCTTTATTTAATGATAAAACTATTGAATTCCAATTAGAACATTTAAAATCAGATAATAAAACTTGGGGCCATAGATTTATGGCTAATCAAGAATTTGAAGTTGATTCGGTTAATGAATATGAAAGAACTCTTAAGAAAGCAAATGTAATAGTAGATCCTCAAAAAAGAAGAGAAATCATATTAGAAGAAGTAGGAACTATAATCTTAGAAAAGAAATTAAAATTCAAATTAGATAATCAATTGATGGAAGAAGTTATTCATTTAGTTGAAAATCCTAGTCCCTTTCTTGCTAGTTTTGCAGAAAAATATCTAAATTTACCGGAGCCGGTTATTGTTACACCTTTAAAAGAACATCAAAAATACTTTCCGCTTTGGGACAAGAATGATAACTTGAGTAATAAGTTTATAGTAGTAAAAGAAGGTGGCAAAGATTATATTTACAATGTAAGAGAGGGTAATGAAAAAGTTCTTAGAGCTAGATTAGATGATGCAGAATTTTATTACAAAAGAGATATAAAAGTAGATTTGGATGAATTTTTAGAAGATTTAAATGGTTTAATTTTAAGAGAAGAACTTGGTAGTATGTATGATAAGACAAACAGAAATATTAAATTAAGTGAAAAAATAGCTCAAAAATTAGACATGAGTGAACAACAGTCGAAAAATATTAAATCAGCTTCTAAATATGCTAAAATAGATTTAGTTTCTCAAATGGTAAGAGAATTCCCCGAATTACAAGGGGTAATGGGTAGTATTTATACCAGAAATAATGGGATGAATGAAGATGTATCATTAGCTATCAGAGATCATTATTTACCGGATTCTGCCGATAGTAAATTACCTGGTACGAAGCTTGGAAAAGTAGTTAGTTTAAGTGATAAAATTGATACACTTACAGGATTTTTTGGGATTAACCTAATTCCAACTGGTTCACAGGATCCATATGGATTAAGAAGAGCTGCAACAGGTATAGTTAGACTTATAGAAGATTTAAATTATGAAGTTAAGATTGATAACCTGTTTAAAGATAGTTTAGAAGTGTTTATAAATTCTAAACAGGAATTGGATTTAAACTCTGAAGAGCTAATTAATAAGATACATGAGTTTATGTTAGACAGGGTAGAATATATTTTAAAAGAAAGAGGTTATGATATAGATATAATTCGAACTGTACTATATGGATTACCACTTTCGATTCCGCTTGTCAAAAAAGCTGTTAGTCTTTTAGATGAGGTAAAACACAAAAATTCTTTCCAGAATTTCTTAACTGCTTTTAATAGAGTGGATAGTATTATAAAAGAAAAAACCGAAACAGATGTTAACCCAGAATTATTTAAAAAAGAAGAAGAAAAAGTATTATATAATGAATATAAAGAAATAAAAAACGAAGTCAATAATTATATAGAAGATAATGATTTGAAAAATGCTTATCATAGTTTGATTAAAATAATAGATCCTATTCATGATTTCTTTGAAGAAGTAAGGGTTATGGCTGAAGATCAATCTGTAAAAGAAAATAGACTTGCTTTATTAAAACAGATCCAAGTCTTGATGAAAAGTATAGGGGATTTTAGTTATAAACAATAAAATTAATATTTAAAGCAGGTATTTTAAGTTTTGTATAGAATATTTATAATTGCATGTAATATTGATTGTAATTTATAACAAAAAAATAACCTATTAGTGCAATTTGAATTCATAGGAGGTGGTTGATAACAATAAATATATTAGTTGAAACATAAAATATATTTAATTGTTATTATATACTAATATAGTAACCTAATATTTCAAAAAACTAGAGGAGGTATTAATTTAATGTCAGAAGAAAAAAAATATGTATACTTTTTCGGTGGTGGAGAAGCTGATGGTAGAACCGGGTTAAAAAATTTACTTGGTGGTAAAGGTGCCAACTTAGCAGAAATGACTAATTTGGGAATCAATGTTCCACCTGGATTTTCAATAACTACTGAAGTGTGTACTTTATATTATGAAAACGACGAAAATTATCCAGACGGTTTGGAAGAAGAAGTGGCAGAAAACCTTGATAGATTGGAAAATCTAATGGGTAAAGAACTTGGTGATCCTGACGACCCATTATTAGTATCTGTTAGATCTGGTGCAAGAGAATCTATGCCTGGGATGATGGATACTGTATTAAATCTTGGTTTAAACGATGTAACTGTGAAAGGTTTAGCAAAACAAACCGGTAATGAAAGATTTGCATATGATTCATATCGTAGATTTGTTCAAATGTATGGTAACGTAGTTCTAGGTATGGATGGAAGCGATTTTGAAGAAATCATTGAAGAAAAGAAAGAAGAATATGACGCTGAAGTAGATACCGATTTAGGTGTAGAAGCTTTAAAAGAATTAGTTGAAGAATTTAAAACTTATATTAAAAAAGAAACCGGAGTTGAATTCCCAGAAGATCCTAAAAAACAATTATGGAGAGCTATTACAGCTGTATTCGGTTCCTGGAATAATGAAAGAGCTATTAGTTATAGAAATCTAAATGATATCCCACATCATTGGGGTACTGCTGTTAATGTACAAACTATGGTTTATGGTAATATGGGAGAAAATTGTGGTACTGGGGTAGCATTTACCCGCAATCCCTCAACTGGTGAAAAGAAATATTATGGTGAATATTTGAAAAACGCACAAGGTGAAGATGTTGTTTCAGGGGTAAGAACTCCAAAAGATATTTCAGAACTAAAAAATGATATGCCTGAAGCATATGAACAGTTAGTTGAGATATTTGAAAAATTAGAGCAACATTATAAAGATGTTCAAGATGTTGAATTCACAATACAGCAAGGCGAATTATTTATGCTGCAAACTAGAACTGGTAAAAGAACTGCCAGTGCTGCAGTAAAGATTGCTGTAGATATGGTTGATGAAGGTCTGATTGATAAAGAAACTGCGGTTCAAAGAATTGAACCTAAGAAATTGGATCAATTACTTCATAAGAGAATAGATCCAGATGCAGATGTTGATATGTTAGCAGTAGGTTTAGATGCATCACCAGGAGCGGCCTCTGGTAAAGTAGTATTTGATTCTGATGAGGCTGCTGAACGTGGTGATGCTGGTGAAGAAGTAATTCTCGTAAGAACTGAAACTTCACCTGAAGATATACATGGTATGGCTGCTGCACAAGGTGTATTAACTTCTCGCGGTGGTATGACAAGTCATGCTGCAGTAGTAGCTCGTGGGATGGGAAAACCCGCTGTTGCAGGTTGTGAGGATATTGATGTAGATTATGAAAAAGAAGAATTTTCTGTAGATGGGCGTACTATAAAAAAAGATGAATATATTACAATTGATGGTGGAAATGGTGAAGTATCATACGGTGTAGCACCTACAATTGATCCAGAAATGGATGAAAACTTTCACCAAATTATGGAATGGGCAGATAAATTCAGAGCTATCAAAGTTAGAACAAATGCTGATACTCCTGAAGACGCTGCTAAAGCAATCGAATACGGTGCAGAAGGTATTGGATTGACAAGAACAGAGCATATGTTCTTTGCTGAAGATCGTTTACCTATAGTTCAAGATATGATACTTGCAGCAGATAAAGAATCAAGACAAGAAGCTTTAGATAAATTGCAACCAATGCAAAAAGAAGATTTTAAAGGTATTTTTGAAGCGATGGGAGCAAGACCAGTTACCATTAGATTATTAGATCCACCACTACATGAATTCTTACCGGATCATGATGAGTTACTTGTAGAAGTAACTGAATTAAAAATCAAAGGTAATGATGAAGAAAAATTAAAAGAAAAACAAAATATGCTTAAAGCTATGGAGAGGCTTGAAGAGGTTAACCCAATGCTTGGGCACCGTGGTTGTAGATTAGGTGTTAGTTATCCTGAAATATATGCAATGCAAGTTAGAGCAATTTTTGAAGCAGCAGGAGAGCTAGTACTTGAAGGTAAGGAAGTAACCCCGGAAGTTATGATTCCATTAGTTTCTGATATTAGTGAGTTGAAAATTACAAAAGAAGTAGCAAAGAATGCTGCTGAAGAAGTATTAGATGAATTAGGAGTTGAATTAGAGTACTCAATTGGTACAATGATTGAACTTCCAAGAGCTTGCTTAACTGCTGATAAAATAGCTGAAGAAGCAGAATTCTTCTCCTTTGGTACAAACGACCTAACTCAGACTACTTATGGCTTTAGTCGTGATGATGCCGAAGGTAAATTCTTAGCTCAATATATTGAAGATAATATATTTGAGAATAATCCATTCCAGGTCTTGGACCAACCAGGAGTAGGAGAATTAATGAAAATTGGTGTAGAAAAAGGACGTTCCACAAGAAATGACTTAAAGGTAGGTATTTGTGGTGAACATGGAGGAGAACCTAGTTCTGTAAAATTCTGTCATAGAGCAGGATTAGATTATGTATCTTGTTCTCCATTTAGAGTTCCAATTGCAAGATTATCAGCTGCTCAAGCTCAATTAGAAGATCAAGAATAAATATAGTATTTTAATAATATAGGATACTTTTATTGAGAGGAGGATCCATACTTAAGGGTATGGATTCTTCTTTCTTTTAATTATAAAAAAAAGGGGAAAATTTTATGAGAAAATATCTTGAAGGTAGAGAAGAAAGAGAACTTTCAAAATTTGCTCAACTCAGTCTTAATAGTGAGGGAAGACAATATAAGGAAGAACAAGGGGATTTTAGGACATGCTTTCAAAGAGATAGAGACAGGATTATTCACTCAAAAGCTTTTAGGAGACTAAAACACAAAACTCAAGTATTTATTGCTCCTGAGGGTGACCACTATAGAACTAGATTGACTCATACTTTAGAAGTTTCGCAAATAGCAAGAACAATTGCACGAAGTTTACGTTTAAACGAAGATTTAACAGAAGCAATATCTTTAGGGCATGATTTGGGTCATACTCCCTTTGGTCATGCCGGCGAAGAAGCGTTAAACCAGGTGTGTGAAGGTGAATTTTCACACAACAAACAAAGTTTAAGAGTAGTAAATTTATTAGAAAAAAGAAAAGAAGAAATTCCTGGTTTAAATTTAACAAAAGAAGTTAGAGATGGAATTGCCAATCATACTGGGGAGAATAAACCTGAGACTCTTGAAGGTTGTATTGTTAAAATTGCGGACCGAATTGCTTATATTAATCATGATATAGATGATGCTTTGAGAGCAGGTTTAATTAAGTTAGAAGATTTACCTCAGGACGCAATAAAAGTGTTAGGTAAAACGCATTCTCAGCGTATAGATACGATGGTTAGGGATATGATTATTGAAAGTGAAAATAGTAATGAAATAAAAAGAAGCAAGAAAGTTTATAAGGCAACACAACAATTAAGAAATTTCCTTTTTGAAAATATTTATTTTGGATCATCAGCAAAAAAAGAAGAAGAAAAAGCGAAGAGATTAATAAAATTACTTTATGACTTCTACAAAGATAATCCTGAGAGATTACCTAAAGAATTTTTGAAAGGAACAAATGATAATATCGAACAGATAATTATTGACTATATTGCCGGAATGTCAGATCGTTACGCTATTAAAATAGCTAAAGATATTTATATTCCAGAACCCTGGTTTGTAAAATAAATTAAATTTTATGCAGGAATTTACCATTAACTCCTGAATAAATCACTATGTGCCAATACAATATGCTAATTAAATATTGAAGGATTTTTTTTAATTTTAAAGAATAATATAAATAGCAGGAATGATAATTATGAGACAAAATAATGAAAATTTTAGTGATAAAGTAAAAGAGCAAACTGATATAGTAGAGGTGGTTTCGGAATACGTTAATTTAAAAAGAACCGGAAAAAATTATCAAGGGCTTTGCCCATTTCATCAAGAGAATACTCCATCCTTTACTGTTAATCCAGATAATCAATTTTTTTATTGTTTTGGCTGTGGAAAAGGTGGAGATATTTTTAATTTTATAATGGAAATTGAAAATATTACTTTTTATGAAAGTTTACGCCTTTTAGCAAAGAAAAATAATATGGAAATGCCCGATTCGAAGGGATATTCAAAAGAATATAATAGAAAAAGAGAAAAAATATTTAAAATACATCAATTGGCTGCTAAATTTTATAATTATCTATTGTTAAATAAACAGGTTGGAAATGATGCATATAAATATTTAACAAACCGAGGATATACTGAAAAAGATATAGAAAGATATCATTTAGGATATGCGCCTGATAGCTGGCACAGTTTACACAACTTTTTAAATAAACGAGATTATGATAATGAAATATTAAGTGAATCTGGTTTGATAGGGCACAAAAATGATAATTATTATGATAAGTTTCGTGACAGGATTATGTTTCCCATTTTTAATTCTCAAGGTGAAGTTATTGCCTTTGGTGGAAGAAGATTAAATGATGAAGACAATAGTTCTCCTAAATACTATAATTCACCAGAAACACTTATTTTTCATAAAAGTAAAAACCTTTATGGTTTAAACTGGGCTAAAAAGGGATTTAGAGAAACAAATAGTGCCATAATCATGGAAGGTTATACTGATGTAATAACTGCCCATAAATATGGACTGAATAATGCAGTTGCTTCTTTAGGTACTGCTTTGACCTTAGAACAAGCCAAAATATTGAAAAGATATATTGACAATGCATATATAGCATTTGATCCTGATTTTGCAGGAGAAAAAGCAACATTAAAAGGATTAGAGATATTAAAAGAGGCTGATTTAAATGTTCGAATTATTGAATTGCCTGAAGGGGAAGACCCGGATGATTTTATAAAGCAAGAAGGGAAAGAAAAGTTTGAAAAATTAATGAATGCTTCTTATAATTTAATAGAATTTAAAATTAGAAGTGTAGTTAATGAAAACGAAAGTTATAATGTAAATCAAAGAATTAACCGCTCTAAAAAGGTTTTAAATATTATTTCTCAGATAGATGACCCTATTGAACAAGATGTTTATTTGAAAAAAACAGCTGAAATTTTAAATATTGATAAAAATGCCATGCAAGAAGCTTTAAAATCTTTTAATCAAAAAATTAGGCAGGAAAATGAAGATGAGAATAGAATAAAAGAAAAGGACTCTAAAAAAGATATTGATAATTTAAACTATCATGATCTGTTATTAAAAACTTTAATTGATAATCCTGAGAGAATTGAAATAATTCAGAATGAGATTAAATCCGAATATTTATCAGGAATATATAGAAAAGCGTTTAGCCTAATAGTTGACAAAGGATTAGATATTAAAAAAATGAATATCGAAGACGAAATTCAAGATGAAGAATTACTCGAATATTTTATGATTTTGACTGTGAAGGAAAGACAAGAGGTTAGTGATGATAAGTTTGAGGCTTTGATTGAAATGGTACAGAAGGATTATAAAAAAAGAGCTAAAAATGAAATTTATAATAAATTAAAAGAAGTAAAGGAAAGTAAGTCTGAAATCAATAATCTCTTGCGAGATTATTTTAAGATATTAAAGGTTTAGGAAAGGAGGTAATATACATGGCTAATAAAGATATTAAACCAGAAAATATGGAACAAGTGAAAGAACTAATAGAAAAAGGTAAAGAAGAAGGCGAATTAACTTATGAAGAAATAATGAGTTCCCTGGAAGATGTAGAATTAGATGAAGATGATATTGAAAAAATATATGAGATTTTCACTGAAATGGATATAGACATAATTGAAGAAGATTCAGATGATGAAGATGATGATGACGATGATGATGAACTTGATTTAAGCATTCCCCAGGGTGTTGGAATAGATGATCCTGTTCGCATGTATTTAAAAGAAATTGGTAAAGTTGATTTATTAACTGCCGAAGAAGAGGTGGATCTTGCCAAGAGAATGGAACAAGGTGACATGGAAGCAAAAAGGCAATTAGTAGAAGCCAACCTCAGATTGGTGGTTAGTATTGCCAAAAAGTATGTTGGAAGAGGTATGCTATTCCTAGACCTTATTCAAGAAGGTAATATGGGCCTTATGAAGGCAGTAGAGAAATTTGATTATACTAAAGGTTATAAATTTAGTACGTATGCTACATGGTGGATTAGACAGGCTATTACACGTTCTATTGCTGATCAAGCAAGAACAATTAGAATACCCGTGCATATGGTAGAAACCATTAATAAGTTAATTCGTGTTTCGAGACAGCTATTACAAGAAAAAGGTAGAGAACCTACTCCAGAAGAAATTGGAGAGGAAATGGATATGAGTGCTGATAAAGTTAGAGAAATTAAAAAGATAGCTCAAGAACCTGTTTCTCTAGAAACACCAATTGGAGAAGAAGAAGATAGTCACTTAGGTGATTTTATCGAAGATGAAGATGCTCCAGCTCCAGCCTCTGCAGCTTCTTATATGTTGTTAAGAGACCAGTTAGATAATGTTTTAGATACTTTAACTGATAGAGAAAAAAGAGTACTTGAATTACGATTTGGTATAGAAGACGGTAGACCAAGAACATTAGAAGAAGTAGGTAAAGAGTTTGGTGTAACAAGGGAAAGAATTAGACAGATAGAAGCTAAGGCCTTAAGAAAGCTCAGACATCCTAGTAGAAGTAAAAAATTAAAAGACTATTTGAGTTAATTAGTATTTGAGAGTAAAAGTGACTATAATACAGCATTTATAAGATAATTTATTCAAATTTGTACTAAATAGACT
>Ga0207414_1000228_pt1 | contig 27391 bp, 25 predicted proteins | sample PonA231FremontCA_2_FD_187269 | JGI IMG/M metagenome (GOLD analysis project Ga0207414, IMG submission 187269) | Marine sediment microbial community from Fremont, CA, USA - Pond A23 Sediment 1 (SPAdes) | ecosystem: Environmental > Aquatic > Marine > Unclassified | place: USA: Fremont, California...
GGTGGACATGGATCAGGCTCCCCACAGAACAATGATGCCCCAGACCAGGAACACGAAGATGGCCAGGACGATGATGAGCTGGACGGCGACGCGGATACCGGTCGACTTGAGATAGTCCGTGGTCACGGTCCAGAGACCTATCCAGGCGTGGGCGGCCACCGCGATGAAGGCCAACAGCGAGAAGATGCGCATCCAGGTCTGAGAGAAGAGGCCGTTCCAGGCCGCATAATCGAGACCGGGATTGAGCAGCAGAAAACCGACGATGAAGAGAGCATAGAGCGCCAGGATGACGGCAGAGACGCGCTGGAGCAGCCAATCGGAGAGACCGCTGCGCCCGAGATTCGTGATGTTGGTTACCATACCCACACTCCAGCCAGGATGATCAGGACCGCGCTTATCACCACGGTGATCTGCGCCTTCTTTACACCGCCCTCCAGGGTCACGCCGATATCCATGTCCATCAGCAGGTGCTTGATTCCGGCCACGAGGTGAAAGGCCAGGGCGGACAGCAGGCCCCAGGCGATCAGCTTGGCCAGGTAATTGTTGGCCAGGGCATCACTCACGGCAGCGAAGCCTGCCGGGGATGAGAGCGACGTATCGAGCGCCCAGAAGGCGAAGATCAGGCCGATGAAGAGAATGACGCCGGTGATGCGATGAGCGATCGACGTCAGGGCGGGGAGGGGAAACTGTATCGTGGACAGATCCAGATTTACGGGTCGTTTGCTATTCACGGCTCTACACACTCTCTTGGCCCGCTGTTAGGACGTCGGACAAGGCCCGAGCGGGCGGTGGTTTCGGGAAGGGACACATTCGTGGCCGAGTTAGACACGACCACCGGTTCCTGCCAGTCGCGCGCTAAGATTATAGGGACATCATACTGCCATGACAAATCAACTCAGGGCGAACTCGACCATGGTGGAAGGCCGATTTCGCGGCGCTGACGGCGCCACATCGGGCAACGAAAGACGTTGAAGGTCGACCGAGTGCGCCAGCATGGTGCGAAGCACCATTTCCTGTACAAGAGTAATCCCATTAACACGCTAATGTACAATGATAGATGTTCGATAGTGGAATTGACAATCTCAGGCACGCTTCTATAGTGGGCGAACCTTTCGCCAGCACCACCAGCGGAAAGACCCCACAACCGCCCGACCACGAACTCGAGAGGAGGCCAGCATGGCTGACAGGAAAGCGACACTGACGGTAGACGGTCTGGAGAAGCCGATCGACCTGCCGATCTACTCCGGCACCCTGGGCCCCGACGTCATCGACGTACGTAGCCTGGGCGCGGAAGGCCTCTTCACCTACGACCCTGGTTTCATGGCGACCTCCTCCTGCCAGTCGGCGATCACCTATATCGACGGTGGCCAGGGCGTGCTGCTGCATCGCGGCTATCCCATCGGCCAACTGGCGAAGGAGTCCAACTTCGTCGAGCTATGTTACCTGCTGATGTTCGGCGAACTGCCCAATGACGAGCAGTACGCCAACTTCGAGGCGCGAATCAGCAACCACACCATGGTCCACGACCAGATCAACAACTTCTTCAAGGGCTTCCGTCGCGACGCGCACCCGATGTCGATCCTGTGTGGCGTGGTCGGTGGCCTGGCCGCGTTCTATCACGATCACCTCGACATCAATGTGCAGGAGGACCGCGAAATCAGCGCCATCCGCCTGATCGCGAAGATGCCGACCATCGCGGCGATGTCCTACAAGTACAACATCGGTCAGCCGTTCAACTACCCGCGCAACGACCTGAACTATGCAGAGAACTTCCTCTTCATGATGTTCAGCAACCCGTGCGAGAAGTACGAGATCAATCCGGTCTATGCCAAGGCGATGGACCGCATCTTCATGCTGCACGCCGATCACGAGCAGAACGCGTCCACCTCCACGGTGCGCCTGGCAGGCTCCACCGGTGCCAACCCCTTTGCCTGCATCAGTGCTGGCATCGCCGCCCTGTGGGGGCCAGCCCACGGCGGCGCCAATGAAGCGGTGCTGAACATGCTCGACGAGATCGGCGACGACTCCGAGGAGAACATTCAGCGCTTCGTCGACAGGGCCAAGGACAAGGATGACCCCTTCAAGCTGATGGGCTTCGGGCACCGCGTCTATCGCAACTTCGATCCTCGCGCCAAGGTCATGAAGGAGACCTGCGACGAGGTACTGGCCGAGCTGGGGCTGGCGGACGACCCGCAGTTGAAGATCGCCAAGCGCCTGGAACAGATTGCCCTGGAAGACGACTATTTCATCGAGCGCAAGCTCTACCCCAACGTCGACTTCTACTCCGGCATCATTCTCAAGGCGATGGGCATTCCGAAGAACATGTTCACGGTGATCTTCGCCGTGTCGCGCACCATCGGCTGGATCTCCCACTGGCACGAGATGCTCAGCGAAAGCTACAAGATCGGGCGCCCGCGGCAGCTCTACACCGGCCATGCACAACGCGATTACCCTGCCCGCTGAGACGTGGTGCATCAGGCAGGCACCCTCACCGTCAGAAAGGCCGCCTTCGGGCGGCCTTTCACGTTTGGGACGCAGGGCGAGCTATCAGCGGCCTGGCAACGCCGCATCAGAACCTTGGCTCAGGCAGGTTGACTTCATGACCCGAACACCCTTCCCTGCGCGGGTGTCCGTTTTCCACACATTCTGTGGATAAGCCTGTTCAAAACCTCTCGAAAAGGTCGCGGAATCGCCATGATCAGCGGGACTGGCTTAAATTGATCAATTTTTGACCTAATGTAAGTCGTTGATATCAATGGATTTAGCTCTAAAGCCAGCAACCATGCGGGTTCGAGGCGGGACTGTGCACAGGCTGGCCTGACGAAGACACCAAAGTGGACAAGTCAAGCGGTATGTCAAGCCGATGTCGTGCAAAATGGCTATGATAGTGCCACCGCGCAACCAGGCACGATGACACACCGGACGAGTGAACGAGTCCGCTGACGGGAAGACAACGCGAAGTAGAGGCAACGACAGGAGGGTGGCGTCCCATAGGGGGTTCGAACCCCTGTTACCGCCGTGAAAGGGCGGTGTCCTAGACCACTAGACGAATGGGACGCAGCGTCTTCATTGCAAGATGATTGGTGGAGCCTAGCGGGATCGAACCGCTGACCTCGACACTGCCAGTGTCGCGCTCTCCCAGCTGAGCTAAGGCCCCAATCTCTCGAAGACGAAACGCATGTTACTGATTACGCCCGCCTTCGTCAACATGCAATCATCCGAGCTCGCGAAATTCCTTCTCGAAGCGCTTGGCCTGCTTCTTGGAAACGCCGCCCAGCACCTCGATGGCATGGCGCAGGCGCGCCCGGGTCATGTCGGAGCCGAGTATCGCCATGGCGTCCATCACCGAGGTGCTCGAACTGGAGCCGGTGATGGCGATGAATACCGGTGCCAGGAAATCCTTCATCTTGATCTCGAAGTGACCGGCCAGTTTCTTGACCTCCTGCATCAGGGCCGCCTTGTGCCAGGCCGGGATCGCCTCGAAGCGCCACACCAGGAACTGCAGCAGCTTGATGAGATCCTCACGGGAGAGCTTGATCTCATCGAAGCTCTCCTCCTCGATGGCCGGCAGGCCCGAGAAGAAGTGGCCGGCCAGCGGCACCACCTGGGACAGCGTCTCCACCCGCGGGCGAACCTGAGGAAGGATCTGGCTGACATACTCCTCGTTGAAGGCCCACTCCATCAGCGCCTTGAGAAAGGCGCTGTCATCGAGCTCCTCGCGGATATAGACCCCGTTGAGCCAGGTCAGCTTGTCCAGATCGAACACCGGCCCGCCGAGCGACACCCGCTGGATGTCGAAGTGGCTCATCATCTCGTCGAGGCTGAACTTCTCGCGCTCGTCGGGCATGGACCAGCCCATGCGGCCCAGGTAGTTGATCACGGCCTGGGAAAGAAAGCCCATGCGCCGGTAGTAGTTGATGGACGTCGGGTTCTTGCGCTTGGAGAGCTTTGACTTGTCGGGATTGCGCAGCAGTGGCATGTGACAGAGCTGCGGCATCTCCCAGCCGAGGTATTCGTAGAGCAGCTTGTGCTTGGGCGCCGAGTTGATCCACTCCTCGCCGCGCAGCACATGGGTGATGCCCATCAGGTGGTCATCGACCACGTTGGCCAGGTGATAGGTCGGCATCCCGTCGGACTTGAGCAGGATCTGGGCATCGACCTGGGCCCAGTCGACCTCGATCACGCCACGCAACATGTCGTCGATCACGCAGCTACCGGTGGCGGGCACCTTCATGCGCACCACATGAGGCCATCCCTCCTTCTCGCGGCGTGCCTGCTCCTCGCCGGGCAAGGCAAGATCGCCGGGCTTCAGGGCCAGGTGCATGCCGGCGGCCTTGCGCGTCTCGCGCAGCTCGTCGAGTTCCTCGCTGGTGCGGTAACATCTGAAGGCGTGCCCGGCCTCGACCAGCTGACGGGCATATTCCCCGTAGATATCCCCACGCTCACTCTGGCGGTAGGGACCATGAGGGCCGCCCACGTCGGGTCCCTCGTCCCACTCCAGCCCCAGCCAGCGCAGCGAATCGAGGATCATCTGCTCGGATTCCGGGGTAGAGCGCTCCCGGTCGGTGTCCTCTATGCGCAGGATGAACTGACCGCCGTGCTGGCGGGCAAAACAGAGATTGAACAGGGCGATATAGGCGGTGCCCACATGGGGATCACCGGTGGGTGACGGCGCGATACGAGTACGTACGGTCATGTCGTCCTTGTCCTGTCGATGGTGTGCGGCTTGCCCTGCCGGGCGAGCGGATTCCGTGCATTATACGCACCTGGCCGACGCCGGGCAGTGATGGGCGGGAATCATTCCTCCGCCTCGTGGTCCATGGTGGGGCCAGAATTCCCCACACAAGGATGCTCATGCTTTCGCGACTCCCCGACGACTTCACGGCTCTGGTCACCGGTGCCTCCGGCGGCATTGGCAGCGCCGTCATCGATGTCCTGCTGGAAAGCGACCGTCCCGGTCGTGTGATTGGCGTCAGCCGTTCCGGCTGCTCTCGGTCCGACCCGCGTTTCGAGTCCCTCGCACTGGACGTCACCGAGGCGAAGGGGCTCGCGGCCCTGGAAGGGGCCCTCGACGCGGTCCCGCTGCATCTGGTGTTCAATACCGTGGGCATGTTGCATGACGAGCAGCGGGGCATCGGTCCGGAAAAGAAGCTCGACGATCTGGATGCCGAGGCATTGAGCCGGCTTTACCACGTCAATGCCGTCACGCCGGCCCTGCTGCTCAAGGCCCTGCAGCCCAATCTCAAGGGGAAGCATCCGGTGACGATCGCGAGCCTCTCGGCACGGGTCGGCTCCATCGGCGATAACCGCATGGGCGGCTGGTATGCCTATCGGGCCAGCAAGGCCGCCCATAACATGCTGATGAAAACTGCTTCCGTGGAGCTGCGGCGCCTCAATTCACAGATCAGCATTGCCTGCCTGCATCCCGGCACCACCGATACTCCCCTGTCGAAACCCTTCCAGGCGCGGGTGCCGGCGGACAAGCTGTTTACCGCGGCATTCGTCGCCGAACGGCTGCTGACGGTTCTGGAAGGCTGCGGGCCCGACGATAGCGGTGCCTTCCTCGACTGGGCCGGCGAAAGCGTGGCGTGGTAAGCCTGAGTTCGCGCGCCACCAGGCCGCGAACAGAGCAGAATCAACGTTGACGGGCGGTCTTGCAGGGTAGAAATCGATTGCAGAGAATCGTCCCCATTCAATGCCCCACAGGACACTGTCATGGATACGCTCGGCCCTCGGATCAAGGCGCTTCGGCAGGAGGCCAACCTCAACAAGGCAGCCCTGGCGCGGCGAGTCGGCGTGTCAGACGTGACGATCTCCTACTGGGAATCCGGCGCCATCCGACAGATCGGCCATGAACGACTGGTGGCCCTGGCACAGGCATTGAACTGCCCGCTCACGCGCCTGCTCGAGGAGTCGAGCACGCATGCCTCGCCGCTCTACTTGCGCGGTTATCCTCCCCTGCCGTGGCAAGATGCTCGGCAGAAGAGCATCGATCTGCCGATCGAGCTGGTGCCTGGCCAACGCTGGGACGGCGACTGCCATCTGGTGACGCCCGCACCGGGCGAACACTTCGACTTCCTCACCGACGGGGATCTGGTTGCCATCGCCCTCTGTGACACGTTCCGTCAGCCCGGCCTCTATCTGGTCGACGAGGACGGTGCTTTGACCGTCTGTCGCGTCGACCAGAGCCCCGCCGGGGATCTGACATACCGTCGGGAGAATAGCGAAAGCGCCCCACCCTGGACGTCAGCCTGTCACCTGGTCGGCAAGCTGGTGGCGCATTGGCGTGCCCAGCCGCTGTAGTGGATCACTCCACTTCCAAGACCTCGACGTTGTCGAGCGTGCGACGCGTCTCGCTGCCCACCAGGAAGCGCTGGCTGTACCTGACCACCTGCCCCAGCCCATGGCGAGACTGCTGAACCAGCGGGCCACTGAGATGCTCATTCTCGCTCCCCAGGCGCTCACGGACTGACCGCGGCTGGACGCTGCCCTCCTGGACCTCGACCGTGACGCGATAGCCGCCATCGGGCAGGCCGCTGCCGGGCCCGAAAGGACCTGCCTCGAAGCGGCCTTCCTCGACCGACACACGCTCGCGCCAGCGAACGCCGCTGAGCTCCCGCTCAACCAGCACCTGCAGGCGAGTTGCATCGGGCAGGTTGGTTTCACCCTCGACCCTCAGGCGTCGGTCGCTGCCGAGGCTGGAGGACACATCGATCATCACCTGCTGATCGAAAGGTGTCACCTCCGACTCCCGCTCGTCCTGCGTCTGAGGCGATGCCGCCGCGGGCTCGCTCGTTTCGGCGGTATCAGACGTCTGGGCAGGCGGAGACTCCGCTGCCTCCTCACTACCGCCGCAACCGGCCAGCCACACCAGCAGCAGGCTCGTCCCTATAGCTCGATACCACGCCGTCATGCTCGCCTCCCGCCAGACCGATGAAAGGCCAGACTACCATGCCCCGTGGTGACGCGCCCGCTCAGTGCAGATCGGCACAGTCGCGACAGACCGTGGTGTAGGGCACGGCCTCGAGCCGGCGCGCATCTATGGGCTCGCCGCACGCTTCGCAGCGATCACCCGCGCCTTTCTCGATTCGCTCGAGCGCATGCATGACCTGGCGAAGCTCGTCCTCTGCCTCCTGCTGCAGCGCCTCGATCACGTCGTCGTTCTGCAATTCGATGGACTGGTCCTCCATGTCCCTGTCCAGCGGACCACCCTGCTGTTCCTTGTGCGCCTTGTAGCGCTCGAACCGGTCGATCAGCTCGTCGCGCAACGCTTCCAGCTGCTGCTTCCGTTCTGCCATGACGTCGCCTCCTGTCATCATCTTGAATATCGACGGGTACTGCCCTGCTGACTGTAACCTCTCACATTGCGCCTTGCCCGGTGCTGATGGAAGTCAAGCTGGCGGCCCCTGGATCTTGTGCCTAGGTGATATCCAGGGTTTCGTAGCCCGCCGGGGTCAACGTGATCCGTTCAGGCTGATCACTGCCCCGCGTCCAGTCGGCGGTAATGAGGCCCCTGGCCTCGAGGGCATCGATATCCTCCAGCACCTCCTCCAGCAGACTATCCTCGCCTGGATGGCCAAAGGGCGCGGCCAGCACCCCGCCGTGCTGCATCACGCGGGTCAGCAGTTCCATCTGGTGTTCAGTGAGTTCGCCGCTCATGCACGTCTCCTTTCAGGGTTGAGTCTCTCCCAGTATGGACGAAGGTCGCCGCGGACAGCGACAACCGGCCCGAGCTGCAGATCGGATGGTCGGCATTCCATACATGGCCTTGACGTCAGCCTGCATACGAGGCATGATGCACGCAGTTGGTAAGCAAGATGCATATTGTCAGTAGTAGTCGAATCCTTTCGGTTGTCTGGTTATATCCCCTTGTTTGACCCACTAGCACTCGGGGCATTACCCGGTAATTTGTAAAGAGCGCATAGCGCGAAAGGAGACATTCCATGTCTACTGGCACAGTAAAGTGGTTCAACGACGCAAAAGGCTTCGGCTTCATCACCCCGACCGACGGTGGCGATGACCTCTTTGCCCACTTCTCCGAAATCAAGGCAGACGGCTTCAAGTCCCTCCAGGACGGCCAGCAGGTCTCCTTCGATGTGGTGCAGGGCAAGAAAGGTCTGCAGGCTTCGAACATCGAAGTCATCTGATCGCCGATCAGACAGACCCATCGCGTCGCTAGACGTCGAGTACGAAGGCCCGCTTACGCGGGCCTTCGTGTTTCTGCGTGCCGGGTTTCCCCGCATCAACTACCAACACTGGCGCTACCCTCTCACTCAGGGACCGACTCTAACAACTCGGGCCCCTCGTTGTCCGGGCGGTTCACCCGCGTGCTCACCGGCCAGTGAATCAGCTGTTCCGCAGGCAGGTGATGCACCGCTTCTCGCAGCGTATCCCGCCTGGTGAGTTGCAGATCGAGCCAGAGCGCCAGGCTCTCGTCATCCAGGACCAGCGGCATTCGGCCGTGGATCTCGCGGGCCACACCCCGTGCCGGCTCGGTGAGAATGGCGCAGCCCGGCGCGCCGTCCGGCCGCTCGCTCCAGATGCCCGCCAGCCAGATCGGCTCGCGATCCTCGCGGCACAGAAAGTGCGGCTGCTTTTTCCCATCAAGAGGAAGCCACTCGTACCAGCCATCTGCCGGCACCAGGCAGCGGTGATGGGCAAAGGCCCCGCGAAAGTAGTTGGAGGTCGCCACCTTCTCGACGGTGGCGTTGATCGGCTCGGGCGCCGTCTCCTTCGCCCAATGCGGCCGGTACCCCCACCACACCTCGTCCATCACCAGCGGTGCGTCCTCCCCCGGATGGCGCACCACGGTGATCAAGGTGCCCGGCGCCACGTTGTAGCGCGGCGTCAGCTCCCCTGTCTCCTCCAGCGGCAAGCGCAGCGCCTGAGAAAGCGTGGGATATCGACTAAACAGAGCGAAGCGGCCACACATATATCACCAATCCACCTGCAACGAATCATTACTGTAGCCCTGTGTGTGCCCGGGTGACACCGGGCACTTTGCCACTGACGTTCCTGCCGGCCTTCACGTTGGCCACACATTGACCCGTGCTGGTAAACTAGTGACCTTTTCGACCAACACCCCCGTGATGCCGATGCCCCAGCTCGACCGTACCTTCTCCGTGGCCCCAATGATGGACTGGACGACCCGCGACTTCCGCGCGTTCGCCCGTACCCTGACCCGGCGCGCCCTGCTCTACACGGAGATGGTAACCACCGGCGCGATCCTGTACGGCACACCGCGCAGCCGCTTCCTGGGCTTCGATGCAGTCGAGCATCCGCTGGCCCTGCAGCTGGGTGGCAGCGACGCGGGCGAGCTCGCCGAGTGCGCGGCCATCGCAGAGGCCTGGGGCTATGACGAAGTCAACCTCAACGTCGGCTGCCCGAGCGACCGCGTGCAGAACAACCTGATCGGCGCCTGCCTGATGGGCCACCCGGACAAGGTGGCCGCCGCGGTGCGCGCCATGCGCGAGGCGGTATCGATCCCGGTCACGGTCAAGTGCCGCATCGGCATCGACGATCAGGACGAGGATGCCGATCTCGAGCGCTTCATCGCCACAGTAGCCGAGGCCGGCTGCGACACCTTTCTCGTGCACGCACGCAAGGCCTGGCTGGAGGGGCTCTCGCCCAAGGAGAACCGTGATGTGCCACCGCTCAACTACGCTCGCGTGCATTGGCTCAAGGCGAGCCACCCCGAGCTGCATATCGGCATCAACGGCGGGGTGAAGACGCTCGATGCCGGCCGGGAGCAGCTCGCGCTGGTGGACAGCGTGATGGTCGGCCGCGAGGCCTACCAGAACCCCTGGCTACTGGCCGGCGTCGACGAGGCCTTCTACGGTGTTCCGGGCCCGGCAACAAGCCGTCATGACGCGGCCCGCGAGTTTCGCCCCTACATCGCTAACCGCCTCGCGGAGGGCGCGAAGCTCAATCACATCACCCGCCACCTGCTGGGGCTCTTCCAGGGCCAGCCGGGCGGGCGCAAGTTCCGCCGTCATCTCTCCGAGCACGCCCACCGTGACGGCGCGGGTCTGTCGGTCCTCGACGATGCGCTGGCTCTAGTCAACGAGCGCGAGGCCGCTGCTGCGGCCTGATGCCGGCTGCGTGTCGAGGGGCGCGCTCAATAGAGCGCATCGGGCGGTGGTTCGAGACTGGAGTGAAAGTCCTCGATGGCGTTCTCGGCCTCCTCGATGGCATCGAAACGGGCAATATGGAACAGCGCCTCGCCCTCGTTGGCCAGCGGCAGCCGACTCATGCCGATCACGATGCCATCGGCCACGGAGCGCACCTCACCCTCCGCATTGCCGAAGGGGTCTGCCACCCGCCCCAGCAGCTCATCCTTGGCCACTCGGGCCCCCAGGCGCACCTGGGGCCGCAGAATGCCATCGCTGGGTGCACGCGCCCAGCTTGAGCCGTTGGCCACTTCCGCGCCCGGCACGGGCCGGCGGCGTTTCTCGCCGGCCAGCATGCCCAGCCGGCGCATCACCCGCAGCACCCCGCGCACGCCCGGCGTAATCGCCCACTGATCGAAGCGCAGCGCTTCGCCGGCCTCATAGGTGAGCACCGGAATGCCGCGGTTCTGCGCATAGTGGCGCAGGCTCCCCTCGCGCAGTTCGGCATTGAGGATCACCGGTGCCCCGAAGGCGTCGGCCATGCGCTCGGTCTCGCCCCCGGGCGTCAGCTGGGCACGGATCTGCGGCAGGTTGGTACGGTGGATGGCACCGGTATGCAGGTCGATGATGTGAGTGGCATGGTCGACGATCTGCTCGCGGAACAGCGCCGCCACTCGGCCGCCCAGCGAGCCTGCCTCGCTGCCCGGAAAGCAGCGATTGAGGTCGCGGCGATCGGGCAGGTAGCGGCTGTGCTGCACGAAACCGAAGACGTTGACGATCGGGGCCGCGATCAGCGTGCCTCGCAAGCCCTGGAGCTGCTTCGAGCGCAGCAGTCGGCGCACGATCTCCACGCCATTGATTTCGTCACCGTGGATGCCGCCGCAGACCAGCATCACCGGGCCCGACTGCCGCCCGTGCACCACCTCGATCGGAATGTAGAGCGGGGCATGGGTATAGAGACGCGCCACGGGCACGTCGATCTGAATTCGCGAGCCTGGCGCCACGCGGGTACCAGCGATGTCGAAGGGGGTACGAGCCATGGGCGCTCCTTGCGCGACAGAACGGTTTTTTTGGTGGCCTCGTTATACGCCACTGTTTCGTCGAAGACGAGGCCGGATGGCGCCAACTTACGTTTTTATCCATACAAGGTTGTATGTAAAAGTGGGGCACTCGGGTAGACTGTGACCATTACTCGACGCTGGAGAGTCCGCTTTCATGGCCAGACGTACCAAGGCCGAGGCCGCCGAGACCCGCGAAGCCCTGCTGGACGCCGCTGAGGAGGTCTTCCTCGAAAGGGGCGTGGCCCGTACCTCCCTGGAACAGATCGCTCGCCATGCGGACATGACTCGCGGCGCCCTCTACTGGCACTTCCGCAACAAGGCCGACCTCTTTCACGCCATGCTGCAGCGTGTGCGCATGCCCTTCCAGGAGCTGGTCGAGGAGATCGGCGACCCGAGCCTCGTCGAGCGCCCCCTCGAGGCGATCCGTCTGGCCTGCCTGAAGGGCTTCGAACGCCTCGAGCAGCCCCGCTACCGCCGGGTGCACGCCATTCTCATCCATCACTGCGAGGTCTTCGGCGACATCGACCCACTGGCCATGCAGAACGAGATGGCCGAGGAGGCCTGTGGCGCGCTGGCCGACTATTTCGGCTGTGCCGCCCGTCTGGGCCATCTGCGCGCCGAGCTCAACCCGGAAGTGGCCGCTGAGCTGCTGCAGGCGATGCTCGGCGGACTGTTTCACGACTGGCTGCGCAACCACGAACAGTTCTCGATTCTCGAGCGCGGCACGCTGCTGCTGGACACCGAACTGAAACTGATGCGCACCCCACCCGCCGGGTGAGGCCGTCATTCAGCTGTTGTGGTGACCTTTCTCCCGACGTGGGCAGGTCTCCGACGATGTCGTATCGCCGCCCGAGTCAATGTCCGCTCCTACTCCTACTCCTTGTCCTCTGATGGCTGGTGTTCACGGCCCAGCAGGATATAAAACGCCGGCAGAACAAAGATGGTGAACAGCGTACCGATGCCGAGACCCGTACTGATGGTCAGGCCGATGGCAAAGCGGCTTTCCGCCCCCGGGCCAATGGCAACCAGGAGCGGCACCATGGCAAAGATCAGCGCCAGGGAGGTCATGATGATCGGGCGCAGTCGGATGGCGGCCGCCTCAATCACGGCATCTACCTTGTTCAGTCCGCGATCCTTCTGCAACTGGTTGGCGAACTCGACAATCAGGATGCCGTTCTTGGAGACCACCCCGATCAGCGTGATCAGGCCCACCTGGGTATAGATGTTCATGGTGGCGAAGCCGAGCGTGATGAACGCCATGGCGCCGGCCACCGACATGGGCACAGACACCAGAATGATGAACGGATCGCGCCAGCTTTCGAACTGGGCCGCCAGCACCAGGTAGATGACGAGCAGCGACAGGAAGAACGTCACCATCAAGGCATTACCTTGGGTCGCCTGCTGCCGGGTCTGGCCGGTGTAGTCGTAGCTGAAGCCTTGAGGGAACACCTCGGTAGTAGTTTGCTCCATGTAATCCATGGCCGCACCCATGGCGACACCGGGTTTGACAACACCCTGCAGCGTCAGGGAGTTCTGCTGATTGAACTGGGTCCGGTTGGACGGCTCGACGTCGCGGGTGAAGCGTATCACGCTGCCCAGGGGCACAAGTTCCCCCGTGTCGGCACGAATCTGGTAGTCGTTGAGCTTCTGTTCGTCCACACGGAACGGCTGGTCGACCTGAGGAATCACCTGATAGGACCGGCCTTCCATGCTGAAGCGGTTGATGTAGCCACCGCCCAGCATGCTGGCCAGTGCCTGGCCGATGTCCTGCATGGACAGGCCGAGGTCGGCCACACGATCTCGATCCACCCTGATCCGCGTCAGCGGCTTGTCGAAATTGATGGATTTCTGCAGGAACATGAAGTTGCCGCTGCCCATGGCCTTGCCCAGCAACTCATCCGCCACCTGATTCAACTGCTCGTAACTGCTCCCCGTGGAAATCACGAACTGAAACGGCAGGCCACCACCCGAGCCCGGCAACGACGGACGGGGGAACACGGCGGTCTGCAACCCGGTGACCTTGCTCAGCTCGGCGTCCAATTGAGGCTGGACCTCGAACTGGGACACCTCCCGCTCGCTCCAGGGGGCCATCTTGAAACCACCGAATACCGCGTTCGGGCCAGTAATCCCGATGATCATGAAATCTTCTTCATAGCCCGGCACCGTCGACATCCGATCCTGGATTTCATCGCCATGCTCCATGAGATACTGGAGTGTTGATGTCTGGGGCCCAAGGCCCTGGTAGAACAGGATGCCCTGGTCTTCGGTGGGTGCCAGCTCACTCTGGCTCATCATCACCATGAAGTAGATTGAACCCAGCACCACCACCGCAAAGAACACCACGACGGATTTGGTCTTCATCAGCGAGGCCAGCGCAGACTTGTAGCCACCTGACAGGCCGTTGAAGGTGCGCTCCACCACCTGCTCGAACCGGCCCGGATTGCCATGGGGCTTGAGCACCTTGGCCGAGAGCATGGGAGAAAGGGTGAGCGCGACGATGCCCGAGATCACCACGGCCCCGGCCAGGGTGAAGGCAAATTCGGTAAACAGGGAGCCGACCAGGCCACCCATGAAGCCGATAGGGGCATACACGGCCACCAGGGTGGTAGTCATGGCAATGATGGGAACGGCCATTTCCCGGGCACCGTTGATAGCCGCCTGGAAACGGGATTCGCCCTTCTCGATGTGCCGGTGCACGTTTTCCACCACGATGATGGCATCATCCACCACCAGGCCGATGGCCAGCACCATTGACAGTAAGGTCAGCAGGTTCAGCGAGAAACCGAACGCCAGCATGATGAAAGCGCCACCAATCAGTGACAGCGGGACGGCGACCGAGGGCACGATCGCGGCCCGAAGGGAGCCCAGACAGAGAAATACCACCACCAGTACAATGACCAGCGCTTCCAGGAGGGTTTTGATCACTTCCTTGATCGAGTCCTCGATGAAATCCGAGGCATCGTAGGCCAGCCGTGCATTCAAGCCCGAGGGCAGCTGGCTCTGGATCTCCGGCATTTCCGCTTTCACCAGACCGGCGACGGTCAGCGGGTTGGCGCCGGGGGCCAGCTCGATGGCCACATAGGTGGCCGGCTGGCCCTTGTAAAGGGCGAGCTGATCGTAGGTCTCTGAGCCCAGCTCTACCCGGGCGATGTCCTGCAGGCGGATCTGAGCGCCCTCATACTGCTTGACCACGAGGTTGCGAAACTTTTCCGGATCGGCAACGTCGGTGTCACTGGTCATGCTGATTTCAGTGTAGGTGCCCTTGGTATTGCCTACCGCCGCCTGGTAGTTGTTGGCACGCAGCTTGGCAACGACTTCCTGTGGCGTCATGTCAACCGCTGCCAGGCGTTCCGGGTTCAGCCATACCCGCAGGGCGAAGGTCCGGCCCAGAAGATCCGCCTTGCCAACACCGGACAACGCCTGGAGCTTCGGTTGCACGACCCGAATCAGGTAATCGGTAATCTGTGGAACCGCCAGTTGCTCACTGTAGAAGGCGATGTACATCAGCGCCGTGGAATCACCGGTGGTAGAGGTGATCACCGGGTCCTGGGCATCGGCGGGCAGCACGTTGCGCTGGCTGGCCACTTTGGCCTGGATCTCTGCAAGCGCAGCATTGGCGTCGTAGTTCAGCTCCATCTTGGCCTCGATGACCGAGGCCCCCTGGGAACTGGTGGACGTCAGATAATCGATACCACTGGCTTCGGCGATAGCCTGTTGCAGAGGCGTGGTGATGAAACCCTTGATCAGGTCCGAACTGGCACCCGGGTAGGCCGTGGTCACGGTAACCGTGGTGCTTTCCAGTTGTGGATACTGTCGGATCTCCATTTCCATGGCGGCTCGAACGCCGAGCAGGAGTATGAGCAGGCTAACGACCGTCGCGAGCACCGGACGACGAATAAAGATGTCGGTGAATCGCATTACTCGGTCGCCTCCGGCTGCTCGTCTGTCTGCATCTCGACCTTCTGGCCGTCGCGCAGACGCAGCAGACCCTTGGCAACCACGGTTTCACCTGCTTCGAGGCCTGAAAGCACCGCCACCCGGGTGTCACGTGTTTCCCCGGTGATGATGGTCCGGCGGCTCACTGCCAGGTCGCCCTCGTCGTTTTCTTCAACCACAAAGACAAAGTCGCCGTATGTGTTGTAGGAGATGGCTGGGCGAGGCACCGTGACAACCGCCATGTCCTCCGGTTGCCGAGTCTGAATGGTCGCGAACATGCCCGGACGCAAGCGACTCTGGGGGTTGTCCAGAGTGGCCCGAATGCGCACGGTGCGTGTCTCAGGATTGACCGAGGTGTTGATGGCACTGACCCTGCCTTCGAAGGTCTGCTCAGGAACCGCCGCCACGGTGGCCACCACCGGGTATCCTGTGGCCACGTTCGGCAGATCCTTCTCCGACAGGGTGTAGTCAACGTAAATCGGATCCAGCATGTTGATTTCAACAATCGGCGTGCCGGTGGCCGTGTACTCGCCCTGGTCCACCATCCGGATACCCAGGGTGCCATCGAACGGCGCCCGGATGACCTTTTTGCTCAACTGCGCTTCAGCTTCGTTCACCCGCGCCCTGGCCGCATCTAAATTGGCCTTGGCTTCGTCGTATTGGGATTGGGATACCGCGCGCTTCGGCAGCAGGTCAGCGATGCGCTGGAATTCCTGCTCCGCCAACTGGGCTTCTGCACGACGAGTTCGCAGGGCAGCTTCGTCGATATCAGCGTTCAGGCGAACGAGAACATCGCCCTGCTCAACGGTATCGCCGGACTCGAAATTGATCTGTTCGACAACACCGGGAACCTCGTTCGCCACCTCGATGCCATTGACGGCCTCCACGCTCCCCACCGCCTTGATAGCGGGTGTCCAACGCTCGGTTTGGGCCTCGGTAGCGGAAATCAGAGCGGGCGATTGGGGCTGGGACATCTGCTCTTGCATCTGACCGAACTGGTAAAACTTGTAGCCGAAGATACCTCCCAGCACGATGCCGAGAAATATGATGGCTATTAAAAAGCGTAAAGCAATGCGCATGGTGCGGTCCTGTCGATCAGTGTCCGGTCAAGCAAGTCATGAATAAGAATAGGGGAGCATAAATATGCTTCAGCGCAATGGCTGAGGGGGCTCACCGATCTGCATGGCCCCGTCGTAGGGATCACGCTCTTCCGGCAGGGTGAACGAGACACTGCCACCGTCCAGCCAGGCATTGACGCCCTCCACTGCCGGCACATCCAGCGTGCCCGACTGCTGACGCAGGCTGAGCAAGTTGATCACATAGTCGTAGCGGGCGCTGGCATGGTCGGCGACGGCATTGTAGAGGTTCTGTTCGGCATTGAGCACATCGACGATATTGCGGGTGCCCACTTCATAGCCGGCGCGGGTGGCATCCAGGGCGCTCTGGTTGGAGACGATGGCCTGGGCACGCGCCTCTACCGTGGAGACGTCGTTGCTGACCTGAGTGAAGCGCGACCGCACCTGCTGGACGGTATCGCGGCGCTGGGCCTCGAAGTCGAACTGACTGGCCTCGAGCCGATAGGTGTTCTGGCGAATGCTCGCCTGAGTGCGGCCCCCGGTGTAGAGCGGCAGACTGGCGCGCAGGCCGATCTGGCTGGCCGAGGTATGTCCCTCCACCCCGTCGCGGTCGTCGTCGGCATAGTTGTAGTTGGCAAAGGCGTTGACCGTCGGCAGGTTCTGAGCACGAGCGATATCGACGTTGCTGCGCGAGACCTCGACGCCGGCCTCGCTGGCCAGGACCAGCGGATTGTTGTCCATGGCCAGCTCGACCCAGGCGTTGCGATCGTTCGGTGTCGGCGGCGCGATGGGGACTTCTTGCCCCAGGGCATCGATGCTGGAATAGCGCTGACCGGTCAGGCGCTCCAGCACCTCGAAGCGCACCTGCAGGTCGCTTTCGGCGGCAATGCGAATCGCCCGGGCCTGGTCGAAGGCCGCCTTGGCCTCCTCCACCTCGGTGATGGCGATCAATCCCACCTCGAACTGCTCGCGGGCCTGCTCGAGCTGACGGCCGATGGCCCGCTCCTGAGCGCGCCGCGCTTCCAGCACCTCGTAGGCTCGCAGGATCTCGAAGTAGGCGGAGGAGACATCGATCAGCACCTGCTGCTCGGTGGCGGCCAGCTGGTAGGTCTGCTGCTCGATCTGACGCTCGGCCTGCTCGACCTCCCGTGTATTGCGCGCGTCGAAGAGCGCCTGAGTGGCCTCCAGCGTCAGACCGGCGCTGTTGTAGTTGTCGTCGCCGCCTGCGGTAAAGGCACTTGTCTGTGATTCATACTGACGATTGTGCGTCACGTTTCCCGACACATTGACCTGCGGCAGCAGATCGCCACGCTCAACGTCTCGCCCCGCCTCCACGCTGTCTGTCTGCGACCGGGTCGAGGCCAGCTCGGCATTGTTATCGAGGGCATCCTGGGTGATGGTCAGCAGATCGGCCGCCTGCAGAGGAACGGCGAAGGCCGACGCGATCAGTGCCGGAAGCAGGGCGCGACGAAAATTGCGGTGACGGGTCATCGATATATCCTCGGTGTCTTTGACAAGGGTCTTTACATGCATTGTCGCATGTGTCGGTAACGAGTCCACTGCCGCGTCATCGGATTGTGGATTCTCGACGAAAGCCCTGAGAAATTCCGCTATGCTGCTTTGCAGCATAGCCTACGGAGGGAGAACGCCCATGGACGCTCTGGAATTCGTCAGGGTCAGGGAGCTGGACGTCGCCGTGCGTATCTGGCACCCCGCGGCATCGCGCACCGTGGTTGCCTGGCATGGCCTGGCCCGCCATGGCGGCGACTTTTCCGACTTCGCCCGCCAGCTCGGGCCCGACTGGCGGGTTCTGGCCCCGGACACGCCAGGACGCGGCCTGTCGAGCTGGTCGCTTTATCCCGCCCACGACTATCTCTATGCCCACTACATGAAAATAGCCGTGTCGGTGCTCGACCACTTTGGCCTCGAGCAGGTGCCTTGGGTGGGCACCTCCATGGGCGGACTGATCGGCATGCTGATGGCCGCCGAAGCGGAGACGGCGTCACGAATCGAGCGTCTGGTTCTCAACGACGTGGGCCCGGAGCTCGATCCCGAGGGCCTGGCGGGCCTGGCCAAGTACTTCGGTGTCCCCCACCGCTTCAATCGCTTCAGCGAGCTGGAAGCGGAGCTGCGGCGCCACTATGCAGGATTCGGCATCACGAGCGACGAGGGCTGGCGGCGACTGGCTCTCGACAGCGCCCGACGGCTGCCGGACGGCGGCTGGACCTATCATTACGATCCCCGCATCGGCGAGCAATTCGTCCACGACACCCCGCGCGACACCTGGGCCGACTGGGCGGCCATATGCTGTCCGCTGATGGTCATCCGCGGCGTGGGCTCGCCCCTCCTGAAGGCCGAGAGCGTGACCCGCATGGCCGAGGCACAGCCCGGTCTCGTCAGCCTCGAGGTCCCTGACTGCGGACATGCCCCGATGCTCGACCGCCATCGCCAGGTGCAGCCCATTGCCGCCTTTCTCGATCAGCCACGCCACCGCGTGCTGCCGGGCGACAGCGGCAGGTGCCTGAGCTGGTGGCAACGCAGCCTGCACTGGCTGAAGGGAATCGGCGCAGATTGAGCTAATATAACAGCATGCGTGCTGATAACATCGGTCACCATGACGCTCCCGAGATGCCTTCACCCATGACCGAGCCGGGCCACATCGACCAGCAGGACGGCCGCCTTGCCATTGCCGGCGACTGGACCCTCAGGCACTACGCGGCCTTGAAACGGGAGGTCGAGGATCTGGCGCAGGCCCGCGAGCCGAGCCCCGAGGGGGTCGACCTCGCGCGACTCGACGCTCTGGATACCGCCGGTGCCAGCCTGCTGATGGCTCTGGTGGGCGCCAAGCCGCTGGCCGCCATCGACGACTGGGCACCCGAGTTGCCGGCGACACGCCGCGCCCTGTTGCGCGTCCTGGGCGAGGCCATGGCCGACCATCCGCCGCCCGTCACCCGGCCCAGCCGGCCGGTGAAGGATACCCTGGCCCGGACCGGCCTCGTCGTCGAGGGTCTCTGGCAACAGCAGCGCCAGCTGATGGGATTCATCGGCCAGGTGCTCGCCACGCTCGCTGCCACGGCCTGGCGGCCAGGCCGCTGGCGCCTCACCGCGGTCGTGGCCCAGTTGCATCAGACGGGCCTCAACGCCCTGCCCATCGTCGCCCTGCTGACCTTTCTGGTGGGCGCCGTGGTGGCTTTTCTCGGCGCCACCGTGCTGCGCGACTTTGGCGCGACCATCTATACGGTCAACCTGGTCGCTTTCGCCTTCCTGCGCGAGTTTGGCGTGCTGCTCGCCGCCATCCTGCTCGCCGGTCGCACCGCCAGCGCCTTCACGGCCCAGCTCGGCGCCATGAAAGCCAACGAGGAGCTCGACGCCTTGCGGGCCTTCGGCCTCGATCCCGTCGAACTGCTGGTACTGCCGCGGGTGCTGGCGATGATGCTGACCCTGCCGATCCTGACCTTCGTCGGCATGTTGAGCGGCATTCTCGGGGGAGCACTGGTCTGCCTGCTGACTCTGGACATCTCGCTCATCCAGTTCTTTTCCATCCTGCAGCGTGACATCCCCATCAACCACTTCCTGGTGGGCCTCTCCAAGGCGCCGCTGTTCGCCTTTCTGGTCGCGGTGATCGGCTGTCTGGAAGGCTACAAGGTCAGCGGCAGCGCCCAGTCGGTGGGCGAGCACACTACCTCGAGCGTGGTGCAATCGATCTTCATGGTCATCCTTCTCGATGCGATCGCTGCCCTCTTCTTCATGGAGATGGGGTGGTGAGCACGACACAGAGCCCGACGGACGACGCGCCCCTGATCCGAGTGCGCGGGCTGGCCAATCGCTTTGGCGAGCATCGCGTCCACGAGGACCTGGATATCGACCTCTATCCCGGCGAGATCCTCGGCGTGGTGGGTGGTTCGGGCACCGGCAAGTCGGTCCTGCTGCGCAGCATCGTCGGCCTGATGCGTCCCAGCGCCGGGCGCATCGAGGTATTCGGCGAGGATCTCCAGCGTCTCCCCACGGGAGAACGCTCCCGGCTGGAGCGCCGCTTCGGCGTGCTCTTCCAGCGCGGCGCCCTGTTCACCTCGCTGACCCTGCAGGAGAACGTCGCCCTGCCGCTGATCGAGCACATCGGGCTCTCCCGAAGCGACGCCGAAGGGCTGGCGCGGGTCAAGCTGGCCCTGGCCGGCCTGCCGGGGAAGGCGGCCAACCAGTATCCCGCCGAGCTCTCCGGTGGCATGATAAAGCGCGCCGCCCTGGCGCGCGCCCTGGCACTGGACCCGGAAGTCCTGTTCCTGGACGAGCCGACGGCAGGCCTGGACCCGATCGGTGCCGCCGCCTTCGACCGGCTGATCCTGACCCTGCGCGACGCCCTGGGCCTGAGCGTCTTCCTGGTCACTCACGATCTGGATACCCTCTATACCGCCTGCGACCGCGTCGCCGTACTGTCGCGCCGGCGTGTGCTCGTTGCCGACCGCCTCGACGTGGTCGAAGCCACCGACGACGAATGGATCCAGGACTATTTTCATGGCCCCCGAGGCCGTGCCGCCCAGCGGGCGGCCCACCCGGTGGAGGACTCCTGACGATGGAACCACGCGCCCACCATGTGCTGATCGGGCTGTTCACGGTAATCACCCTGGGCAGTGCGCTGCTCTTCGCTCTGTGGCTGGCGAAGTCCAGCGTCGACCGCGACTATGCCTGGTACGAGATCCGCTTCGACCGTGCGGTCAGTGGCCTGTCCGAGGGCAATGCGGTCCAGTACAGTGGCATCGAGGTTGGCGACGTGGTCAGGCTGCGCCTTGATCCCCGCGACCCGCGCCAGGTGCGGGCGCTGATTCGCGTCTACAGTGACGTCCCGGTCAAGCAGGACACCCGCGCCAGCCTCGCACTGGCCAATATCACCGGCACCATGAACGTTCAGCTCTCCGGCGGCACGCCGCAAAGCCCTCGTCTGGAGGGTGCCCAGGACGATCCCCCGCTGATCCAGGCCGAGCCGTCGCCGTTGAGCTCGCTGGTCTCCAACAGCGAGCAGCTCTTCACCCAGGTGGATCGCTTGCTGACCAATGCCAACCGGCTGCTCTCCGAGGAGAACACCGAGCGGCTGACGCGCACCCTGGGCAACCTGGAGGTCATCTCGCGCTCGCTCGTCGAGCAGCGCGCGGCGCTTGGCGAGGCCGTGACACGCTTCGGCGAGGCCGGTGAACAGATCGACGTCTCCCTGCAGAGCCTCAATCGTCTGGGCGAGACGGCCAATGAACTGCTCGACGAGCAGGGGCGGGCATCCCTGCAGAGTGCCCAACGCGCCATGCAGTCGCTCGAAGCCACCACCGCCAGACTGGACAGCCTCACCGCACGCCATGAGGGGTCCCTGGCGCGGGGCCTGCAGGGGGTAGGCGAGATTGATCCCGCCATGCGTGAGCTTCACGCCACGCTGCGTGCCCTCAACCGGCTGGTGCGACGCCTCGAGGAAAACCCGGCCGATGCCCTGCTGGGCCGCGACGCCATAAAGGAGTTCTCGCCATGAGACAGTCCGGCATGTCAACGAAGCCAATGCCACGACTCGCCCTGGCACTGCCGCTTCTGCTGATGATCGTGCTGGTCGCGGGCTGCAGCCTGATCCCCGAACAGCAACCGGTCCGCCTCTTCACGCTGCCGGCCTCTTCGCTGTCGGCATCGGACGCGACCGCTCGCGACCTGACCCTGCGGGTCGACACGCCAAGCGCCGGGTCGCCGCTGAATGGCCCGCGCCTGCTGGTCATGCCCTCTCCGGGAGAGTTCCAGGCCTATGCCGGGGCACGCTGGCGTGATGATATCCCGCCACTGCTGCGCGACCACCTGGTAACGGCCTTCCGTCTCGACGGACGCCTGGCTGCCGTGGTGGATGACGCCAGCCGTGCGCGTAGCGACGCCAATCTGGCCAGCCACCTGGAGGCCTTCCACAGCCGTTATCGAGAGGGCGCACCCGAGGTCGTACTGCGCCTCGAGGCCCAGCTGATCGATGAGGCCAGTCGCGAGGTGCTGGCCAGACGCCGCTTCGAGGTGATCGCTGCAAGCGAGAACGACAGCCTCGACGCCGTGGTCTCGGCCTTCGGGCGCGCCGCCGACCGGCTCGCCAGTGAGCTGGTCGACTGGACCCTGGCACAGATGGGGAATGGCTCCTCCTGATTCGCCCCTGGGCACGCCTCGGGAAAGTCTCATGACGATCTGAAGTCTCGTGGCTCGATCTGCCACGCCTTCAGACGCGAGCGCAGGGTCGTCGGCCTCAGCGCCAACATCTCCGCGGCCCCGCCCTGCCCCGACACCTTGCCCGCACAGGCACGCAGCGCCGCCACCGCACTCTCGCGCTGACGACGAAGCAGTTCGGGCTCGGTAAACAGCAGCGCCTCGCGCGCCTCTGACGAGGCCGCCGGCCATTCGACCCGCTCTCCGCCCTGGGCCACCGGCACCGATGTATCCGCCCCCAGCAGGTCATCGAAGGCCAGCCGCCAGCCCTGGGCGACGATGACCTGTCGCTCTATGACGTTCTCCAGTTCGCGTATGTTGCCTGGCCAGGTATAGCGCTTGAGCACCTCCAGCTGAGTCGCCGGGAGGCGCACGCCGGGTTTATTGAACTTCTGGCAGGCACGAGCAAGAAAATGGTGCGCCAGCAGGGGCACATCCTCGATGCGATGGCGCAACGGCACCGACACGATGGGAAACACGTTGAGCCGGAAATAGAGATCCTCGCGAAAGCGCCCGCTTGCAACCATCTCGCGCAGTTCGCGATTGGTGGCGGCAATCACCCGCACATCGACCTCGCGAGTGCGGTTCTCCCCCACGCGCTCGAACTGCTGGTCCTGCAACACCTGCAGCAGCTTGCCCTGCAGCTCCAGCGGTATCTCGCCTACCTCATCGAGAAACAGCGTGCCGCCATCGGCCAGCTCGAAGCGCCCGAGGCGGTCGCTCACCGCGCCGGTGAAAGCGCCCCTCACATGACCGAAGAACTCGCTCTCGAACAGATCACGCGGAATCGCCGCACAGTTGACGCGAATCAGCGGGCGATCGCTGCGCGTGCCGCCAGCATGAATGGCACGTGCGATCAGCTCCTTGCCGGTACCCGATTCGCCGCTGATCAGCACGTTGGCATCGGTGGGCGCTACCAGCGCGATCTGCCGGATCAGATGCGCCACGGCGGCACTCTCGCCAACGATCTCCCGATGGTTGAGCTCCGCCTTGATCTCCTCCTGAAGGTACTGGTTCTCGAGCTCGAGTCGCCGCTTGAGTGACTCGACCTCGGCCAGCGCATCACGTAGCTGCTGTTCGGCCCGCTTGCGTTCGCGGATGTCGCGGAACAGCACCACCGCCCCCACCAGGCGTCCCATCTCGAAGATCGGCGTGCTGGTGTATTCCACCGGAATCGCCTCACCGTTCTTGTGCCAGAACACCTCGTCGTCGACCCGATGCACCTGGCCATCACTGAACGAGGCATGAATCGGGCACTCCTGCACCGGAAAGTGACTGCCGTCGGCCTGGGTATGGTGAAACATCTGATGGGCATCGTGGCCGACCATGTCCTCGCTGCTCCAGCCAAGGATGCGCTCGGCCGCGGGATTGACGAAGGTGGTGCATCCCTCGGCATCCAGGCCATAGATACCCTCGCCGGCTGCGCCGAGAATCAGCTGATTCTGGCGCTCGATACGCTCGAAGACCTGCTCGATGCGCTCCCGTCCCACCTGGCCACGTCGATGCTGGCGGCTCAGGGCGGCCATGGCGCGCCGCTGCTCCGCCTTCTGGCGATCGACAAGGGTCAGCAGCAGAGTGCCCTGGTCGAGGATACGGGCCTGTACCTCCACATGACTGGGCTGATGCGCTTCGCCAAGAATGACCAGGTCATCCGACCAGGCCGTCGATCGGGTCAGCACCTCGTCGGTAAAGCACACCCATTGCGGCAGGCTGCCTCCCAGGAAATGACTGAAGGGGCGCTCGTGAAGAACACGTTCGTTACATCCAAGCAGGTGACAGGCGGCCTCGTTGGCCGAGATCAGCCGATCGGCCACGGGGTCGATCACCACCATCGCCTGAGGTGCCCGGGCGAAGACCTGCTGCGACAGGGGCAAGGCGGTGACGGCTACCGTCGTGCGGGTAGGCATACGGCGACACTCCACGGGGAAACGGTGCCAACCCCATACAAGAACCGGGCCAATGACGAGCCATCGTCACTTTTTTCAGCGAGATATCGTGTTTGACGACATATCGTCAGTCGCATCTCAAGCCATCGAGAACGCCCACTGGTGCCACAAGCCACTGATATACAGTATTTTTTTACTTATTTTACGGCGACATGGCATGAAGTTCGCAGCCTCCTCGGGGAACGCACCGATCGCGCCAGGGACGCACTGATCTGGCGCACGATCTCCCTTCCCCAACACGAGCGATGCGACATGACCCTGAACAACGACCACAGCAGCCTGGGCAATCCTTTCGATCACCGGCAATCGCTGATTCACGGCCAACACTGCGATTGCCACGACTGTCAGTCCGGCAAGGCCCCTCATGCCGCGACCGGCGCACAGGCACCGCGCACCGCCACCGATACGCCGGTCAACAGCGAGGAAATAATGGATCGAGTGGTAGAGAGCGCCCTGGTTCGCGGCATCTTCGGCCACAGCGACATGCATCGACGCCAGTTCATGAAGCTGGTGGGGGGCGGCACCGCGGCCGCGGTACTGGCAAGTCTCTTCCCGATGGATGCCGTCAAGGCCGCCGTCAAGGAAGGCATGGGACCGCTGGAGAAGACCCGGCTCGATGTCGGCTTCGTCCCCATTACCTGTGCCACGCCGATCATCATGGCCCATCCCATGGGGTTCTATGAGCGCTACGGCCTGGATGTCTCGGTGATCAAGACCGCCGGCTGGGCAGTGGCACGAGACAAGTCGCTCAACCGCGAGTACGACGCCGCCCACATGCTCACGCCGATGCCACTCGCCATGAGCCTGGGCGCCGGCTCCAGCCCGGAGCCCTTCATCATGCCGGCGGTGGAGAACATCAATGGCCAGGCTATCGTTCTGCATAACGATCACAAGGACAAGCGCGACCCCCAGCAGTGGAAGGGCTTCACCTTCGGGGTGCCCTTCGAGTATTCGATGCACAACTTCCTGCTGCGCTACTACGTTGCCGAGTATGGACTCGACCCCGACCAGGACATCCAGATCCGCGTCATCCCGCCCCCCGAGATGGTCGCCAACCTGCGCGCCGGCAATATCGACGGCTTCCTCTCGCCGGATCCCTTCAACCAGCGGGCCGTCTACGAGGGCATCGGGTTCATTCACCTGCTCACCAAGGACATCTGGGAGGGTCACCCCTGCTGTGCGTTCGCCACCAGCGCCCAATTTGCCCGGGAGAACCCCAACACCTACGGCGCGCTGCTCCGCGCCATCATCGATGCCACCCAGTATTCGTCCGATCCGGCCAACCGCTCGGAGATTGCCGAGGCCATCGCCCCGACCAACTACCTCAACCAGCCGGTCACGGTCATCGAGCAGGTCCTGACGGGCACCTACGCCGACGGCCTGGGTGAAGTCCAACGCGTGCCCGATCGGATCGACTTCGACCCCTTCCCCTGGCACTCCATGGCGGTGTGGATCCTCACCCAGATGAAGCGCTGGGGCTATATCGAGGAGCACGTCGATTACCAGCAGGTCGCCCGCGACGTCTATCTGGCCAGCGAGGCCCGCGAGGTGATGCGCGAGCTCGGTTACGACGCACCGGAGGAGAACTCGCGCAACTACGAGATCATGGGCAAGACCTTCGACTACACCCAGCCGGAAGCCTATATCGAGAGCTTCGATATCCGGAGGGGCTGACATGGACCGAACGACAACCGAGTGGAACTTCAGCCTCAACGTACGGGCCACCCTGCTCGCTGTGGTGCTGCTGGTTATCGGCCTGGGACTCTGGGAGGGCCTCAACTATGCCCCGGCAGCAAGCGGCGGTGGCGAGCTGAGCGAATACGAACAGCTGATCGCCGGCGCCGATGAGACCGCCAAGGTGCCACCTCCTTCGGAGATCCTGGTGCGCGCCTGGCAGGAACTGTCGAACCCCTTCTATGATGCCGGCCCCAACGACAAGGGAATCGGCATCCAACTGGGCTATTCGCTGTATCGCGTGCTGGCGGGATACTTCCTGGCGGCGGCGATCGCCATACCCGTGGGCTTTCTGATCGGCATGTCACCGCTGATGTACAAGGCGCTCAACCCCTACATCCAGGTACTTCGCCCCGTCTCGCCGTTGGCCTGGATGCCGCTGGCGCTGTTCATCATCCAGGACTCCGAGGCCTCGGCGATCTTCGTGATCTTCATCTGCTCGATCTGGCCAATGCTGCTCAATACTGCCTTCGGCGTGGCCGGGGTCAGGGAGGACTGGGTCAATGTGGCCCGTACCCATGAGCTGTCACCGGTGAAGACTGCCTTCAAGGTGGTCCTGCCCGCGGCGGCACCCACCATCCTCACCGGAATGCGTATCTCCATCGGCATCGCCTGGCTGGTGATCGTCGCCGCCGAGATGCTCGTGGGTGGCACGGGCATCGGTTACTACGTGTGGAACGAGTGGAACAACCTGGACCTGACCAGCGTGATCTTCTCCATCCTGATGATCGGCATCGTCGGCATGCTGCTCGACCTGGTGCTGTCAGCGATTGCACGAATGGTCACCTATGAAGAATAACCCCCTGAGGAGTCAGTCATGAGTTACGCCTTCGTGGAAGTCCAGCAGGCCGCCAAGCGTTTTCCCGGCGGCAAGGGCGAGCCCGACCTGACGGTCTTCGAGAACGTCAGCTTCCAACTGGAAAAGGGGGAATTCGTCTGCATCATCGGCCACTCGGGCTGTGGCAAGTCGACCATCATGAACTCCCTGGCCGGTCTCGATCGGTTCAGTGACGGCATCATGGTCATGGAAGGCAAGGAGATCGACGGCCCGGGCCTGGAGCGCGGCGTGGTCTTCCAGAACTATAGCCTGCTGCCCTGGCTCTCGGCCCTGGAGAACGTGCGCTTCGGAGTGCGCGCACGCTGGAAGGACTGGGAGGATGCAAGGGTCACCGAGCACAGTCTCGAATACCTGGAAATGGTCGGACTGAAGGAGGTGGTAGATCGCAAGCCGGCCCAGCTCTCCGGGGGGATGCGTCAACGGGTGAGCATTGCACGGGCCTTTGCCACAAAGCCCAAGCTGTTGCTTCTCGACGAACCCTTCG
>Ga0207414_1000229_pt1 | contig 27325 bp, 17 predicted proteins | sample PonA231FremontCA_2_FD_187269 | JGI IMG/M metagenome (GOLD analysis project Ga0207414, IMG submission 187269) | Marine sediment microbial community from Fremont, CA, USA - Pond A23 Sediment 1 (SPAdes) | ecosystem: Environmental > Aquatic > Marine > Unclassified | place: USA: Fremont, California...
CAGCAGAAAAAGCTAATCTGAAATTATTCTGTGGCTCCTACCCTATTACCCCGGCTTCCGAAATTTTACAAGAATTATCAACAAGAAGAGATTTCGGTGTTAAAACCTTTCAGGCAGAAGATGAAATTGCTGGTATTTGCACTGCTTTAGGAGCCAGCTTTGCAGGTTCCTTAGCTGTTACTACTACTTCAGGCCCGGGCTTAGCGCTTAAATCTGAAGCAGTTGGACTAGCAGTAATGGCAGAACTACCTCTGGTAATTGTTGATGTTCAAAGAGGTGGTCCTTCAACGGGTTTGCCTACAAAACCTGAACAATCAGATTTAATGCAGGCTTTGTACGGCAGAAACGGTGAAAGTCCGGTAGTCGTTATGGCAGCTACAACGCCGAGTAACTGTTTTCATTATGCTTTTACAGCAGCTAAAATATCTGTAGAGCACATGGTCCCGGTAATTCTGCTGACAGATGGATTTATTGCCAATGGATCCGAACCATGGAAAATTCCTTCAATGTCAGAATACCCCGAAATTAAAGCACCTATCGTTTCAAAAAATGAAAAGAACTGGATGCCTTATGCCAGGGACCCGCAAAAATTATCCAGAACCTGGGCAATACCAGGAATGCCTGGCTTTGAGCATCGTATTGGCGGACTGGAAAAAGATGAATTAAAAGGTTCTGTCTCCCATGATCCTCAAAACCATGAAAAAATGGTTAATTTAAGAGAAGAGAAAGTTCAAAAGGTTGAGAATTACATTCCTGAACAAACTGTCGATGGCGATGAGGAAGGTGAATTATTAGTTGTAGGCTGGGGCGGAACATACGGACACCTCAAAACTGCAGTGGATGAATTACGAAAAGATGGTTTTAATATTAGCCTGGCGCATTTTAACTATATCCGTCCGCTTCCCAAAAACACTGGTGAAGTGTTAAATAATTTCAAACGAATATTGGTTTGTGAACTCAACAAAGGTCAATTTGCGGATTACCTGAGAATGAATTTTCCCAAACACGAATATCTAAAATACAATAAGGTTCAAGGTCAACCCTTTACCACTATTGAAATTAAGGAACACATAAAAAAAATCCTGGAGGGTTAATTATGGCTGAAAATAAAAATAATACCGATAATAAACTTACAGCAAAAGATTTTAAAAGCGACCAGGAAGTAAGATGGTGTCCCGGTTGTGGAGACCACGCAATTATGGCTGCTATTCAAAAATCACTTCCTGAGATGGGCCATCCTAAAGAAAACTTTGCGTTCATATCAGGAATTGGATGTTCTTCCAGATTCCCCTATTACATGGATACCTACGGTTTTCATAGTATTCACGGGCGAGCTGCTGCAATTGCATCAGGCACAAAAACATCAAATCCAGAATTAAGTGTCTGGCAGGTTACGGGTGACGGCGATTCGCTCGCTATTGGAGGAAATCATTTTATTCATACTGTGCGTAGAAATATTGACCTAAATATTATCATTTTCAATAATGAAATTTATGGACTAACAAAGGGGCAATACTCCCCTACATCAAAGCTTGGAGCCAAAACGAAAACCTCTCCTTACGGAACAATAGAGAATCCTTTTCATCCGGGAGAATTGGTTATCGGTTCACAAGGGAAATTCTTTGCCCGCTCAGTGGATAACAACATAAAATTAAACCAGGAAATTTTCCTTGAAGCTGAAAAACACAAAGGGACAAGCGTTGTGGAAATTCTTCAAAACTGTGTTATCTATAATGACAAAACACATGCTGTAATTTCTGATAAAAAATTCAAAGATGACAGACAACTTGTTTTAAGACATGGAGAAAAGATGATTTTTGGCAGCGAGAGAAACAAAGGGATTGTATTGGATGGCTTGAAACTCAAAGTAGTTGAAATCGGAAAAGATGGGTATACCGAAGATGATATTCTTGTACATGATGCTAAAGAACCTAATCCTGGGATTCATCAAATGCTCGCAAATATGCGGTACCCTGAATACCCTGTTGCAGTCGGAGTAATACGCAATGTGGAATCAGGTACTTATGAAAGAAAGATGGAGGAGCAAATTAAACAGGTACAGGAAGAATCAGATTACAAGTGTGTAGACGATCTGCTTAACAGCGGAAGCACCTGGGAAGTAAAATAAAATTAGCTTCACAATAAAATATAAAAAGAGGGTATTCTTATAATTGGAATGCCCTCTTTTTTTGCATTTTAAAAAGTAGCGGTCAATATCTACACAGAATTCTGAATTCTTCTTATAAATTTTAACCGCTACTTATGAAACTACCTATTTACAAGCTAAATGATCATACTTAATGCCATTCGAATCAACATATCCTTTCATCAGATTTGCTGTCAGACACGCATGTGCTGGTAGAACACCGATAAAATCGCCTGTTTTATATTCCATAAATGCATCAGGGCTGACAGATATGATTCCGTGTTCCTGAGAGACTTTTGTAAGCAACATTTTACTATCGGGAACTATCCAGCCTTCATCACTCAAACTCACTACATAACCATAAATATTCCTACCTCCCTCGAAAAATGTATCTTTTGAAAAATGAACAGCGCCGCCATAAATCACCATTTCATTTCTATCCCTGTGCATTGAAACTATAGGGCATGCAACGCTTATAGCAATATCAGAGAGATTACAGGCTCCTGCCCTGTATTGTTGAAGATCATAAAAAATAAAATTTCCGGGCCGAATTTCATCAACACCTTCAAAATCATCCGCAAGACTGCAAGAAGGAGTGTCTCCTATGGAAATAAGAAGATCTTTTTTTATTGAACTCAAAGTTTCCTCCACCTTCTTCATTCTATATTTTGATTCTTCATGAATATCGATTATTTCAGAGACAGAATTCACCTGATAAGTCTGACCCGAATGACAAAGGATACCTTTTAAATTAAGCTTCTCGTTTTCATTGACAGAATGGGCTAAAGATTGTAATTCAGCCTGATTACTCCACACCACTCCTGTTCGTTTATAACCTGCATCAATCTTGATATAAACATCAACTTCATGTAAAAGATACTTGTCGAGATATTCTACGCTTTCAACATTTAAAACAGTCAGGGATAATTTTATCTGTTGCGCAAGTTTATTAATAACATCAATCTCCTTAATGTTCACAGGAAAGGCAATCAATATATCCTCCCAGCCAAAACGAGTAAAATACGCTGCCATATCTACAGAAGAAACAGTGATTTTATCAATCCCCAATTCGCTATACCAAGCCCCAATCATTCCTGATTGATGAGTTTTAAAATGTGGCCGAAACATCAATTTATGTTTTCGGGCCTTTTGATACATATCTTTCAGGTTCTTCTTAGCTGTATCCGGATCGACAAGCATAGTAGGTTTTGTAAATATCATAAAAATTTCCTTTTATAAGTTTTAAGCTGTTTCTAAATTATTGAAAAACCTTCTAATTTGCATTTACATGCATAAAAAAATATATGCTCTCATTTATTTAAAATCCTTCTAAATAATATTCCACAGGGTTAAAGATGATATAAAGCATCTGTTATTTAATAAACATATATATCTTTGTAGGCAAATTGAATTTGCAGAAAAATTTATGGCAAAAAAAGTAATTGAACACAAGGGAAAGATAGATGCAATTTCAGGGAACAAAATTAAAGTTCATTTTTTAAATATAAGTGCCTGTGCCAGTTGTCATGCTAAAGGTGTTTGTACCGCCTCAGACATGGAAAATAAGGAAGTAGAAGTGTTTGACACAAGTGGTAACTTCCATGAAGGAGAAGAAGTAAACATTATTTTACAGCAGTCACTCGGGTTCAAAGCATTATTATTTGGTTATGTCGTTCCATTTTTTTTAGTGCTGATAGCTTTATTCACACTAAATGCTTTTACCAAAAATGAAGTTATCATCGGGATTGGAGCCCTGGGAACACTTGTTCCCTATTATCTTATTCTGTACGCTTTAAAAGATTATTTCGAAAAAGTATTTTCATTTAAAATCCAAAAACTCGTTTAAATCATAACATTATGACGACAACTATTTTATATACGATTATTTCATTAAGTGGCTTAGGGGCAATAGCTGCAATTATTCTATATATCGTAGCTCAAAAATTTAAAGTTTATGAAGACCCGCGCATTGACGAGGTTGAAGAAGCTTTACCTGCTGCTAATTGTGGGGCCTGTGGACATCCAGGCTGCAGACAGTTTGCAGAGGCTTTAGTCAATGCTGATGACATTTCTGAACTTTATTGCCCGGTAGGAGGCAATGAAACAATGCAAAAGGTGGCAGAAATTCTTGGAAAAGAAGTAGGTGAAAAAGAACCGCTTGTAGCTGTTGTCAGATGCAACGGAACACCAGAAAACAGACCCAAAACCAATGAATATGACAGTGCACAAACGTGCGCTATTTCCTCCTTGCTTTACGGTGGTGAAACAAGTTGTCATTATGGTTGCCTGGGGTTTGGTGATTGTGTGGAAGCTTGTGATTTCGAGGCTATCTTTATGAATGAAGACACCGGCCTGCCATATGTAATTGATGATAATTGCACCGCTTGCAATGCATGTGTTGAAGCCTGCCCTAATGATATTATTGAGCTGAGAAAGAAAAACAAAAAGGACAGAAAAATATATGTTTCATGCGTAAATCAGGACAAAGGAGCTGTAGCAAGAAAAGCTTGTAAAGTGGCATGTATCGGTTGTGGAAAATGTGTGAAAGTATGCCCGTACGATGCAATAACAATGGAAAACAACCTGGCTTACATTGACTCATATAAATGTAAACTTTGCAGGAAATGTGTTGAAGAATGTCCGACAAATGCAATTCTTGAAATAGGGTTTCCGCCCAAAAAGAAAAAAAAGGCTGAAAGTGAAAAAGAAACCAAAGACGAATCATCAAAAGTTTCAAATAAAGGCAACAACTGATATCTAACCAATATTACTAACTAAAACAGAGGAGGCAAAAGTGTTAAAAACATTTTCAAAAGGTGGTGTTCATCCGGCTGAAAACAAGCTTACAGCCAATAAACCCATTGAAAAAGCGGGGCTTCCGAAACAAGTTACCATACCCATTGCGCAACATATCGGAGCACCCTCTAAGCCTGTTGTCAAAAAGAAAGATCAGGTTAAGGTGGGCGATGTCATCGCTAAAAGCGAAGGTTTTGTTTCTGCAAATATTCATTCATCTGTTTCAGGTACTATAGCGAAAATTGACAATGCACTTGATCCATCAGGTTTCAGGAAACCGTGCGTAATTATTAATGTTGAAGGCGATGAATGGAATGAAAACATCGATACTACTCCTGATCTGATAAAAGACTTCTCCCTCTCCGCCCAGGAGATACGGGATAAAGTATCTGAAGCAGGAATCGTTGGATTGGGTGGAGCTACATTTCCATCTCACGTGAAATTATCTGTTCCGGAAGGCAAAAAAGTAGACACCTTAATAATTAATGGGGTTGAATGTGAGCCGTATTTAACATCAGACCACAGGGTTATGTTGGAACGTACTGAAGAGATGTTAACCGGAATTCAACTTTTAAAAAATGCTTTAGGCGTTAACAGGGTATTGATAGGAATTGAAAATAATAAACCTGATGCGCTTGAACACATACAAAATATTGTGAGTGACAAGGAAGGTATCGAGGTTTACCCATTAAAAGTGAAATATCCACAAGGAGGTGAAAAACAACTAATAAAAGCATTAATCAACAGAGAAGTTCCATCAGGCGGATTGCCACTTGATGTGGGCGTAGTTGTTCATAACGTAGGCACTTCTCTTGCTGTTTATGAAGCTGTACAAAAAAATAAACCCCTGGTAGAAAGAGTAGTTACAGTTACCGGTAAATCTCTTAAAAAACCATCCAATTTTATGGTAAGGATCGGCACACCGGTAAAGGACATAATTGAAGCAGCAGGTGGTTTACCCGAAGACACAGGCAAAGTGGTAAACGGCGGCCCGATGATGGGGAAAGCTTTAAATTCACTAGATATTCCGGTGGTTAAAGGAACATCTGGTATTCTTGTTATACCAGCAAAAGAAGCAAAACGTGATAAAGAGCAGAATTGCATACGATGTGCAAAATGTGTTTCAGTTTGCCCGATGGGACTAGAGCCTTACTTATTAAAACAGCTTGCTCAATTAGAGAAATTTGAAGCTCTGGAAAAAAATGACGTAATGGATTGCATGGAATGCGGGTCGTGTGCCTTTGATTGTCCTGCAAATATTCCATTACTCGATTATATAAGATATGGAAAAGTTAATGTAAGTCAAATAATCAGAAACAGAAAACAGAAATAATGAATCAGACACTTAAAGTATCGCATTCACCACATGTTTTTGAAGATACTAGCGTCAAGAAATTGATGTACGGTGTTGTAATAGCTCTTCTTCCTACATTAGCATGGTCTGTTTATGCGTTTGGTATTGGAGCTATTATTGTAACTGCCGTCTCAGTAGTATCTTGTCTCGCTTTTGAGTTTATCATTCAAAAATACCTTTTAAAGCAGCAGCCTACAATTACTGATGGCTCCGCCCTCGTAACCGGACTGCTGTTAGCTTTTAATGTTCCCTCTAATTTGCCCATAGGTATTATCATCATAGGTGCTCTGGTATCTATTGGAGTTGGCAAAATGACTTTCGGAGGATTGGGTTCCAATCCCTTTAACCCTGCATTAGTAGGAAGAGTTTTTCTATTAATATCTTTTCCGGTTCAAATGACAAGCTGGCCTATACCAAAAGGCTTCGAGACAAAATACGCTGATGCTGCAACAGGTGCAACCCCTTTGGGCATTTTGCAGGAAGGAGATAAACCAGTAACACAATTGATGGATAAAATGCCGGGCTATAGTGATTTGTTCATAGGCCAGATGGGAGGATCGCTCGGAGAAATGGCAGCTTTTGCACTAATCATAGGCTTAGTTATTATGCTTTATATGCGCATAATTACATGGCATATTCCCGTATCTGTCATTGGCTCTGTGGGAATTTTTGCCGGTATATTATGGTTGGCAGACCCAACGCAATATGCAGATCCACTATTCCATATTCTTTCGGGAGGTTTGCTATTAGGAGCCATATTCATGGCAACAGATTATGTTACGTCACCCATGTCAAAGAAAGCAATGTTATTTTATGGTGTTGGTATAGGAGTGCTAACAGTACTCATTCGTGTGTTCGGATCGTACCCGGAAGGGGTTTCCTTCGCTATTTTAATCATGAATGCAGCCGTTCCATTGTTTAATCAGTATATCAAACCTAAGCGATTTGGAGAGGAGGTGAATAATGGCCAGTAAAGAATCCACTTTTACAAATATGGTGCTTACCCTTTTCATAGTAACACTTGTAGCTTCATCAACCTTAGGATTGATCTATAAAGTAACTAAAAAACCTATTGAACAGGGTAAACTGGAAAAGAAAACACAAGCTATACGAAATGTTGTTCCTGATTTCACCAATCAACCCCTCGAAGAAGCATATAAAACCGAGGTAGATGGTTTTGAAATTACTATGTATCCGGCAAAAAAGGATGGCAAACTGGTGGGGACAGCTGTTTCTTCAATTACAAAAAAAGGATATAGTGGTGAAATAAAACTAATGGTCGGGTTTAAACCGGATGGAACGATCAATAATATTTCGGTTGTGGACCATGCAGAAACACCAGGGTTAGGTGATAAAATGGAAAAATCGAAATCCGACTGGAGCCTCCAGTTTAATGGAAAAAATCCCGAGGATTTCGAAATATATGTACAAAAAGACGGAGGTGACGTCGATGCCATTACAGCTTCTACTATTAGTTCACGTGCCTATTGTGATGCAGTACGCAGAGCATTTGAAGCATTTAAAAAAAGGAATGAATAATGAATCAGTGGAAAAATTTCAGTAAAGGATTTATTAAGGATAATCCCGTATTTGTTTTATTTCTGGGATTATGCCCGGTATTAGGTGTAACAACTTCAGCTTACAACGGACTTGGAATGGGATTAGCCACTACTTTCGTATTGGTAATGTCCAATCTTGTGGTGTCGATTATAAAGAATTTAATTCCAAGTAAAGTCCGCATCCCTACTTTTATTGTGATTATAGCTTCCTTTGTTACTATGGTAGAAATGCTCACAGAAGCATTTGTGCCGGATCTTTACGAGCAGCTTGGGCTATTTATCCCGTTAATTGTTGTAAACTGCTTGGTTCTAGGACGTTCAGAAGCTTTTGCTTCGAAGAATGATATCTTTTCTTCCGTAATAGACGGACTTGGAATGGGTCTGGGATTTGCCTTTGCTCTTACAGTTCTTGGAGGTGTCAGAGAAGTACTGGGAAGCGGCTCATTAACTCTACTGCCTGATATTGCAGAATTTTCAATATATCAGGGCGACGGAATGCTGGTCTTTGTACTCGCTCCCGGAGCATTTATAGCTTTGGGTTACCTTATCATGTTAGCTAACAAACTTAAAAAGAAAATGTACTAAGCTATGGAATATTTTGTAATTATAATCGGTGCAATTTTCGTAAATAACATAGTTCTCAATCAGTTTCTTGGACTATGCCCCTTTATCGGCGTATCAAGTAAGGTTGAAACTGCAATAGGGATGGCTGGCGCAGTAACTTTTGTAATGACTATAGCCACAATTATAACCTATATTCTTCAAAACTATATTCTCATTCCTTTTGGAATAAGCTTCATGCAAACTATTACCTTTATACTGGTTATTGCATCGTTGGTTCAGCTCGTGGAAATTATACTGAAAAAAGTAAGCCCCCCGTTATATCAGGCTTTAGGTATTTTCCTCCCTTTAATGACAACAAACTGTGCTATATTAGGTGTTGCAATTCTAGCTGTTCAAAATGATTATAACCTTATCGAAAGTGTAGTTTTTGGTTTATCAAGTGCCATTGGCTTTGGACTGGCATTGATCTTATTTGCCGGATTACGCGAACACCTGGATCTGGTTAATGTACCTCCGGCTATGAAAGGTGTTCCCGCTGCTTTTGTTGCAGCCGGCTTACTGGCTCTTGCTTTTATGGGTTTTGCAGGGTTGGTGTAAAATTCTGTATTTTCCATTTCATAATAATCTGCGAATTAAAATAAGTCCGGTATAAATTAACCGGACTTCTCTTTTTTAATTGAGGAAAATATTCACAATTCAGAGATTTTTATTTATATTTAACTGGAGGATATATATAAAACAGGCTATGCATTATAAAAAAACATTGAAATATTTGCTGCTACCACTTCTATTATTACTATCCTGCAGCTATTTGCATTCTGGCCCTCATAAAATTTTAGTATTGAATTCTTACCATAAAAATTTATCATGGAGCGAGTCAACAATTAATGGAATTGAGGAAGGATTTGAAGAGCATTTATCAGAATCGTATGATCTTCATATCGAGTTTATGGATAGCAAAAGAGTGTCGAACCAGAGATATATCAATCTTTTCAAACAGTTAATTCAAACAAAATATCAACACATTTCACCTGATATTATCATTGCCAATGATGATAATGCAATGGACTTCCTGCTGAATCATAAGAATGAACTTTTTCCAAATTCACCGGTTGTCACTACAGGCATAAACTTTTCCTATAATTACCCACCTGAATATACTGGTTTTACAGAAGAAATTGATTTCTGTACAAATTTTAATTTAATTCAAAAACTTCATCCAAATACAGAACATCTGTATATAATTGTTGATGATACAAAAACAGGAAAATTAATTAAACGAAACATCAAAGAGGCAATAAAGCGTTCTAACTGTAATTTTGATTTTCGATACCTAACAAATTACACCTTATACGGGCTGACAAAAAAATTGGAGACATTCTCATTAAAAGATGAACATAATGTAGTTTTTCTTACAACCTTTAACAAAGGTAAAAACGGAAATTACTATTCATATTCAGAAATTATAGAAAACATAAATGAAGTCACTTCTCTTCCTGTATATGCTCCCTGGAAATTTTATCTCGGGAAAGGTATTGTCGGGGGAAAAATAATTGATGGATATGATCAGGGGAAACTTGCCGCAAAATTGGGCTCTGAAATACTGGAAAAAGGTAAAATTCCGGGCGAAACACCTATAAAACCCGGAAAATCAAGGTTTCAATTCGATTATACTCAATTAAAACATTTTAATATTGCGTTAACCGATTTACCAGAAGAAGCTGCTATTATTAACAATCCATTTGATAAAGTAAAAGAAAATTTAAATATTATCATATTCACTGCAAGCTTAATTCTGCTTTTAATTATAATCATTATTCTGCTTCTAAGGTACAATAGGATAAAAAAGATGAGATTAACTGAACAGAAAAATTATTTAAATCAACTAGAAAAAACAAATAAAAAGCTTGAAGCAGAAAAAATAAAAGCAGAAAAGGCAAACGACCTAAAATCGAATTTTTTAGCACATATTTCAGAAGAAATAAAAACACCGCTTAATAGAATTTGCAACTATTCAAATTTATTAGAAAAGAGTAGTGGAACGGAAGTATCTACAAATCAAAAGAATAACTATTATAATTACATACGCTTACACAGTGAAACCCTCATAAATTTAATTAATAACATTATTGATCTGTCAAAAATAGAAACAAATCAATTTTATCTCAATCATTCAAATTTTGACCTTAATCATATGCTTTCTGAACTCAATGAATATGTTACTAAGCAAATAAAAGAATCAAATAAAAAAAACTTAAGCATCAAGGTTGAGAAAGGTATTCAAAGGGAAAAATTCTTTATTCGTACCGATAAAGAAAGATTAAAGCAAGTATTTATAAATTTATTAATTAATGCAATCAAATTTTCTCATTTTGGCTCCATAAGTTTTGGATATCAAATTGAAGGAAATACAATTCTTTTCTTTGTAAAAGACCTAAGCACCGGGATAAATAAAAACGAAACCAGTTATTTTATGCATAAATCTTTAAACAGTACAAAAAATAACAGAACAGGTGTATTGTTTTCTAAAGATATCATTAAAAATATGAATGGAAAGATATGGATTGATAGTCAAAATAATAATGCTACCATTGTATATTTTACTCTTCCATTGATTCCAACCACCAAAGAAAAACATGATTCAGAAAAAAAATCTGCTTCAGGAGAAACAGGTAAAAAATATAATTGGGAAGGAAAAACGATTCTCATAGTTGAAGATTCACGCATGGCCTGCGAATTAATTAAAAAACTATTAAAAGGGACAAATGCCAACTTTGAACTGGAAACAGATGGCAAAAGTGCATTAGAGAGATGTAAAAAAGATTATTCCATAGACATCGTATTAATGGATATTCAGTTACCTATAATCGATGGTTACACAGTAACAAAAAAAATAAAGGAAGAACGCTCCCATCTTCCTATAATAGCGCAAACTGCAAATGCGATGTCAGATGACAGAAAAAAAGCTTTTGAAGCAGGATGTGACGAATATATAGCCAAACCTATTGATAAAAACGAATTAGCAGAAAAGATTAATAAATTACTTAACAAATAACAATTTCCCTTCTTCTCAGAACTGATAAATATCAGGTAAAATACAAATTAACCGCCTGATTAACGATCACATTTTACCACGTTTAAAAAGTGACTATTTCCATAAAATGTTATGATAAATCTCAATTTAGGCTTTAGATTTCTAATATAATTTTGCATTTATTCTTATCCTAAAAAATAAATGCCTGATGATACAAAAAAGCAAAGAAAAGATCCGTAATATAAAAAACACGGAATTTCTAAAAAACCGAAGATATGAAGCATTCATCTTTCTGATTATCTTTTTTGTTTTTTTTGGTTACCTGGGTAAGGTCATGGGTGTCTCCAACATGTTGAACACGATCATGAATACAGCCTGGGATTTACTGATGAATACAGTATTTTTCATCATGGGTATTACAGTCCTAACTGGAGCATTGGGCAGGCTGATGATCGAGTTTGGAGTAGTGCGACTCTTAGAGATTGTTTTAGCTCCTTTAATGCGTCCGCTTTTTAATTTACCGGGAGTCGCTTCCTTAGCCGGTCTGATGACTTTCTTCTCAGACAATCCTGCTATCATCAGTTTATCCAATGATAAACATTACAGCCAATATTTTAAGAAATATGAATTAATATCTCTAACCAATTTCGGTACTGCTTTTGGGATGGGGCTTGTGGTACTAACATTTATGGCACGTTTTGAATATTTTGGCCCGGCATTAGTAGGTTTTGCAGGAGCCATTTGTGGCGGAATTGTTTCAACCCGATTGATGCAATTCATGATACGTAATAAAATATCATCAAAAGATGAAGATGGCCCAAAAAATCAATCCAGCGAAATTTCATTTAAATCAGAAGGAGGAGTCTTTCAGCGGTTTTTGAATGCTCTTTTGGATGGGGGGAAATCGGGAGTTGATTTAGGATTGCAAATTATACCCGGGGTATTAATAATCAGTAGCGTTATAATGATTATTACGTTTGGTCCTGAAGACCCATCAGCAGGATACCAGGGGCTTGCTTATGAAGGAGTGCCTATTTTACCTAAAATCGGCGAATGGTTCAGTTGGTTATTCAATGGTTTATTTGGTTTTAAAAATCCTGAGTTAATAGCCTTCCCTATTACTTCCCTTGGGGCAGTAGGAGCAGCACTTTCACTCGTAAAAGCCTTTATCGAACAAGGTATTATTACCGGAAACGAAATAGCTGTTTTCACTGCTATGGGAATGTGTTGGAGTGGTTACTTAAGCACACACACCGCTATGCTGGACACTCTAAATTTCAGAAAATTAACTTCAAATGCTTTAATGGCTCATACAATTGGTGGTATTGTAGCCGGAACATTTGCCCATTATCTATACTTATTGCTGAGTATATGGATTGCATTTTAAGTTAATGTCAGTTTGATCCCAAAAAAACAGTAATAACTTTTCACTTGAATATCTTTTGTTGAACGAATTCATATAAGTTTGTTTTAGCCTCATTCATGGCACAAGTAAAACAGTTCTTGCGTCCATAATAGTGTGTTGTTTTTGAACCATTTAAGAAATACAATGAAATATAAGCTAAAATTTATATGGCCCATTGTACCTTCTTTGTTGTAATTCAACTTTTTTTGTTTTCAATGAACTCCATTTTTTGAAACAAAAGGCATAGAAGGACATATAAGAGTTAAAATTATAGTTTGTATAATAATCATTCATGTTCTTTTGTCGACATGATCTCGATGAGGATTTCACTTTAAAAGCATGCCATCAGATTTTGAAAACCAAAAACCTAATTTTTGTTTTCAAACCTCAGCAACCAGCTCTCCATTCAGAATCAATACCTTATTACCTTATTAATGCTTCCCGCTAATTGGTTAAATAACCATAAACTTCATCACTTGTATTGCTATTCTTGACCTATAAAAAAACTCCTGCCAAATGACAGGAGTTTATATTTAACTTTAAAGGTTTTTCAAGCCATGTTTATTTTACTCACTCAAACAACTTAAATTATTTTGAGCAATAACATATTTTCTACTTCTTTTTCTTCTGTTGTTTTTGCCGATTTGGCTTGTGTTTTCCTTTTGGTGCAGCAGCTTTAATTTTTTTATGAACTGTATCATAAACTACCGGAGAGGCTATAAACAAGGATGAATAAGTACCAACAAGAACCCCTACAAGAAGAGCAAATGCAAATCCCCGGATAACTTCACCACCAAAGAGGAAAATTGCAAGCAATACAACAAATGTACTCAATGATGTACTGAATGTACGGCTTAATGTACTATTAAGGGCAGAATTCATAATTTCAAACCTGCCACGTTTTGGATAGGTATTAATAAACTCACGTATTCTATCATAAACAACTACAGTGTCATTAATAGAATAGCCGACAACAGTCAAAATTGCAGCAATAAAAGCCTGATCAATTTCTAAAGAGAATGGCATGATGGTATAGAACAATGAGAATATACCCAAGATTATTGTCACATCATGGACAAGTGCTACAAGGGCACCTAAACCATACTGCCAGTTTCGGAATCTGCCGAAAATATAAAGGAAAATAATAACAAGGGAGAACAATACCGCCCAAACTGCCTGAATCTTAATGTCATGTGCAATTGTTGGGCCAACCTTCATCGAACTCTTAATATTCTCTTCCTTAAAAGTTTCATAAGTTGTTCCTTCCTCAAGATAATCTTCCAGTCCCTTATGCAACTTTCTGTTCAGTTCTTCATCTACATCTTTACCCTCTTCATCAATTTTATACTTGGTAGTAAGTTTTATCTGGTTATCTTCTCCAAAAGTTTTCACAGTAGGGGATTGACCCAAATCATCTGCCAGATCATTTTTAATATCTACAGTGCTAACCGGTTCTTCAAACCTGATAATGTAACTTCGCCCTCCGGTAAAATCAACTCCTTCATTTAATCCTCTGGTAAATAAAGAGGTGATACTGATCAGAATGAGAATTCCGGAAATTATATAAAATATTTTTCTCTTATGTAAAAACTTCACATTTGTATTCTGGAATGCGTTCTTGGTCAATTTTGTAGCAAAAGTAATCGGTTTATTCTTCTCCAGGTATTTTTCAAAGATTATTCTGGTAATAAATACCGCTGTAAACAGAGAAGTTAAAATACCAATAAGTAATGTAGTTGCAAACCCTTTAATAGGACCAGTTCCAAAAACAAACAATATCAATGCAGTCAGGAATGTCGTGATGTTAGCATCAAAAATTGCCGAATAAGCATTTCGGTAACCATCTTTTACAGCTAGTTTCACTCCTTTGCCAGCTTTTAATTCTTCCCGTATTCGGTCATAGATAAGCACATTGGCATCGACAGACATACCGATTGTCAGGATAATACCAGCAATACCGGGCAAGGTCAAAACAGCACCTAAAGAAGCCAGTACTCCAAGAATAAAGAACATATTCGCTAAAAGGGCTATGTCTGATACCAATCCGGCTTTTCGGCTATAATAGACTATCATATAGGCCAATACAACTATAAAAGCAATAAGGAATGATGTTAATCCTGCATTAATTGATTCTTGCCCTAATGACGGGCCAATTGTCTGACTTTGAATTATGTTAGCAGGAGCTGCTAATCTACCGGACTTAAGCACATTTGCAAGGTCTTTCGCTTCCTGAACGGTAAAATCCCCTGTAATTGATGTCTGGCCACCTTTAATTTCCTGGTTTACTCTTGGAGCAGAATATACATAACCATCAAGGACAACAGCAAGATGCTCACCTACATTATTTTTAGTTAGTCGGGCCCAGGTTTTTGCACCTTCGGAATTCATTGACATAGAAACTTCTGCAGAAGCCTGGTTCTTTCCAAATTGTGAACGTGCATTCGTAACCACATCTCCTGTCAATGGAGCTTTTCCCTCTCTTCCTGCTTTCTTTATTGCATAAAGTGGATAGTAGCTTTCGCTTTCATCTGCCTGATAGGGCTTCACACCCCAAACAAATTTAAGGTCTCGTGGAAACAGTGAACGCACTTTTTCCATACTTAAATATTCATTGACCTCTGAAGTATCGGTAAAATGAGCAAGACCAACTGTAGCACCAGGCTGAGGCTGGTTGTTATTTGGGTTGAACATCGGCTGAAGCACACTAAACAAAGGATACTGTTTTTCTCTCTGTTGCCTCATTGCACTTGTATCCGTTCCTGTTGTATCCTGCTCCATTTGGTCAAGTAAAGACGCTTCGTCCGTAGTATCCTGATCTGCTTCTTCCATCTCCTGTTCCTGAGCTCCTGCATCTTCTGACGAAGTTGTATCTTCTCCACTGTCCATCTTCTCCTGCGCCTTTTTTATCTGCCTTATTTTTTTATTGGCTTCGAATAATCGTGGGTATACTTCAGGATTTTCATACATCTCCCAAAAATCAAGACTTGCAGTTGTCTGTAATAAATCTTTAACTCTGTCCTGATCCTTGACGCCGGGTAAATCTACCATGATACGTCCGGCTGTCTCCATTTTTTGGATATTCGGAGATACCACTCCAAACCGGTCAATTCTTGTTCTTAGTACATTGAAGGAATTGTCGATTGCATCCTGGACTTCTCCCCTCAATACTTTTAGAACTTCATCATTGGTTGAATTGTAATTAATCTTGCCTTTTAATTCGTAAGTGCTAAATATTGCGGCAAGTTTTGCATTGGGATCAATCTCTTCAAAAGCCCTTCCAAATAAAGTAAGGTAATCCTGCCCACTTTCTTTCTGCATTTCGCTTGCGCGCTGCAATGCCTTCCTAAAAGTCGTATCCTGGGCATTATTTGAAAGCGATTTAAGAATATCTTCTACAGAAATTTCCAGAACTACGTTCATCCCACCTTTCAAATCCAAACCAAGGTTTATTTCTCTTTGTTGAACTTCACGGAACGTATACTGTCTAAGACCCACAAAATTATAGACTTCTTTGTTTGCTATTGAGTCAAGATAATCATTTTTCTTCTCAAGGTCTAAACTAGTCTTTCCACTAGGTAATGTATCTGTTGCATATTCCTCTGCATTATTTTGTACACTGGTTGAAACCACTGTAAAAGAGAGGTAATAGATACAAATCAGCGTCAGTAAAATTGCTACTAATCTTATTGCTCCTTTAATCTGCATTGGTCAATATGTTTTAAAATTCAACTTGTTTTTGAGTTATCGTGCAAAGATATATTTTTTTTTTAGAATTGCACTATCAAATTGGAACAGAGAAAATCTTGATATAACAGGTGCAGATTAGAAAATCAAAAATTATCTGATAAGTTTTTCATATTCTGTTTCAATAGGCTCTTGTTTTATGAAATCAAACAAAGTTGTTTTTCTTATCTGATAGTAATCTGTCCAATAACTTCTCAATGCAGAAATATAATTCCTTTTTGCAACATCTTTTTCTTGTGAAGCCACATTTAAATCCAAAACATCTACTTTTCCAACCATAAATCGTTTTTTCGTGATATCATATCGCTTTTGGGCTGTAGATTCTGCCTGTTCCTTTATATCAACCTGATCATCCTGCAAGTTAAATTTCATAATTTTTAAGGAAACATTCTGTTTGAATTCTGTTTTTGAGCGTTTAATATCCGTCCGAACTACCTCATTTCTTGATTCCGCCATCTTAAACTGTCCTTTTTTTTCTCCCCAATCTAGAATAGGAATTTCCAACCCAAGCCTTATGCTTTCCTGATCTTGAGGAGAATTGTATACTTTCGCAAATTCCGGGGCTTTTTGGGTCAATCCAAAGCTGGCAAAAAAGTCGGCATTCAACCCTTTCTCTGCCTTGGCTCTTGCCACTTCTTTTTCAGACTGAATTAACTGCTTCTCGTATGAAACCATTTCCGGGTTATTTTCTAATGCTTTACTAACGGCTCTTTCCACTTCTATATCTAACCCCGGGACTCCCTCAGGTGGAACCAGGTCTATTTCCACATTATCATTAAATCCAAGAAAAGATCGCAGTTTTATTTTTGCTGCCTTAAGATTGATTCGTGCATCATTCAGATCAGAACCTGCATTTAAATAACTCAATTTCATCTGCATCAGTTCGTTTTCTGCTATGGTACCTATTTTAAATCGCTCCTGAGATATTTTATATAATGTATCGGCATTAGAGTAATTTGACTTTGCGATTTCCAGATTCTTTTGAGCTAATATAAGGTCAAAATAATAATTAACCGCTTTTATAGTAACCTCCTCAAGATTAGCCAGGTATCGTTTTTTTGATTCTTCATATTTAACAGGTTCAATTTTCCGCTCCCATTTGAATTCATTGAAAAGCAAAGTAGGTTGACGATACCCAATGCTCACAGGGGTCGACCTGTAGGAATGTGCTTCGTTATCCCCGAATTGATCAATTCTCTGAAGATCAGTATTAACAAACAATTCTCCGCCGGTAAATCCTATATTTTGGTAAAGATCCAGGTTGAGTGAAGAAGTATTAATATTATCTTCTACATATGAATAGGAACCATCCGGATTTTGATATTTTTTTATAGAACGGTTGAAGTTTGGAAATTCACTCCTCAAAGTAAGATCCGGCAGGTATTTTGCTTTATAGGAACGATACTCCCAATAATCTGCAAGAAATTGATGTTTAGCCACCATAGCATCCAGGGACTGTTCTCTCGCCAGCTCCACTAGTTCGTTCAGGGTAAATTTCTCCTTGCCGGTTTGAGCTTTTATCGTCACAGATGTAATACTAAAGAGGATACCAATTAGCAAGAAAACTAGAGTTCCTTTGTTTTTAACAAATAAATTCATATAAAATTGATGTTTTGTATTTTACTTTGTTGCTTTTTCTATTGAGCGAATTTATAATAAAAATACTATTTGAGTGTTTGCATAATTACCTATAATACTAATTGATGTTCTTCGTTTGCCCCAGACCCTAAAGCCAGCCTGCCGGTCTTGCAGGGGTGTAAAGAAAATCATTTAGTACTGGCAGTTAATGCTTAAGTGCACAAATAATTTTAATTTCTCATTATTATATCTTTTTTTGTAATCATACGGATAACCATTAAATACTAATTTTTTAGGATCGTCTCTCTGCCATACAGCTTCTATTGATTCCTATTAAGAAAGAATACCGGGAGAAACACGAAAACTCCTAACAAAGAAAAAACCAAGCCTCCTATAGAGCCCGCGGCAAATGCAAACCAAAACGCCTCGTTCTGCCCTCCGATAAGAAAGGGCACCAAACCTAATATCGTTGATGTTATAGTTAAAAGAATTGGTAATATCTTATGATTAAACGCTTTCAAATAGACATTTAAACTACTTGTTCCTGTTGGTTGATTATTAAATTCATTGATGATATATAAAGTTGAATTTACCGTAATACCAGCCAATAAGATAAAAGCAGCAAATCCGCCCTGATCAAAATTTATATTAAATAGGTAAAAAGTAAGGAAAACACCAATAAACGACATTGGAATCAATGATAAAATTACAAAAGGCTGTTTGAATGATTCGAAAAGTATGGAACAGATGAAAAAAATAATAAGAATCACTAATAACAACATCGATACTTTATCAGAATCCTGACCACGCCTAAAACTATACTGTGGCCATTTGGCCTTGTATCCAAGCGGTAAAATATCGTTCATTTCATCAATATTACGGGAAATGACTTTCTTTCTCAAAGGAGCTGGCCCTGCAAAGTTAAATTCTACTGCCAACTGGTATTCCTGATTTCTTTTGTATATGTCATTACCTGTAGGCTTTTTTGTAATTTCACCTACCTGATTAAGCTTTATCATACGTTTACCGGTTTGAAGGGGATAGTTTTCAAGTTTCCATCTTTCTAAGCCGGGTGAGTTGGATTGAAGGTTTACTTCCGTAAGTTGATCATCAATAAAAAATTTCCCGATTTGATTAGCATCCATTGCTTTCCTTTTGAGCACTGAATAAACTTTAAAAGGAGAAATATTTGTTTGAGCCAAATGCTCCTCATCAAAATCAATTACAATTTTATTTCGCAGGGGGGGAGCTCTCCATGAGCTTTCCCCCCGGATAGCCAAATCTTTCACCCGCTTATTCTTGCTCAGTTTTGCTCTCAGCATTTCCGCGAAGTTATATAGTTGATCGTAATTGTATCCAAACAAGTAAATTCTGGAGTCTTTATAATCTATGCTAACAGCATTACTAAACCCTTTGCCGACACCATAAATAGACCAATCCATGCCCCCAAGGCTGTTTGCTTTGGCGATAAGCTTTCCTTTGAGTTTGAAAGGAAAATATCCTTTTTCATACTGTTCTTTAAAATAAATGGTAATTCTTGAATTACGATAACTTCGAATTTTAGTCGTATAAAGGTCAACTTCGTCAAATTTATTTAAATAGTTCTCCATTTTTTTGACGGCTGTATTAATCTGCTGAATTGTTGCTCCTTCAGGCATTTTACCGGACACATAAAGCTTCGTCTCGCCCGGTTGACTGTAAAATGATGATTCATATACATGTTCAGTAAAAAGCCTGAGCACCCCTCCTAAATATTTATCCGTGACAGGCCGGATATTTTGCTGAAACCATTCGCTGCCGATTGTTTGATTATATATCCGGGCTGCCGGGTTTTCTTTGTCTATCTTATCCGGTAATTTATAAAAAGGAATGCCAAAAGCAAGTATTAAAATTATAATAAAAACCCATTTGTATTTTAACTGTAGCTGAATCCACCGTTGATAATACCTGGAAAACCTGACTATACGTTTTTTTCTTCTCACAAAACGAGGACTATGCCTGGGAAGTATATCTATTTTCTGAAGCACGGAAGGAATAAAAAATAATGCAACGCAGAGTGAAATAGCTAGATTAATGATAATAATCAGACTAAAATCTACAAGTTTGAGTTGTTGCTCCTGATTAAGAAAAAATACCAGGCTAAGCGCACCGATGGTAGTTAATGTGGCTGCCAGAATAGAGAGAAATACTTTCCGGTTTCCCTGGTGTCTGATGTGATCCGCCATTATGATACTATTATCAATTATAATTCCCAATGAGATGGTCATTCCGGCAAGCGAATAAATGTGAATTTCCAAATCAATTGCATAATAAAAAATCACGGCGATAGCTAAATTTACAATAAGGCTGATGGTTATCAACATCAAATATTTCAGCCTCCGACTGATCAATAAAACAAAAACTAATAATACAACAACAGCAATTATGGTACGAATCCCCACTTTCTTCAACTCTTTATCAATATAATCCGTGGCATCGTACATTTTTTGGAGAGAATAACCTGGCGGAAGATTTTCTTCGATTGCACTGAGTCTTATTTTTACTTCTTTTGCCAGCTTAAGGCTGTTCACCTGTTTTTCTGCAGTAATTACCATGTTGATGGTATTGAGCCCATTCACTCTATAATAGCTGGAAGGAGCACGTTTTTTAAATTTTACTTCGGCAATATCATCCAAATAGATTATTCGTTCACTGCTCTTCTTTACAGGAATGTCCTCCCAGACAGATTCACTATTTTGCCGGGTATTTACACGCAATCTCATGTTTTTATCAGTGCCATCTTCTTCAATTAATCCATAGCCAACATTCTGCGTTCTGAAGTGATTTCTTACCGCCTTCTTTATATCTGCCGTATTAATCCCTAAGGCCCGTAATTTATCTGTTTCGTAAGAAATAAACCATTCATAGGGCGTTGCCCCGTAAACGTTGACACTATGAATGCCACTGATGTTAGAAATTTTAGGTTTGATATAATTCTGAGCATGTTGTTGTATGTAATGAGCCGATGCAGAACCGTAAACAGCATAAGTAAGAAGGGACTGTTTTTCATCTCCGGGAGTATTCACAGATATTGAAGGATAGGTTGCGTGCTCCGGGAATTCTGAATAAGCCCGGCGAATATAAGACGAAACCTGAAAACGAGCGGCATCCATATCTATATCTTCATTGAAATAGACAGTAATACGACCTCTTGATTTAGTTGTTTTGGATTCGACTTTTTCAACGCCTTTCATTCTGCAAAACAAGCCTTCCATTTGGGAAGTAATACTTGATTCAATAATCCTTGCAGAAGCATTGTGCCAATTGTAATTAACAGTAATGGAGGGTAAAGTACGTGAAGGAACCAACCTGACGTTAAGACGGGGAATGAGTGCTATTCCTATAATGGCTAGCAAAACAAAAATCACGATAATAGAAAACGCAGATAAAGGTTTGTTGTTTTGACTTGCTAAAGTACGCCGTTCACTTCCTGTGCACATGATAATTGATTCCTGTTACTTTTTAATTATTTTAAAGGTTTAAAAAACCGGTCCCATTTCATCCATTTTTCGCCTGCTCTGGAAAATAAGATCAATGTGGCTTTCCCGATTAAATGGTCTTCCGGAACAAATCCCCATGTTCTGCTGTCAATAGAATTACTGCGATTGTCACCAAGCATAAAGTAATAGTTTTGTTCAAACTGATATCTATCCTGCATTCTTTCATCTATATAGACTTTCCCGTTTTTTTCCTTCACAGTATGCTGTTCATGTTTTTCTATGATTTCCCTGTATAGCGAAATATTATGGGAGGTTAGTTGAATAGTTTCTCCTTTTGCCGGGACATAAACAGGCCCAAAATTAAAATTCTGCCATTTATTTTTGTCGTTTGCTTTTGCAAGAAATTGAGCCTCCCCTGACTGATTGATCAGGTATTGGTTGTTCTTATAAAATTTTCTGTAGTAAATACTTTTTAGTTCGGATGTAAGCAATTTTACAGAGTCTACAAATGAGCTCTGCTCTAATTTGATTTTAACTTTTCCCGGCATTATAGCAATCATCAAAGAATCAGAGGCATGAACTAAATCAGCGTTATATTGGGTTATTTTTTTTCGTATTTTTTCAAACTGATCATTTGAGTAAACCCAATATTTATTTAAAAGCCCATTTGGATTGTTCATTAATTTATTATTTACAAACAATTGACTCCCGGAAAGTTTCAGACTGTCTCCAGGAAGTCCTACACATCGCTTAACATAAACACTTGGGTTACTCGGATGGTCAAAAACTATGATGTCATTATAGCCTATTTTGCCAAATCCTTTCAACCGTTTTACTTTTTTTGTTGATTCATCATCCTGAGTTGTGTGAAAAATGTTCAGCCAGGGCACTTCTTCTAAGCTTTGGGGCAACTCAGGCCCGTAAACCAGTTTATTTACAACAACAACATCTCCCGGAAGCAGTGTATTTTTCATTGATCCCGAAGGAATGTTGTAAATTTCAAAGAAAAACACCCTGATGAAGATGGCAAAAAGAAATATCAGAATAAAGTAAATCGGCGCTTTTATCCAGTAGTTGCCAGAAAAGTATCTGAACGCTTGTTTTGTCTTTTTGGGCATTACAGCCAGCAGGCCCCACAACAAAAGAAAAAACAACAATTGCAGCCAACCTGTCCACAATGTAAAAGCTACAAACAACACGGCTGTCAAAATAAGGATACCATAATATCGGCGGTGCGGTATGTTTGTTAACCTTCTCATGCTGCCAGGGCGTATCGTTTTGATTGTTTACGTTTCAATAAATAATAAAACAAAGGAATAAAAAACAGGCTGACAAATGTTCCGAAAGTCATTCCCCCTATCACGGAAATAGCCAAAGGTTTTTGCAAATCGGAGCCCATTCCTGAAATAAACAGAAAAGGAATCATTGCCATAATTGTTGTAATGCTGGTCATTAAAATGGGTTTCAACCTCCTTTTCCCTCCGATTATCAAAGCTTTTAGCAATGGCATTCCATTTCTTCTTAACCGATTGATGGTGTCAATTTTCAGAATGGAATCGTTTATTATAATACCGATCATTACAATAATACCAATCAGTGACATGATATTAATCGTAGCGCCGAAGAGATAAAGAAACAAAAAAGCTCCTGCAATATCTATGGGCAACTCAAGCAGCACAATAAACGGTAAGCTTAGTGATTCAAATTGTGAAGCAAGAATAAAATACAAGAGTAATATAGAAATTAGCAATATCACGAATATCTCCTTTATCATCTGTTGATTCGAAAATATGCTACCCTGCCAGTTGACATCAAATTTGTTTTCCTCTCCAATAAATTGTTCTACTTTATTCTGAATTTTCTCCACATTTTCTTTTTCAACTTTAAAGGGCACAGGAAAATATTCTCCCATCTTGCCGGCTGTAATTTCTTTAAAATCCTGAGAATTTCGAAGTTCAAGCAACTCCTTTAAAGGAATGTTTTCACCATTGCTGTTACGGATTTTAGCATTATTAATTAACGAGAAAAATGTATTTTCATGATGAGCCAGAATAATAGGCATAAACTGCTGACTACTCTTGATTTCCGTTACCTGGTATTCACTGAATAAACTTTTCAGTTTGTTGATCACCTGTTTTCTGCTCACCTCATAAATAAGGAGCCGTTCCGGATCCAAAACTATTTCTATATGTTCTGCTGATGATACGGTTGATATCGTTTCATATTCAATGTTTCCGGATATCTTTTTCACAAAATCATTGACTTCTGAATAATCAAGGCCTTGTTCTTTTTCAAAAGGTAAAATGCAGGCTACAACAGGAGCCTCGTTGTCTGAGAATAATAATTCAAACACATTTTCCGGAGGCAGGAACGTGTATTTTGCGTCAGGGTATTGATCGCTGAAAAATTGCCGGAGTTTCCGTTTTACCAATTTCAATTTAAATTCCTCTTCCACCCGGATGTAAATTTTTGACGCTTTCGGGCTGGATGGATTATTTCTGTTCATTAGAAATTGCTGCGTGCCCGCATGGACAGCTGATTGATATATCATGCTATCTATACTTTTCAACAAGGACAGCGACCGCTTTTTATTTTCTCCTACATTGATTTTTTCATTCCAGTCTACTGAAACAAACATTTCGTTTTGCTTGATTACCGGTAGTCTTTCTTTTCCCAATCCCTGATAGAAAAGAACTCCCACGGCTGTAACCAATATAAATAATATCAGAATTGCCTTTTGATTTCTAAAGACCAGGCGAAGTGCTTTTTCATATATCGAAAAATAATCAAACAACCTGATTTTTTTCAATATCCTGGCCTCTTGCGTTTTGCTTTTTTTGTATACCAATTTGTAATACACCGGAATAAGGGTAATTGATACAAAAAACGAGGTGAATAACCCAATAGCTACAGCAACAGCCTGGTCATAAAAGATAGCCCCTGCCAGGCCGCTGATAAAAATAAGCGGAATGAATACGGCACAAGTTGTAAGCACCGAACTAAGCAAGGGCCGGATGACTTCATTGGTACCTTTTCGGCATGCCTCCCGAAGTGAATTGCCCCGGTCAATATATTGGGTGATGTTATCGATGACAATAATGGAATTATCGATCATCATTCCAATACCCAGCACCAGCCCTGATAACGAAATTATATTAATTGAAATACCGAATACAAAGAAAAAAAGTATACTAATTATCAAAGATGCCGGTATACTAATGCCGATAAGCAACGGAGACCGAAAATCTCGTAAGAAAAGAAACATAACAATAAAAGCCAACACTGCTCCCAATAAAAGTGTGTTTCCCAGATTATGAATGGAGTAGTCCAGTAATTTCGTCTGATCACGCATAATTTCGAAATGCAGGTCGGAATAGTCTGAACGAAAATGATTTGTTAACTCATCCAAAGATTTCTGCATATCCTGCATACGGGCGCCCGATTTTTTGATAACAGCCAGAGAGACCGCATCTTCCCCCTGGGATGTAATCAGCCCGTTACGTTTGGCAGGGCGAACCTTAACCTTTGCAATGTCTTTCAGCTCAATGGTTTTATCCCCTGATTTCAGGCGGATCTGTTCAATATTCTTTTTATCGGCCAATGTTCGCTCAAATCGAAGGTTGTATTGATAAATACCGTCTTTTACAACGATATTGCCGAGTTTTAGGTTATTTATTTTGATAGCTTGCTCTATATCAGAAAAATGCAGATTCAGAGAATTCAATTTTTGCTCGTCAGGAATGATGGCAATTTCTGTCTTGACTGTTCCGCTAATATCTGCCATTGCCACCTCGGGAAGCTGCTCCAGACGTTTTTTTATTACCTGATCAGTGAATCTGCTAAGTTCAATAAAACGACCGGAAGCTTCTTTATTCTCTGAATTTTCTGCTTTATTTGGATCACTCTTCTTATCAGAATTTTCCCCCTTCAAAAAAGACTCTTTTGCCGTGATGTTCATATAAAATACGGGAATATCGGAAGCGCTTGCCTTTATCACTCTTGGCCGTTCCAGATCATCGGGGAGATAATTCATTGAGCGGTCTATCTTCTCATTGACATCAATAAATGCAAGGTCTACATCGGTTCCATATTCAAATTTGATACGAATAATGGAATGCTCATCACGCGTTTCACTCCGAATTGATTCCAGATGGGGCACCTGCAGCAATTGCCGACGTATCGGCTTCACCACACCGTTTTCCATCTGCCTGACAGGCATATTCTTCCCTTCAACCTGCACTGTAATTTCAGGCACATCAATGTCCGGCATCAAAGAAACAGGCAGCCGCGTCACAGATACAAGCCCGACAATAATAAGGGCGATAAAAGTCATACTGACTGCTATGGGGCGGGATGTTAGGAAGTTTACCATTATTTTCTGTTGTTTATTCTGTTGTCATTCGGTTGTCATTAATTGTCATTAATTGTCATTCGGTTGCCATTCGGTTACCATTCGGTGGTTATTTGTTGTTATTTTTACCTATTGTATTTATGTAATTGTTCAGTTTGATGCCAAGGTCTTTAAATTCGTCAATCAATTCATTATATTTGGTTTCCTCAATGAGTTTGCGTTTATGAGCTTTAAATATCCATGTACTTGTTTCGTATAATGAACCTCTCGCGTAGTAAAGAAAGTTTCGGTTGTCCTTAAAATGATATCTGCCAAAACCTTCACTTATATTAGCCGCAATAGAATCTGTCAACCTGACAAGTTGTTTGCCCATTGTATCCCTTGAAAAATAATCCCACTTTGATACAATTTCCCAAATGGATTCCCCAACTCCAATTGCCTGGTTGTATATTTTCAAGTCATTTAACTTCATGATATTGAATTAAGTTTTATGTTTTTTAGTTTCATTTTAAATTTACCCCCATTTCATTGTCTTTTTACTATTGAATGACCACCGAGTGACTACTGAATGACTATTGAATGACCACCGAATGACTACTGAATGACTACGGTAGATTCATGCGCCAAATTCACATTTCCGGATATGATTACCGTGTCACCAGCTTTAAGGCCTTCTTTTATGGTATAATTTGAGCTGTTTTCGTGTCCGGTTTTTACATAGTTCCAGATGGCAATGCTGTCGTTGTTAACCGTGAACACTACTTCTTTGTTCTGCCTGAGTACCATGGCGCTTTTGGGGATGATCAACTGATCTGGGATTTTGTTTCTGACCATTACCTTTACATTCATTCCTTCGAGAAGTTTGCCGTTACTGTTTTCCACCAACCCGCGAACCGTTACGAGGCCATTTTCATCAACAACAGGATTGATCTGGTCGATTTCACCTATAAACTCTCCGCCGGCCAAGGGGTTAGCTATAATCCTTTTGCCCTTTGAAATTTCATCCAGTTCCGATTCGAGCACGGTAAACTTCACGTGGTAGCGCTTGTTGTTGATAAGTGTACAGAAATCTTCACCAGAACCGATTTTATCGAATTTTTTCTTGTCAATGTTGGCAACAACACCTGAAAAAGGCGCATGAAGCGAAGCCGATCGCAGCTTATGGCGAGCTTCCTTAAGGTTAGTAAGGGCATCAGCCAGCCCGGATTTTACTTTTGCAATACGGAGAAATTCATTTGGTACCGAAGCAGTATCTTCCGAGTTATACCCCTGCCCGATGAGAATATCCTTAAAGTTTACCCGCGATTTTTTCAGT
>Ga0207414_1000233_pt1 | contig 26873 bp, 22 predicted proteins | sample PonA231FremontCA_2_FD_187269 | JGI IMG/M metagenome (GOLD analysis project Ga0207414, IMG submission 187269) | Marine sediment microbial community from Fremont, CA, USA - Pond A23 Sediment 1 (SPAdes) | ecosystem: Environmental > Aquatic > Marine > Unclassified | place: USA: Fremont, California...
CCGCCGTTGTCTCTGGAAGGGTGCTCAGCCGCTGACGATGACCCGCCTAGGATCCACTATCTACCGGAGAGCCACGTCATGACCCGCATTCGCTTCGGGGTGCTGACGCCCTCATCCAACACGGCACTCGAGCCGCCCACCTCGGCCATGGTGGCCGAGGTGCCTGGCGTCAGTGCGCACTTCTCGCGTTTCACGGTGACGGAGATCTCTCTCAGCGAGCAAGCCCTTGGCCAGTTCGATGACTCCCCTGTGCTGGCCGCCGCGAGGCTGCTGGCCGATGCCCGCGTCGACGTGATCGGCTGGAGCGGTACCTCTGCCGGCTGGCTCGGTTTCGATCACGATGTCAATCGGTGCCAGCGCATCGAGGCCGAGACCGGCATTCCCGCCACTACTTCGATGCTGGGGCTCAACGAGATCCTTACCGATTACGGGCTGCGCGAGTTCGGCCTGGTTTCGCCCTACACCGGCGATGTCCAGCGCCGGATTCTCGACAACTACCATGCCGAGGGTCTTGCGTTGGTGGCCGAGGATCATCTCGGCATCAGCGAGAACTTCGCCTACGCCGAGGTCACGGCCGAGACCCTCACGGCTCAGGTGAGGCGAGTGGCCGAGGCAGGGGCGCCGGCCATCGTGGTGGCCTGTACCAATCTCTGTTCCGCCCATCTGGTACCCCAATGGGAAGCCGAGCTGAATGTGCCGGTGCTCGATACCACCACCACCGTGGTGTGGAAGATGCTGCGGATGACCGGGCAGGGCGGGATTCCCGTCCACGGCTGGGGCCGCCTGATGGAAGGAGGACTGAACCCATGAATGAGTATGACCTGGTGATTCGTCATGCCCGCTGCGCCACGGCGGCCGATGTCTTTGAGGCCGATATCGGGATTCGCGACGGCGTCATCGTGGCCCTGGGCAACGGGCTGGCCGCGGGGAGCGAAGAGATCGACGCCGAAGGTCGCTGGGTACTGCCCGGCGGAATAGATGGCCATTGCCATCTGGATCAGCCGACGTCGGACGGTTCTCGCATGGCGGACGACTTCCTGACCGGGACCCGCTCGGCGGCCTGTGGCGGCACCACCACCGTCTTTCCCTTCGCGTTGCAGATCAAGGGTCAGAGCCTGAGGGCGGCGGTGGAGGACTACCACCGCCGCGCCGAGGGCAAGGCCTGCATCGACTTTGCCTTCCACCTGATCGTCACCGACCCCACCCCTGAGGTGCTGGGCGAGGAGCTGCCGGCACTGATCCGCGAGGGCTACACCTCCTTCAAGATCTACATGACCTATGACGACCTGAAGCTGGCCGACCGGGAGATCATCGATGTGCTGGCGGTCGCACGAGAGCACGGCGCCATGGTCATGGTGCATGCCGAGAACTCGGACTGCATTGCCTGGCTGACTGAGCGGCTGCTGGCTCAGGGCCACACCGCGCCGCGTTACCATGCCGCGGCACGACCCATGCTGGTCGAGCGAGAGGCTGCCCACCGGGCCATCGCCTATGCCGAGCTGGTCGATGTGCCGATCCTGGTCGTGCATGTTTCCGGCCGTGAGGCGGTGGAGCAGATTCGCTGGGCCCATAGCCACGGCCTGCGGATCTATGCCGAGACCTGCCCCCAGTACCTGTTCCTGACCGCCGAGGATCTCGGCATCACCGATGACGATCATCACGGGGCCAAGTGCATCTGCAGCCCGCCTCCGCGGGATCATGCCAATCAGCAGGTGGTCTGGGATGGCCTCGAGAGCGGGGTCTTCCAGGTCTTCTCCTCGGACCATGCCCCGTTTACCTTCTCCGGCCCCGAGGGCAAGTTTGCCGCCGGAGACGAGGCCAGCTTCGACCGGATCCCCAACGGGATTCCCGGCCTGGAGACCCGTCTGGCGCTGCTCTTCAGCCACGGGGTGGAGACCGGGCGGCTGACCCTTCAGCAGTTCGTGGCCCTGACGGCGACCAACGTGGCACGGATGTACGGCCTCTACCCCCGCAAGGGCTCGATTGCCGTGGGGGCGGATGCCGATCTGGTGATATGGGAAACCGGGCTCGAACGCACGATCCACAACGCGGACCTGCATCACGCCGTGGATTACACTCCTTATGAGGGCATTCCGGTCAGCGCCTGGCCGGCCCTGACCCTCTCCCGGGGTGAGGTCGTGTGGCGCGACGGGTCCTATTTGGGGGTCCCCGGCCGGGGACAGTTCCTGCGCTGCGACCTGCCGGTACCGGCGCGCCCCAAGCCGCGACCCGGGGAAGGCGTGACATGGTCGTCGTGATCGACAGCGAGCCGGCATCGCTGGTCGACGCCCTTGCCCTGGCCTGGCGGGAGGGCCGGCCGTTGTCGGCGGAGACGGCCACACGGCTGGCGCCGGAAGGCTCCGACGATGCCTATGCGATTCAGGCGGCGCTTGGGGAGCGTCTCGGCTGGTGGCCCATGGGTCGACCGCACGGATGGAAGCTGGCCATAGGTGAGCTGCCCAAGGCGGCACCGATCCCCGATGGGCTCTATCAATACAGCCCTGCGCAAATGCGCCACTGCGTGAGTGTGGCCGGTATCGAAGTGGAGCTTGCGGTTCGCCTGTCGCGCCCGCTACCGGCAGGGGCCAGTCGCGCGCAGGCCGAAGCCGCGGTAGGGGAGACCCTGGCCGTGATCGAAGGCTTCGATGTTCGGGCAGAGCGCTGGCGTGAGCTCGCTCCTGCCTTCCTCCTCGCCGATCTGCAGATGCACGGTGGTCTGGTCATTGGCACTGGTATGCCCGGCTGGGCTGGTGACACGGCGCTTACGCTCGAGGTCACCGGCCGGGTGCCGGCACCCACGGGCTGGCAGCACCCTCTGGGCGATCCGCTGGCGCTGCTGCCCTGGCTTGCCGACCATGCAGCCAGCCGGGGATGGCCCCTGCAGGCTGGGGATCTGGTGGCCACGGGCAGTTGGTGCGGAATGCTCGAAGTGCCGCCCGGAGGCGGCGTGATAGCGAAATTTCAGGGGGTAGGGGAGGTCTCTCTGCAGCGCGCTGCGGATCCGGAGGCATGACATGACGGACGCCTTCTTGACGTTATCGCGGCGTACCACGGACTCTCGAGACGCTGATGGGCCACGGGACGCTGTTGGTGGGGGTTGATGTTCCTGCGTATCGTGCATGCCTCGCCGCCTCCCTATGGCAATCCTGGTGATATTGGCTCGGCTGGATGACGTGTGAGCGAGACCTGGTAATGGGCTCAGGGTATCGGTGGCGTGGCGGCACTGCTGGGGTGCTGGCGTCCCAGTGCCGCCAAGACGTCAGGATGCTTCTGCTCCTTGCAGCCTCTTGCGTAGCCTGGAGCTTGCATTTGCTGTGGCTGGCCCAGCCAACGGCGGCTCTCCGCAACATCACCACGGCTATGCGCAACCTGATTGCTATCCATTACGTGGCCGGCCTGTTCATTGCGATTTACTTGATTTCGGGAGGCATCAGCTTACAGAGTGCTTCGAATCCTGCCCGGCACGCCACGAACTCAACGATCGGCATCATTGCGAGACATTTCCCATGTCAGCCAGAAACCGGCTCCCAGCAACAAGGCGCCACCGTAAAGCATGCTGGAAGGTGGAACTTCATTGAAGATCAGAAACCCCAACATGGTAGCGGCCGCAGGCGAAACGATGATGTCGATCAGCGCATAGAGGTTGGCACTGATGGACTTCAGAACAATCGAGATGCCGAAATACGCGAAGCCCACGGATATTAGACCCAGTCCCGCTGGCCAGAGCATCACAGGCAGAGCAATCCCCATGTCCTCGTACTCAATCATGCCGGTGATGTCACCAGTGCCGAAAAACAGCAAGGACGGAAGCATGATCAACGCGGCAAACAGCATGGACCAGGCAATATCGTTGTCGGTTTCCGTTTTGCCCTCATGGCGCATATAGGTCACCATGGCGGCATAGATTGCACCCACGCTCAACGCCACCATATTGCCGAGAATATAGCCCTCCTGTAGTGGCCTGGCAGTCACGATGCCGGCAAAAGCGATTACGAAAATGATGATATAGCTTTTCTTTGCTTTCTCGCCCAGGAAGAGCCAGGAAAAGATAAAGGTAAAGAAAGGCGCGACACTCCAGAAGATGACTGCATTGGCAATGGGCACCAGCGTCATGGCATAGTTGAAGAAACCGCTTTGAGCAGCGATCAGTGCGCCGATGATGAACGTATCCTTCCAGTTACCGTGGGGCAGTTCCAGCCGCTTCTTGTTCACTCGAGGAATGCTTATCATCAAGAATGTGGCCGCAAACACGAAAGCATAGAACGTCAGGGTTTGAACCGGAATCCGGCCGTCCGTCAGCTTGACAAAAACACCAATGGTGGCTTCCGACAGGGTGATCAGGACCAGCAATATAATGACTTTCATTTCTATCGCCTTTCGTGCCGACGCAATGAATGACAGGGGACATCACGGGTGAAGGGAGGGTACCCAGGATGCCCAGGGCGACCAGGACAATGGTCGCCCGCATGGCCAGATTGAGCGGCTCCCAGCCCATGTGGTTAAACTCAGCACGCCTCCCGCCATACCCACAAGACTCTCCTAGGCGATGACGCCGCATCGACGTCCCACAGGCTTCATGTACAGCGAGGCGGGCAGGATCCAGGTCACGGTACCCGGCCGCACCATGGCAATCGGTAGCCTGGCCCATCCTAGACGGCAGGATACCGCCGCTACCATAGCCCTGCTGGGGGCACGGTGCTGATCCATGAGCGGATTCGGGCTTATTGCGAGAAAGCGGATAAACGATAATTTTTATATGAAATAAAGAAATAAGCTTATCGCATCATGATTTGCGCATGTTCCATGGGGCTGTTAGCGTTGGTTGTACGCAAACATGTCCCTTGAATTGGAGGAAAGGCAATGAAAGAGGTGCGCGAGACAACATTTCCCATTGTAAAAATGGCGAAAGAAAACGAAGAGTTCCGGCAGGTGCTCTGGACGGGAAATAATACGCAGCTTGTCTTGATGGCGATTCCCCCCGGTGGTGAGATCGGCGGTGAGGTTCACGAAGGCCACGATCAGCTGCTGTATTTCGTTGAAGGGATAGGTCAAGCCACCATCGGTGATGTCACCGTCCGGGTGCAGGCAGGAGAGGTCAGCATTGTGCCATCCGGCACCTACCATAACTTTCGTAATCCAAGCGATGTGATGCTCAAGTTGTACACCACCTATTGCCCGCCGGAGCACGCGCCAGGCACGGAGCACGAGACCAAGGATCAGGCGGACGCCGACGAATAATGCGGGTCCCCAAGCTTGTCTTGCCCTCGGTCCGCCCGAGGGCAATGCTTTATGGCTAGGTATCGCGCGAGGTCGCCGGTAGTGACCACAGTGCGACCAGCAAGGCATGGGGTACGGTCAGCACGGCAAGTCCCCAGAACATGACGCGGACGCCCTCTGACAGCCAGGCCAGTTCGCGGTCAGGCTGAATCTCGAAGAGAAACCACCAGGCGCCGAGGCCCAGCACGATCGCCCCAAGGGTGGCAGGTGTCGCGAGTTTCGCCAATTTCTTGATATCGATATCCACCTGCCGTGTTCGCAGCGAGGTCATCAGCATGATGAAATGCCGGATGCTGTGGATGGCGCAGAAATAGAACGCGAACGCCAGCAGAGGGGGGAGCAGCACCGACACGGCAGCCAGCGTGCTCAACTCGAGCATCACGGGCATCCGGCCGTGTGTCGGTGTGTTCACCAGTGTCACGGCAAACAGCGTGACCCATCCGGCCATCAGTACGTCTCCGGTCATCTGGACAGAGGTCACGAGCGCGGTGGGGTCATGCTGCAGCAACCAGGCAAACATCACCGCTACCTGGTCGGAATGGCCCGCCATGGGGCCCAGGATGGGCAGGCTGCCGCTCAACCAGGCGGCCGAGCGAGGTGCTCCTGGCGGCAGGAAGGGGGCATCTGTCGTGGCGAAGTGTGCCGCCGACATCAGCAGGAAACCCGCCAGTGCCAGGGCCGCCTGCCACCAGATAAAGGCGATGGCCAATAGCATCAGGACACAGTAGCTGCCCAGCCAAAGCGCATGGCCCCTGCCAAGTGTCCGCTTGAGGTCGGTCATGATGATCGGATCGGCGCCCCCGTGCGACATGCCGAAGATCATCACGGGCAGCAGCACGACCCAGAACTGTTGCGCCAGGCTCAGCTCCGGCAACCACGGCGCGACCACCGCCAGCACGATGGCCGCCACGATGATGCCGTGGCGATGACGTTTGCCGTGACTGACTGCCCAGCCGGGCATGGAATATTGCGCTGCGCCTCGCATGGCGTCCTCCGGTGAGTCGTGTTGCCGTTCAGCCTTCCGGGCATCACGTTAGCCGTCTGTTCAACGCCCCCTGGACCCGAGCGCCAAGTTCAGCGACGCCTTGAGAAAAGGCCCGGAGGGCAAGGCGCGCATCATGGCCAGCTTGTCGGTCCAGCCCGGGGCATCGCCCAGAAAACGCCGCTGTTGCGCTGCCCGGGTAGAGGCAAACATCTGCATGAACCACTCGGGAGCCTGCTCGGGGTGTTGGCGCAGCGCGTGCAGAAAGACCTTGTCCATCCAGTTGAGCACGGGCGAGCGCAAACGGGGGGCTGACAGCCGCCACTGTCCCGTTGAGGTAGCCTGGAGCAGCTGCTTCGATACCGCTCGGGCCCCACGCTGACACGTCTCGAAGGAGTAGCCGGTCGAGGGTCGCATCCAGCCCCCCCTTACGCCGGCGGCCAGGTAGCGGCTGTCCAGGGTGGGAGGGCGAACCGGCATCATGGGCAGGCATCCCGTTTCGTGGCGCCTCACCGTCCATTCCGTCAAGTGCCGGTCAAGCCACTGTGCGAACGGCTCGGGCAGGCTGTCCGATGTCAGTAGCGCTTGACATGCCGGGGCCTCGCGGTCGACGTGAAAGCATGTCCACTCCACCAGTAGCCGAGAGGCTGACAGGGGCAGGAGGTAGATGAAGTCGATGCTGTCCGACGAGGGCTGGAAGTCCATCAGCGTTACCATTGTCGGATCGAAGCCGTGTCCCGGCACGTCCAGTTCAAGCCCGTGAAAGACCTGCCACATTCCCTGATGCTGAAACAGGGAAGACGGGGGAGGAGGGCGTGTATCGATCACCAGCCGTGCGTTCAGTGATCCCCGCGATGTCGCTACGTTAAGGAACTCGCGTCCGGGTGAAATCGAATGAACATGAGCGTCATGGCGAAACGCAAATTTGCTGCAGTCTCTCAGCTTTCGATAGGCCGTTGCGCGCAGCGCTTCCTCGGAGAGCATGGCGTAGCACGCCTGTCGATCCTCTTGCTCCACCAGCTGGCCGCCGTGACGGAGACGCCAGCGTGGCCAGCGATGGCAGATGGCCTCGCGGAACGGGTGCGGCTGCTGATCCCAGAAACACCAGGTATGGTCATTGGCTTTCTCCCGGCGAGGCTCGATCAGCGTTACCCGGGGCAGCGTTCCCTCGGCGCCGCTTTCGGCCAGCCAGGTGGCGATGCTCAGACCTGCCAGCCCGGCGCCGACGATGGCGACATCGGTATCCGGCAGACGCGTCATGGTGTCGTGTCTCGCAAGCCGCGAAGGGGAGACAGTCGCGTGTTCAGTGCCTCGTGCAACCGACTGTCGTGAGTCGGGTGGGTCTCCTTCAAGGGAACTTGTGCCAGGGCCAGCAGGCTCTGCGAGGCCTTTCCCATTGTCGGCACCGTGACGCGGCTCGCCCAGTAACGGGTGTCCTCCATCCTCAGTATGCGTCGACCGATGTCGCGATACACGCGGCAGGCTACGGCAATGGCCAGCCGAGGACGTGGTGGCAGATAGGCAAGCCCTTTCAGGCCGCTGGCGTAATAGGGCTCTGCATACGCCACCAGCGTTTTCACGGCCGCCCACGCTTCGTGTCGGGCGTCGGTATCACCTTGGCAAATCGCCTCGGCCGTCACGTCGCGCATCATCCAGGTGCGTGGCAGGTAGAGTCTGCCGCGCTGGGCATCTTCCAGCACATCACGCGCGATGTTCGTCATCTGCATGGCCATGCCCATGTCGATGGCAAAGCGACGCGCCAGCTCGATCTCACGCGCCTTCAGGCAGTGGCACATCATGACGCCCACGGTGCCCGCTGCGCCGTAGGCGTAGTCCAGCAGCGCCGCATCATCATCGATGCTGACCAGCGAAAGATCCTTCACCATGGTGAGCAGCAAGTCGCGCATTGCCTGGCACGCGGCGGGATCCGCGCCGAAGAGGTCCCGGGTGTCTGCTCGCAGGTCGGCAAGCTGTCGAGTGTCATCACGCGAGAGCGTGATGGGATCCGCGCTGCCGTCTTGCTCGACTGAAATGCTGTCGTGCAGGGCCATCAATCGACGATGCGCCTGTCGGGATTCCTCGCGGGTATGAGCATTGTCGGCCCAGTCGTCAACCTGACGGCAGATACGGTAAAGGCGGGCGCCCTTGTCCAGCTCGTCACGAGAGAGGAACCTGCCGGCCCAGTGAAAGCTCTTGCTGTGCTTTCGCAGCGTGTCCTGTGCGCGAGCGTCCATGGTCATGGTGTCATCGGCTTACTGGTTGTCTGCGAAGGCTGGGCGAGGGAATGCTGTTTCACCAGCCGCTCCACGACAGCGGCGGAGCTCACCACACCGGGTACGCCGGCCCCCGGGTGCGTTCCTGCACCGACGAAGTAGAGATTACTGAAATGGGGTGACTGGTTGTGAAAGCGCAACCCCGCGGATTGCGTGAGCGTGGGAGCAATGGAAAACCCGCTGCCGAACGGACTCGAGAGCTCCTGATGGAAGTACCGAGGGGAAACGGCGTGCGTCGCGCCCAGCTGTTCGAACAGGTCGGGCATCACCCGTTCCGAGAGCATCGTCAATATCTGCCGGGTCAGCCGTGGCTCCAGGCTGTCCCAGTCGTGCCCGCCCTTGAGGTTGGGGACCGGTGCCAACACGTAGAAGGCATCTCCGCGCTCCGGGGCCATGTCGGGGTCGGTAGCCCCGGGCCGGTGCAGGTAGAGGCTCAGGTCGTCGACCAGCTCATGCTCGTCGAAGATGGCATCCAGAATCTCGCGAAAGGTGTCTCCGAACACGATCGTATGGTGTTCCAGCTCGCGATAGACGCGCCGAGTGGTGAAATAGACGACCATCAGCCCCATCGACTGCTTCATGCGGCGCCGCCAGGCATTCAGGCTGCGTCCCCACCACCCCATGGGCAGCCAGTGATCGTAGACATGCAGGGGATCGACATTGCTCACGACGATATCAGCCGACCGGCGCGTGCCATCGGCCATCTCGACCCCGGTCACTCGCTTCTCTTTCACCGTCAGCGCCGTCACTTCCTGTCGGGTATGCACAATACCGCCGTGGCGCTCGAAGAGCTCGGCCATCGCCTTGACGAGGGCACCGGTCCCTCCCTTGGGGTACCACACGCCCCCTCGCCGTTCCAGCGCATGGATGAGGCCGTAAAGTGACGATGTCCTGTAAGGATGCCCGCCCACCAGCAGCGACGGTACCGAAAAGGCGCGCTGCAAGCGCTCGTCCTTGAAGAAGCGTGACACGAACCCGTGAAGGCTGACATCCGCACGAAGCCGGACAAGGTCGGGCAATACGCGCAACATGTCTCTAACCCGCGTGAACGGCTGGTCAGCCAGATCAACGAAGCCGCGCTGGTACATGGCCTCCGTGGCGGAGAGGAACGCCTGGTACGCTGCACCCTCGCCCGGCGAAAGGCGGTCGATTTCCGCTATGGTCCTGGGGATGCTGGCGCTATAGTCGAAATGGCTGTCGTCCGCATACTCCATGCGATAGAAGGGCTCGACCGGGAGCAGTGTCACATGGCTGTCGAAACGCTCGCCGAGCAATCTGAACAGCTCTTCGAACAGGAAGGGCGCCGTGATGACGGTAGGGCCAGCATCGAAGGCGGCGCCATCCAGATGAAACACCCGAGCGCGACCGCCCAGATCCTCGTGACGTTCGAGAAGCTCTACCCGCCAGCCCTCTGCCAGAAGGCGGATAGCCACAGCAAGACCGCCGAATCCAGAACCAATGACGACGGCTTTCCCTTTTGATGAAGGGTGATCCTTCGGTGGATCCTGTGAGGGGCTGTCTTCAGCAAGAGGAGAAACGCCTGCGGGTGTGTTCATGTGACGGCGCCTTGGTGTCAGTTGCCTGAAAGCGTACGAGTGGTTTCCCGATGCGCCATCAAACGCTCGCGTAGTTTATCGATGACGTCATCAAGCGTGTAGGCAAGCAGCGCGGGAAAGTGCGCTTTCAGTCTTTCGGCTCTGGCCAGTGCCGCATCGGCATGCGTCAAGGCGCGATTCAGGGCGTCTCGCAGGGCGCTGGGCGTGGACTCCTGTCGCCTTGACCAGTGCCAGGTCCAGGCATGGTAGCGGTGGTGAATCCTCGGATCGTGGGGGGTGTGAGAATGGACATCCACATCGTCCAGATCATCGATGATTTGATACGACAGGCCCACGGCATTGGCGAAACGCAGCAGGAGGGCACCCTGCTCGTCGGAGAGTTCACCTCCCATCGCGCCGGCCTCCAGGGGCAGCACGATCAGAGGCGATGTCTTGGCTAACGTCGCGTCGAGATAGTCGTGCAACGTCATGATTGCGTCCGAATGGGGCCGGGCGACCTCCATGCTCTGTCCAGCCACGATCTGGCTGACCCGGTCCGTCAGCACTCGCACCAGCGACATGCAGCGATCAGGGCTGTCACTCTTCAGCACGACGCGAAATGCCGCGGTGAGCAGCAGGTCGCCACTGCACAACGCCACTGCGGCGTTTTCACGCTGCCAGACCGAGGGGTGTCCTCGGCGGCTGATATCCATGTCACAGATGTCATCATGGACCAGCGAGGCATTGTGGACGAGTTCCGCTGCGGCAGCGGCAGCTGTGCGGTGAGCCAGGGAAGACCCGAAGGCAAGCCCGCTCATCAGGGCCAGGCGAGCACGCAGGTAGCTGCCGCCCGTGTCGAGATGATAGCGACTCGCGGCAACTGCCGGCCATCTGGAGGGTGCACCGAGGCTTTCACGCATCAAGGATCTGACGAGAACCAGTTCTTCCTCGATCTGTTGCCTTGCTGTATCCAGGCGCTCCAGCGAACTCGAGTCGTGCCATGACGCAAATTCGAACATCTCATTGTCATGGGCAAAGTGAGAATTGGCAGCGTGACGGTTTGGTATCGCAGGAGCCATGCCAACGTCCTTTCGACCAGTGTTTGGATAGGGGCCCGCGACCTGGACAGGTCGCGGAGCCCCGAACATCCAGCTTGAGTTGAGTCGGCACAATCACGTGACGTGCATGATTCGGACGTGTCCTTGCGACTCTTCAGGCTGCATTTCATCACCGGTGGAATCAGGCATTGCCACCGTTCGGCGCCGTTTCGGCCTCGAGCTTCGACTTGCGCATGGCAATCACGAAGATGAAGACACCGAACACGGCCTTCGCCACGATATCGGCCACCGTGTAGCCAACTTCAACGGCCGTGATGGCAGCGCCGCCTGTCAGGCCCACCAGCGGGAACAGGTACACGAGCGGGTAGAAGAGCCAGGAGCCGATTACCAGGTAGATCGAGGTATGTACCAGCTTCTGTACGCTTGCGGGCTGCGAGGCGATTGATGCCTTGAGCCCCACGACCAGCTGGTAGACGATATAGACGAACGGGATCATTGAAAGCACCCAGAAGACGAACCGCAATCCACCGCCCTCGGCGACTTCGCCCGGGTAGCCCAGGATGATCATCAATGCGGCCGCACCGCCCAGTACCGTCGATTTCTTGATGGTCTCCTGCTGGGAGAGGCGCATCACGAGAATTAGTTCGATCAGCAGCAGCGGAACGGTCAACAGCCAGTCAACGTAGCGGTATGCCTGGTTGAAGGGCTTGCCCGTCGCCACGACCTCTCCTGTCGTCAGATCGGCAGCCGCTCCCCAGGATGCCATGATCTGAAAGTAGTGATAGGCCGCCACCGCCGTGACCAGTCCGGTGATGGTGACCGCAAGGCGGTAGGCAGGGGCAATCTCGGATTTCATCAGCCAGAAGAACAACGTCGCGGCTGCCATCACGGCAAAGCCAAACGAGTAGGCGTTTTCGACGAATGAGAATTGCCCTATTGATAGAGCTTCGATTTCCATGGACATCTCCAGCAGCGTCAGTCGTTGGTTATCAAGCGACCACAGTAAAGTTATCCAAATATAATATTTGAGTAACGACACCAACCTAGTAGAGGTATTGTACAAAAACAAGGCTTATATGGACGCAGCAGGCCGCTGAATCTTAGCCTTTAGTCGCAGTAACTACGGTGATGCGTCATTGAATCCCGCCCCATTGGCGCTGGATGCCTGCCTGTCGGACCATGGATAGCCCGCTGGAAAAGCAAGAATCAAGTGATGCCTGACCTATGCTGCCTTTCATGTACACATTTTGTATAGTACTGTCGCAGGTGTTCCGGCATGATCCCTTCTCGTGGCGCTAGCCGGCTGGCTGTTACGCTGCATGGGGGATACGCGCCAAAACAGGCCTGAGGCCGTGAATTCGAAAGGGTAGCGCCGATGGTGCTTCTGGAAAGTACCGTTGCTCCGGCATGGGTCGACTACAACGGACACATGAACGATGCCTCCACCGCCAGGGTGTTCTCCCTGGCGGTGGAGGCATTGATGGAGCATATTGGCCTTGATGCGCAGGGCCGAACGCATCATACCTACACGATCTACACCCTGGAGACCCACCTCTGCCACCGCCGCGAGGTCCGGGAAGGGTAGCCGCTTCAGGTGTCACTGCCCTGCTGGATCGTGACGTCAAGCGTCTTCATGTCTTCTTCGCGATGCGTGACGTTCTGGCCACCAGCGAGCAGATGCGGATGGGCATCGACACGGAAACCGCACGGGATTCACTCATGCGTCAAGGACGTATCACTGCGAGTTATTGCGAGGCGAGGCGCCCTGCCTCATCTGTTGACGCTGCTCGTCGGTCAGCATGTCCTGCATCCGATTACGCATACGTACCCTGTCTGCCATCATCTCGCCTTGAAGAGCGGCCATTTGGCCGTGAAGTGCTTGAACCTCTTCGGGATCGGGACGCGGCGCCTGCATCAGCTGCATCATGTCGTCACGCAGGTTCATCATCTCGGCCATGCGCTCGAAATGAGCAGTGCGGAACTCCTTGCGCATTTGACGCAGAGAACGTTGCTGCTCCTCATCGAGAATACCCGCCTGGCCGCCCATCATCATGCCGGGTCCCATGCCGCCCATCATGCCGTGGCCTATTCCGCCCTGGCCGCCCATCATCATGCCGGGCCCCATGCCGCTCTGCTGGCCCATCATGCCGGGCCCCATGCCGCCCTGCTGGCCCATCATGCCGGGCCCCATGCCGCCCTGCTGGCCCATCACGCCGGGTCCCATGCTGCCCTGCTGGCCCATCATGCCACTCTGACTGTTGCCCATCATCCTGCCGCCTGTCGCCTGGTTCTCCTGCTGCATGCCTTGAGCGTAGGCGAGGCCGCTGACGGCGATTCCCAGGCTGACGGCCAGAACGGTCGCGAGAAACTGCTTGTGCTGGGTCATGGTATTTTCCTCCTGATCTTGCGGGTGGAGGGAACGTCGTTGTTCCCCTTGGTGAAGTGTGGCGGGTTATCGCCATCAGCCTACACCCTATGGGCGACACTGAAGTCAAGGCGTTTTATTGCAGCGAACCCTGGCCAAGTCCACGCCTCTCATGAGCTGTCTCCCCTACGACCCAACCTCTCCCCATGACATCACGCGCGACAACCGTATGGCGCCACCCTTTTCATGTCCGAGAGCGACGCATCGCCTGTCTGACTGCGACACCATTGTCGTTATCAACTAGCAGAGCCGAAGCCGATAGGCATTTGTGACATGCCTGATCACGACGCGTCGCGGTACCTTTCGGGACGGACTTGCCTGATCGCGACAGCCAGATACCGGCGGGCGTCCAGATGCGGTAATAACAACAATCGTTACGACCCCGTAAGGAGTCTCGCCATGACGTTCTCCCCCCCGCCCCCACGCAATCAGGCTGCCACCCAGGCTATCGGCTTCCTGCTTCTGGAAAATTTCACCCTCTTCTCGCTGGCCTCGGCCATCGAGCCGCTACGCATGGCCAACCAGCTGGCCGGCCGGGAGCTCTATCGCTGGTTCACCCTGAGTATCGACGGCGAGCCGATCTCCGCCAGTGATGGCCTCAAGGTCACGCCGGATGCGGCGATCACGGTGCCGCTGGCACTGGATATGGTGGTGGTCTGCGGCGGCGTGGGGCCGGCACGTGCGGTCCAGCGTGAACACATCATCTGGCTGCAGGGCCAGGCCCGCCTCTCCCGTCGGCTGGGGGGAATCTGTACCGGCAGCTGGGCGCTGGCCAAGGCGGGGCTGTTGGATGGCTACGAGACCAGCGTCCACTGGGAGTGCATGGCAGCCATGCAGGAGTCCTTTCCCCGTGCCCTGCTGACGACGCGTCTGTTCTCCATCGACCGCGAGCGGGCCACTGCCTCGGGCGGAACGGCCCCCCTGGACATGATGCTCACGCTGATCGGTCGGGATCACGGTCGCGAGCTCGCGGCGGGCATTTCCGAGATGTTCATCTGTGACCGGGTGCGCGGAGAGCAGGACCATCAGCGCGTGCCGCTCAAGCATATTCTGGGCACCACTCAGCCCAAGCTGCTGGAAATCGTGGCGCTGATGGAAGCCAACCTCGAGGAGCCCATCGGCCTCGAGGAGCTGGCGACTTATGTCGGCGTATCGCGTCGCCAGCTGGAGCGGCTGTTCCAGAAATATCTGCTCTGTTCTCCCTCGCGTTACTACCTCAAGCTGCGCCTGACCCGCGCCCGACAGCTGCTCAAGCAGACATCGATTTCGATCATCGATGTGGCGTCTGCCTGCGGTTTCGTGTCCACGCCACACTTCTCCAAGTGCTACCGGGAGTTCTTCGGGCAGCCGCCGCGAGACGAGCGGCTGGGTGCGAGCCCTGTCAAATTCCCGGTACCACCGCCATGTGTGCAGGAGGGGACCAACCTGGAACTCCTGACCTTCGAGGCCTACCCGCTCGAACCCGTCTCCTCGGCCGTCATGGCACTCGACCAGGCACGCGGCGAGCCGACCTACGCGAGCGTTCCCCTGCGCTCCTGACGTCCGCTTTCCCGAAACATCTCCCAGAACCGATGCCATGCCGGCCCCGCCACGGGGCGGCATGGCATCGTCATGCGTCGTAGGCGCGACAGTCATGACGTTTTTGGAATTCTCGTCGTCGCTTCCAGGCGCCGAGCCGGTGGGAGCCAGCGCTATGCTGCCGTCAAGTTGAATACACCCCGGAGCGGCAACCATGACCCCAAGAGAGCTGCACGACGACGCCATCGTCATCGATGGCCTGATCATCGCCAAATGGAACCGCGACCTGTTCGAGGATATGCGGCGCGGCGGGCTGACGGCGGCCAACTGCACAGTGTCCGTGTGGGAAGGCTTCCAGGCCACGGTCGACAACATCGTTCGCTCCAACGCGTTGATGGCCGAATGCAGCGACCTCGTTCGCCCGGTGCGCACCACGGCCGACATCACTCGAGCCAAGGAAGAGGGCAAGACCGGCATCCTCTATGGCTTCCAGAATGCTCACGCCTTCGAGGATCAGATCGGCTACGTGGAGGTCTTCAAGCAGCTCGGCGTGGGTATCGTGCAGATGTGCTACAACACCCAGAACCTGGTGGGCACCGGCTGCTACGAGCGCGATGGCGGGCTGTCCGGTTTCGGTCGCGAGATCGTTGCCGAGATGAACCGCGTCGGCATCATGTGTGACCTTTCTCATGTCGGCGAGACCACCTCGAAGGAAGTCATCGAGGTCTCCGAGAAGCCGGTCTGCTACTCCCACTGTCTGCCCTCCGGGCTCAAGGAACACCCACGCAACAAGTCCGACGCCGAACTCAAGTTCATCGCCGACCGCGGCGGCTTCGTTGGCGTGACCATGTTCACCCCCTTCCTGCGTGCCGGCATTGACGCCACCGTCGACGACTACGTCGAGGCCATCGAATACGTAATGAATATCGTCGGCGAGGACGCCATCGGCATCGGCACCGACTTCACCCAGGGCCATGGTCAGGACTTCTTCGAGTGGCTCACTCATGACAAGGGCTATGCCCGCCGCCTGACGCGCTTCGGCAAGATCATCAACCCCGAGGGCATCCGCACCATCGGCGAATTCCCCAATCTTACCGAGGCGCTGCTGCGTCGCGGTTTCAGCGAGTCGCAGGTGCGCAAGATCATGGGCGACAACTGGGTACGCGTCCTGAAAGACGTCTGGGGCGCCTGACGATAGCGACTGAGGTATCCCCTTAGCGAGTGGCGCCGGGGGCAGGCCGCAGAGGAGGTCCTGCGCCATGGATGGCGTCGGTAGCGTCCAAGGATGGATGCATAGCGCCTTCTCGTAGGCCTTGCTCCCGGGGAAGCCCCGACGATTGCCAAGAACAACGATTTTCGAGGATTACGACCGTGACACAGATGGCCCCCGAACTGCCCATCGAGGTGGACGCCGAGACCGGCGTCTGGACCACCGATGCCCTGCCGATGCTCTATGTACCTCGGCACTTCTTTATCAACAACCATGTGGCCGTGGAGGAGGCGCTGGGCGCCGAGGCGTATGCCGACATCCTCTATCACGCCGGCTACAGGAGCGCCTGGCACTGGTGCGAGAAGGAGGCCGAGCTGCATGGGCTCGAGGGCGTGGAGATCTTCGAGCATTACATGAGGCGTCTCTCCCAGCGCGGCTGGGGTCGGTTCATCGTTGAGGCCATCGACCTGGACGCCGGTACCTGCCAGGTGCGCCTCGAGCACAGCGCCTTCGTCTATCAGCTGGGCCAGGTTGACCGGAAGCTCGAGTACATGTTCACCGGCTGGTTCGCCGGGGCCATGGACCAGATTCTCGCCGCGCGGGGCAGCACCCTGCGTACCGTCGCCGAGCAGACCCAGAGCGCCGCCGAGAAAGGCTGCGACGTGGGCCGTTTCGTCACCCGTCCGCTCGACACCCCCCGGGGCTGAGGAGTCACCACCATGGCATTCGATGCGATCTTCCAGCCGATCGAGATCGGCAAGCTCACCATCCGCAACCGGGTCGTCAGTACCGCTCACGCCGAGGTCTATGCCACCGACGGGGGCATGACCACCGAACGCTACGTCAGGTACTACGAGGAGAAGGCCAAGGGCGGCTGTGGCCTCTGCATCTGCGGCGGTTCCTCTGTGGTTTCCATCGACAGCCCGCAGGGCTGGTGGAGCTCGGTCAACCTTGCCACCGACCGCATCATCCCGCATTTCCAGAACCTGGCGAATGCCGTCCACAAGCATGGCGGCAAGATCATGATCCAGATCACCCACATGGGACGCCGCTCCCGCTGGGATGGTTTTGACTGGACGACCCTGCTGTCGCCCTCGGGTATTCGCGAACCTGTCCATCGCTCCACCTGCAAGACCATCGAGGAGGAGGAAATCTGGCGCATCGTCGGTGACTTTGCCCAGGCCGCACGTCGTGCCAAGGAGGGGGGGCTCGATGGCGTCGAGCTCTCCGCCGTGCATCAGCACTTGATCGACCAGTTCTGGAGCCCGCGAGTCAACAAGCGCGAGGACCAGTGGGGCGGCAGCTTCGAGAACCGCATGCGTTTCGGCATGGAGGTGCTCAAGGCGGTGCGCGCCGAGGTCGGCGACGACTTCGTGGTGGGCATGCGCATCTGCGGCGACGAGTTCCACCCGGACGGCCTCTCTCACGACGACATGAAGCAGATCGCCGCCTACTACGATGCCACCGGTCAGGTGGACTTTTTCGGCGTGGTCGGCTCCGGTTGCGATACCCACAACTCGCTGGCCAATGTCATTCCCAACATGTCCTATCCCCCGGAGCCCTTCCTGCACCTGGCGGCAGGCATCAAGGAAACGGTCAGCGTCCCGGTCATCCACGCCCAGAACATCAAGGACCCCAACCAGGCCCAGCGGATCCTCGAGGGTGGCTATGTGGACCTGGTGGGCATGACACGAGCACACATCGCCGACCCCCACCTGATCGCCAAGATCAAGATGGGTCAGGTGGACCAGATCAAGCAGTGCGTGGGGGCCAACTACTGCATCGATCGCCAGTACCAGGGCCTGGACGTGCTGTGCATCCAGAACGCCGCCACGTCGCGCGAGTACATGGGCCTGCCCCATATCATCGAGAAGAGCGACGGCCCCAGGCGCAAGGTCGTGGTGGTGGGCGGTGGCCCCGGCGGTATGGAAGCGGCCCGCGTCGCTGCCGAGCGCGGTCATGACGTTACCCTGTTCGAGGCCGCGGAAGCGCTGGGGGGACAGATCACCATCGCCGCCCAGGCGCCCCAGCGCGACCAGATTGCCGGCGTCACCCGCTGGTATCAGCTGGAACTGGCACGGCTCAACGTGGACCTGCGCCTCGGCACACGCGCCGACGAGGCGACCCTGCTCGACCTGCGACCGGACATCGTGGTGCTGGCCACCGGCGGCCAGCCCTTCCTCAGCCAGGTCCCGGCGTGGGGCTATTCGGATAACCCTGCAGAGAGCCTGGTGGTCAGCACCTGGGACGTGCTGTCAGGCAAGGTGGCACCGGGCAAGAACGTGCTGATCTTTGATGCCATCTGCGAGTTCTCCGGTGTCTCCGCGGCGGACTACCTGGCCGACAAGGGCGCCAAGGTGGAGATCGTCACCGACGACATCAAGCCAGGTGCCGCGGTGGGCGGCACCACGTTCCCCACCTACTACCGAAGCCTCTACGAGAAGGAGGTGATCATGACCTCCGACCTCGCGCTGCACAAGGTCTACCGTGAGGGGGGCAGCCTGGTGGCGGTACTCGAGAACGAGTACACCGGCGCCCTGGAGGAGCGAGTGGTCGATCAGGTGGTGGTCGAGAACGGCGTGCGGCCCGACGAGGCCCTCTACTACGCCCTCAAGGCCCAGTCTCGCAACAGGGGCCAGGTGGACCTGGAGGCGCTCTACGCCATCCAGCCCCAACCCTGCCTGAGCGAAGAAGGCGACGGCTTCCTGCTGTTCCGCCTGGGCGACTGCACGGCACCGCGCAATACCCATGCGGCGATCTACGATGCCCTGCGGATCTGCAAGGACTTTTAACCCTAGCCGTAAGCTGCACGTCGGAAGCTGCAAGAGAGAGTGAGGCAACTTACTCCTTACCTCTTACAGCCAAAGGCTTGCAGCTCCTCATCGAGGAGAGGTGAGCATCATGCTCGAGACCCTGCTACCGATACTGATCTTCGCCGCGCTGGGCCTGGCGGTGATCGGCGCCTGGCGGCGTATCCGCCTGTGGCGCCAGGGGCGCCCCTCTGCCGTGCCGCTCTTCAAGGGACTGGCCGCCTTGCCGCGCCGCTACCTGGTGGATCTGCACCACGTGGTGGCGCGCGACAAGGTGATATCCAACACCCACGTGGCCACCGCCGGTGGCTTCGTGGCGGCTGCCGTGCTGATGATCCTGGTGCACGGTCTGGGGCTGGCGCCGGGCATCCTTGGCTGGCCGCTGCTGGCGGCCAGTGCCTGCATGCTGGTGGGCAGTCTGTTTGTGGCGAGACGCCGTCGCAACCCGCCCGCACGGCTTTCCAGGGGTCCCTGGATGCGCCTGCCCAAGAGCCTTGCGGCCTTTTCGCTGGGTGTCTTTCTGGTGACGCTGCCCGCCGTGGGCATCCTGCCGGCTGACGTTGGCAGTTGGGTGCTGGCTCTGGTGCTGGCCGCCGTGGTGGTCTGGGGGCTGGGCGAGATGGTGGTGGGCATGACCTGGGGCGGGCCCATGAAGCATGCCTTTGCCGGTGCCCTGCACCTGGCCTTCCATCGCCGTCCCGAGCGTTTCTCCGACAAGACGGGGGGAGAGGGGCGCTCCACCGGCCTCAAGGCGCTGGACCTGGACGATCCCGACGCCAAGCTGGGCGTCGAAACGCCCTCCGACTTCACCTGGAACCAGCTGCTGGGCTTCGATGCCTGCGTGCAGTGCGGTCGCTGCGAGGCGGTATGTCCGGCCTTTGCCGCGGGCCAGCCCCTCAACCCCAAGAAGCTGATCCAGGACATGGTCGTGGGCCTGGCGGGGGGCAGCGATGCCGCCTATGCCGGTTCTCCCCACCCTTCACAAGGGCTTGGGGGAAAACCCATCGGCGAACATCATGGCTCCCCGCATGGCCCGATCGTGGGCCAGGGCGGCAAGGCGCTGGTGGATGCCGACACCCTCTGGTCCTGCACCACCTGCCGCGCCTGCGTGGAAGAGTGCCCGATGATGATCGAGCACGTGGACGCCATCGTCGACATGCGTCGATTCCTGACCCTGGAGCGCGGCGAGACGCCCAACAAGGCCCCGGAGGTGCTCGACAACCTGATCGCCACCGACAATCCCGGTGGTTTCGCTCCCGGGTCTCGGATGAACTGGGCGGCAGACCTCAACCTTCCGCTGATCGCCGACCTGCAGCAGGTGGACGTCCTGCTGTGGCTGGGAGATGGTGCCTTCGATATGCGCAATCAGCGCACGCTGCGTGCGCTGGTCAAGGTGCTGCGTGCGGCCGAGGTGGACTTCGCGGTGCTCGGCAACGAGGAGCGGGACAGCGGCGATGTGGCCAGGCGGCTCGGCGACGAGGCGACCTTCCAGTCCCTGGCGAGACGCAATATCGCCACCCTGGCCAAGTACCGCTTCCAGCAGATCGTGACCTGCGACCCGCACAGCTTCCATGTGCTGGGCAACGAGTACGGTGAGCTCGGCGGCGTCTACGACGTTCGCCACCACAGTACCTATATCGCCGAGCTCCACGATGCGGGCCGGCTGGCTTTCTCGCCCTGGAAGGGCGGTAGCGTGACCTACCACGACCCCTGTTACCTGGGCCGCTACAACGGCGAGTACGAGGCGCCGCGCCGCGTGCTCGAGGCGCTGGGTATCCAGCTCGACGAGATGCAGCGTTCCGGTTTCCGGTCACGCTGCTGTGGCGGCGGCGGCGGTGCGCCGATTACCGATATTCCCGGCGAGCGGCGGATTCCCGACATGCGCATGAACGACGTCAAGGAAACCGGTGCCGGGCTGGTGGCGGTGGGCTGCCCCCAGTGTACGGCCATGCTGGAGGGCGTCGTTGATGCCACCGCCGAGGTGCGCGACATCGCCGAACTGGTGGCCGATGCCCTGGTGACGCCACCGGTCGCCGAGTCGAGCCGTCCCGCTCGTCAACCCCTGATAGAGGAGGTCAGCTGATGGAGGAGATTCGTCGCCGCGATCCGCGCCGCGAGTGGGTCGCTCGCAACCGCCTGCACCCCGAGCATGCCAGCGTGCTTGCCGCCCTTGGCGGCATCGGAGGTGAGGGCGCCGCCAGCGAATGGCTAGGCCCGCTGGGCATCCTGCGCAAGAACCCTCACGCCGTCGGCTTCATGGGACCCCACGGTATCAAGCGCATCGACCGCAGCGGCGCCCAGCAGGGTGGAAGGGCCGCGGGCGCGGCCCGTCAGGCGACCCATGATAGCCGTCACAACGTGATCATCGAGTCGCCGGCCTTCCTGGTGGCGGTGGTGCCGGAACTCCCTGGCGGGCGTCTCTCAAGCCACGACAAGGACCTGCTGGGGCTGGCCCGGCGTCTGGCCGATGTCGACCCCGAGCATCCCGGCGCCGTGCTGGCTGTGGTATTCGGCGAGCACAAGGAGGACGCCTTCGGCGAGGCGGGCATCGACCGCCTGCTGCACCTGAGTGACGACGCCTATGATGGTTTTGCCCCCGAGGCGCGCCTGGGGGCACTGGCCGCCATGGAGCGTGAGTGGAGGCCGCGTCACTGGCTGCTGCCCGACTCGCCCCTGGGCGGTGCCGACCTGGGGAGGCGTCTTGCCGTACGCCTGGGCGAGCGCCCTGCGACCGGCGTCTGGCGGATCGAGAGCGATCCCACGGCGCCCTTGGGATGGCGCTGTACGGCCCGCGGCGCGGCGGAGCGCCTGGATATCCAGCGCTCCCTGCCGCGCGTGGCGCTGTTCCTGGCCGAGTGCGCCGATCCGGTGGACGAGACTCGCCATGCGGCCGAGCCCCTGAGCCTGTCGACCGCCGTGCCCAGTGCCCTGTCGCGCATCCAGGACCTGGGACAGGTCGCGGTGGATCCCGCCGGGGTGGCCCTGGCCGAGGCAGAGTTCATCCTCTCGGCGGGTAACGGCGTCAGGGACTGGGAGGGGTTCCATCATGCGGCCAAGGTACTGGGGGCAACGGAAGGGGCCTCCCGCGTGGTGGTGGATGATGGCTTCATGGCCCGCGACCGGCAGGTGGGGGCGTCCGGCACCTGGGTTACCGCCAGGGTCTACCTGGCGATCGGTATCTCGGGGGCCATTCAGCACCTGCAGGGTATTCAGAGTTGCGACAAGGTGGTGGCCATCAACCTCGATCCGGGATGTGACATGATCAAGCGCGCCGACCTGGCGGTGATCGGCGACGCTGCCGAGATCCTCGCTGCCCTGGTGGCAAAAGTGGAACAGCAGCGAGGAGGGCAGCGCGATGCAGCCTGAGCGGCAGGGAATCGAGGTGGCGGTGCTGGTCTCCGTGGGTCGCCACCCCACGACCGGGCGCGCTCGACGCGCCGATCAGGATGCCCGGGGTCTGGAGATGGCGCTGGGCCTGGAGGACCGTCTGCCCGACAGTCGGATCCATCTGCTGCATGCCGGCCCGAGCAGCCTGGAAAATGCATCGGCCTTGCGCGGCTATCTGGGCATGGCCGCGGGCGATGGCACGACGCTCGATACCCTGACCCTGCTGGAGCAGGCAGAGGATGACGATGCCATCCCGGCACTCGCCGAGCACCTGGCCGCGACACTGCCGCAGCTGGTGATCACCGGCACCCGGGCGGAGCAGGGCGAAGGCTCGGGGCTGTTGCCCTATGCCCTGGCCGAGCGTCTTGGCTGGCCGCTGGTCAATGGCCTGGCGGCGGTGGAGAAGGTGGAGAATGGCGTGGCGACGCTGCTTCAGGCCCTGCCCCGAGGCCAGCGCCGGCGCCTGCAGGTACGTTTGCCCGCCATCTTCAGCGTTGATGCGGCGGCACCCGCGGCACGCCAGAGTGCGTTTGGTCCGGCCCGTCGCGCCGGGATCGAGGCAACGCCGGTGACCGCCGAGCCCGACCATGAGCAGACCGAGTGGCAGCTGACTCCGGCCCGCAAGCGGCCCAAGCGTCTGAAGATCGTCAAGGCCGCCTCGGCCAGGGATCGCTTCAAGGCGGCCGCGGCCAAGGCGGAGGGGGGCAGTGGCCAGGTCCTGGCGGACGTCAGCAGCGAGCAGGGGGCCGAGGCGATCCTTGCGCTGCTGCGTGAGGAAGGCGTCCTGCCTCGCTGATCCACTGTCTCCTCAAACGACGACAGCCCCGGCCAGGTGCCGGGGCTGTCGTCGTTGTAGCCTCTTGCGTTGTGGGGTCAGGGCGACGCTCAGGGCGCGATGCGCTCGCTGGCGTCGGTAAAGCCCATCAGGGAGATGTCCAGGTCCATGCGGTTGCCACGCGGTCCGATCAGGCTCAGGGTCGCGCTGCTGCCGCCGCGCAGTGCCTGGCGCAGTGACGGCTCCAGGGGCAGATCCGCTCGGCAGCTCTGTTCCAGGCAGACCTGGTAGGGAAACTGGACCGGCTCTCCGCCCCCCACGCTCAGCTGCAGGCCCGGGGCAAGACGCACGCCCAGCGGCAGCAGGAAGGTCATTGCCGGCCGCCCCTCCAGCTCGGGTGGATAGCCGACGATCACCCGCATCAGCGGATCGCTGCTGTTCGGGTTGGTGACCAGTTGGCTCATGGTGCAGGCACCCTGACTGCGCTCGGGCGGACAGATGACCTCCCAGTCCTGGAACTGTTCGGTACGCACATTGGCGCCCGGCGATGTCTGCTGGGCGAGGGCATGGGAAGCCAGCATGAGGAGCGACAGCAGGGCGGTCATGCCCAGGCGTTTTGCGAAGCGGTTCGACATCGGTGGTTTCTCCATGGCCTCAGGGTCGTCACGTTACCTGATACATCACCATGCCTGTTCGTTCTCGTGAGGTCGACCCCTGCGCGTCATGCAAGGGGGCTGGCGGCCCCACGAAGGGGCGGTGTCTCGAACTGGCATGCAGGTGCCTCTGTGGGGCAAGTGAAGCGCGTCAGAGGGCTTAGGCTGGATCAACGGAATCTCTCCGCCCTTCCACGCTGTAAGCGATAACAACATCAAGGAGCCCGCCATGAGTGCAGCCAACCGCGGCGTCGTCTACAAAGGCCCTGGCCAAGTCGCCGTTGAATCCATCCCCTACCCGGAACTCGCGCTCGGCAATCGCAAGTGCGACCACGGCGTGATTCTCAAGGTCGTCACCACCAACATCTGCGGCAGCGATCAGCACATGGTCCGTGGCCGCACGACCGCGCAGCCTGGTCTGGTGCTGGGTCACGAGATCACTGGCCGGGTGGTCGAGTGTGGCCGTGATGTCGAATTCCTCAAACCGGGCGATCTGGTGTCCGTGCCATTCAACATCGCCTGCGGCCGCTGCCGCAACTGCAAGGAAGGCCGGACCGGTATCTGCCTGAACGTCAATCCGTCGCGCCCGGGAGCGGCTTACGGCTATGTGGACATGGGGGGCTGGGTCGGTGGCCAGACAGAGTACGTCATGGTGCCCTACGCGGATTTCAATCTTTTGAAGTTCCCGGATGCCGACCAGGCAATGGAGAAGATTCGTGACCTGACCCTGCTGTCCGACATCTTCCCCACCGGCTTCCATGGCTGTGTGACAGCGGGTGTCGGGCCGGGCAGCACCGTCTACATTGCGGGTGCCGGTCCGGTGGGTCTGGCGGCGGCGGTTTCCGCCCAGCTGCTGGGCGCCGCCTGCGTGATCGTGGGCGACATGATCGAAGAACGCCTGGCCCAGGCGCGCAGCTTCGGGTGCGAGACCCTCGATCTGACCCAGGAAGGCGACATGGCCGACCGGATCGAAGCGATCCTCGGCGAGCGTGAAGTCGATGCCTTCGTCGACTGTGTCGGTTTCGAGGCCCATGCCTGCGGCTGCAATCATGGCAAGGAGGCGCCCGCCACCGTCCTCAACTCGGCCATGTCGCTGACCCGTGCCGGTGGCCAGATCGGCATCCCGGGCCTCTACGTCACCGAAGACCCCGGCGCCGCCGACGATGCGGCCAGGCAGGGCGCTCTGAGCATGCGCTTCGGCCTCGGCTGGGCCAAGTCGCACAGCTTTCATACCGGTCAGTGCCCGGTAATGAAGTACCACCGTCCGCTGATGCAGGCGATCCTCTTCGGCAAGGTGAATATTGCCGATGCGGTCAATGTCCGGATGATCACGCTGGATCAGGCGCCTCAGGGCTACGCCGACTTCGACGGCGGGGCGGCGAAGAAATTCGTGATGGATCCCCACGGCAGCGTCGCTGTCTGAGCGAGCGGACCCACCCGTTGCCGGGTGGGCCTATGCTGCCTTGTAGGAGATAGCCGACGGCGAGATATGCCGAGAGCGACATCCTCATGTCCATTCGCTCACCGGCCCTGCACCCGGTCATTGTCCTGACGCCGGGCGAGTGACACCATTCCGATGATGCCCGTCGTTGTCCGCGAGGGGCAGTATCTGTCGATATCGCGTCACCTCACAAGCACAATAACGAGCCCTCCATGACCGTCGAGACCGTCACTCCCCAGCGCCGTTTCCGCGGCAGGCCCCGTGGCCGCGACCTGCCTCCCGTCGCCCTTGCCGCGCTGCGCCAGCTGCTCGGTGACGAGCGTAGCGACCCGAATCTCCGGCGTCGTGACCTGCTGATCGAGCATCTGCACGTGATCCAGGATGCCCACGGTCATCTGCCGCTGGTGACGCTGCGCGCGCTGGCAGCCTACATGAATCTGCCCATGGCGGCGGTCTACGAGACGGCAACCTTCTACGCCCACTTCGACGTGGTGCACGACGAGCAGGCGCCGCCGCCGGCGGTGACGGTGCGGGTCTGCGACTCGCTCTCCTGTCAGCTGGCCGGCGCCGCCACCCTCGAGACGGAGCTCAAGGCGGGCGTCGACCCGCAGGCGGTACGCGTGGTGCGGGCGCCCTGCATGGGTCGCTGCGAGACGGCGCCGGTGGTGGAAGTGGGGCACCATCATGTGCTGTTTGCCACCCTCGAAGGGGTGGAAGCAGTGGTCGATACCGGCCATTTCCATCCCGAGGCGATCGTCTGGCAGCGCCTGGCGGACTATCGAGCTGAGGGCGGTTATGCGCTGCTCGCCGACTGCCGCGTGGGCCGTATCACGGTCGAGGCGCTGATGGAGACGCTCGAACGCGCCTACCTGCGGGGCCTGGGCGGCGCCGGCTTCCCCACCTTCAAGAAGTGGCATTTCGTGCGTCAGGAGGCCGGACCGCGTTATTGCGCGATCAACGCTGACGAAGGCGAGCCCGGCACCTTCAAGGATCGTGTCTACCTGGAGCGCTCTCCGCACCGCTTCCTCGAGGGCGCCCTGGTCAGCGCCTGGGCGGTGGAGGCCGAGGCGCTCTATATCTACCTGCGTGACGAGTACCCCGGACTGCACCGGGTGCTTCATGAAGCGATCGCTGAGCTCGAGGCCGCCGGTCTGGTGTCGCCGGGCTATGTCGTGATGCGCCGCGGCGCCGGTGCCTACATCTGCGGCGAGGAGTCGGCGATGATCGAGTCGCTGGAGGGCAAACCGGGCAAGCCTCGCCATCGTCCGCCCTTCGTCGCCCAGAAGGGGCTATTCGGCCAGCCGACCCTGGTCAACAACGTCGAGACCGTCTACTGGATCCCGCTGATCCACGAGAAAGGCGCCGACTGGTTCGCCGGACACGGTCGCCACGGCCGCCAGGGGCTGAGAAGCTTCTCGCTCTCTGGCCGGGTCAGGCGCCCCGGCGTCCACCTGGCGCCCGCCGGCATCACCCTCAATGAGCTGGTCGAGGAGTACGGCGGCGGCATGGCCGAGGGCCACCGCCTGGCC
>Ga0207414_1000234_pt1 | contig 26698 bp, 27 predicted proteins | sample PonA231FremontCA_2_FD_187269 | JGI IMG/M metagenome (GOLD analysis project Ga0207414, IMG submission 187269) | Marine sediment microbial community from Fremont, CA, USA - Pond A23 Sediment 1 (SPAdes) | ecosystem: Environmental > Aquatic > Marine > Unclassified | place: USA: Fremont, California...
TGAATTTCCTTTTGCATTACTTTCACCTCACTCTATATTTTCTAAGCTTAATTTTAGTCACTATTGTGATTATAACACAGCTAATTTATCTATGCAAGAGTTAAGTTCTCCTCTTCTATTTTAAAATCTTTTTCAGAGCTTTTAGTAACTCTTCATTATCTTCAGTATTGTTTAATTGTCTAATTAAAGTATCCATTATATTCGAGGAATTAATATTAGCTACATTTTGGCGAAGATTCCAGATTACCTCTAATTCTTCCTCACTTAGTAACATTTCTTCCTTACGGGTACCTGAACGCTGAACATCAATAGCAGGGAAAATTCTCTGCTCAGCAAGTTTACGATCTAAATGTAATTCCATATTACCTGTCCCTTTAAATTCTTCATAAATAACATCATCCATTCTACTACCAGTATTAACAAGACTGGTAGCAAGTATAGTTAAGCTTCCACCTTCTTCTATATTACGAGCAGCCCCAAAAAATTTCTTAGGAAAATGCATGGCTGTTGGATCAAGACCTCCAGAAAGAGTTCTACCACTTGGAGGGGTTGTTACATTTGCCGCTCTGGCCAGTCTGGTTATACTATCCAAAAGAATTACTACATCATTTTTGTGTTCAACAAGTCTTTTAGCTTTTTTAAGTACTAGTTTAGCTACCTGCAGATGATTATTAGCTGGCTCATCAAAAGTAGAACTTATAACTTCAGCATCCACAGACCTTTTCATATCTGTAACTTCCTCAGGCCTTTCATCAATAAGTAAAATCATTAATTTTGATTCAGGATAATTTTCCCGAATACTATTAGCAACTTTTTTTAGTAAAACAGTTTTACCTGCCTTAGGTGGAGAAACAATGAGTCCTCTCTGTCCTTTACCGATTGGTGATATAAGGTCAATTAATCTACTGGAAATCTCATCGGAGCGGTGTTCAAGACGATACCTTTCTTCTGGATAAAGAGGAGTTAAATCTTCAAAATAGGCCCTATCTTTAGCTTTTTCCGGATCCTGATAATTCACCGCCTCTATTCTTAGAATAGCAAAGTATCTTTCACTATCTTTCGGTTCTCTAACCTGACCGGAAACAACATCTCCTGTTCTCAAATCAAAACGTCTAATCTGGGAAGCAGATATGTAAATATCATCACCTGAAGGTACATATTTTGAAGGACGCAAAAATCCATATCCCTCTCCATTTACTATATCCAGAACACCTTCGGCAAAGATATGTCCTCCTTTTTCAGTTTCCTTTTTTAAAATAGCAAAAATTAGATCTTTTTTTCTAAGTTGAGTATAACCTTTTACACCAAGGTTCTTAGCTAAATCATGTAATTCAGTTATTGTTTTTTTCTCAAGTTCAGTAATATTTAGCAAAATCAATTCCGCCTTTCATCATAAAATAATGTCTTAGTTTTTATTTAAATACTTATACCTAATCTAAACAATAGATAAACACCTATAAAATATATTAATCCAATCAAAAAAGAATCCCAACCAATTTTTAAATTAAATGCTGTTCTTTTAGATCTGTAAAACAATCCGATAACAGCTATTGTACTCATTAAAAGAACAATCATCGAAGTAAGAGAATGAACAAAATCAACAGATGCTAAAATATAGCCCTCTCTATAAAAAGCGTCTGCGAAAAATACAATTATCATATTGAAAATATTACTTCCAAAAACATTTCCTAGGGCCATATTATAAGCCCCTATACTTATGGCTGAAATTGTAGCAACAAGTTCTGGAAGTGAAGTTGCAGCTGCTACCATAATACTACCAATAAAACTCTGGTCAATTCCGGTCATGGTTGCAATCTGATCACCGGTAATACTTAATCTAATACCAGCAAAGACAATTACAACTGCACTAATGAAAAAACCAATAGCTGCTTTTTTTAAGCTCATTTTTTCGATTAATTCTTCTTCTCTGACTTCCTTTTGATCTAAAGGATTCTTTTTATCATAACGCCAGACAAGCCTTATCCCAAAAATATAGGTTAAAATAATAAGTATACTATCAAGTCCAATCCCCATTATTCCTAATCTAATATTTGTTAAATGACCGACTAACATACTAAAAGTAACTACAATAGCAAGTAGCATCCCTAATAAACCAGATAAAATGTTACTGTATCTCATCTGTAACATTATCGGTTCATCATGACTATAACCATGAATCATATCAGCTACAGCTAAAATCATAAGATTAAAAGTATTACTTCCAAAAACATTACCAATAGCAATATTGGGGGCATCTACTAAAGAAGAAGTAATACTGGTTACTAACTCCGGAAGCGAAGTAGCTAGTGCTACAAGAATAGAACCAATAAGGGCCTGTCCCAAACCTGTTTTATCAGATATTACATCTCCATATTTTGATAGATAAGTACCAGAAATTATAATCAAAAATGCCATAATGGCAAACTCTATCCATAAATTTATCATTATGTAAATCCTTCCTTTGCCTAAATATTTAATTATATAATATTATAATAAATAGAATAATAATTGGATATGAGATTGAAAATTTAGCGTAGAGAGAAAAAGAAGAGATCGCTTAAACATAAAGCTATGTTTAAACGATCTATACGAGGCCTTTAAGCTTTATTTTTACTACCCAATACATCTATTTTTTCTTTCACTCTTTCTTTAATAGCATCTCTACCAGGACCACAATATTTACGAGGGTCATAAAGTTCAGGATCTTCAGCAAAAAGTTCTTTGACTTTAGAAGTAAATGCCTGCTGAAAAGCAGTGTTCACATTAACCTTATTAATTCCAAAAGAAACAGCTTTTCTCACATCAGAGTCTGGTACTCCAGAAGCTCCATGTAAAACAAGTGGAATATCTATTTTATTATTAATAGTTTCTAATCTTTTAAAATCAAGATTCGGTTCACCTTTGTAAACCCCATGAGCAGTACCAATTGCAACAGCTAAAGCATCAATACCTGTTCTCTCTACAAATTCAACTGCTTCATCAGGATCAGTAAAAGTAGCTTCTCTTTCTTCTACTGTGTGGTCATCTTCAGTACCACCTAATTTACCCAACTCTGCTTCTACAGAAACCCCAACACTATGGGCAGCTTCTACAACTTTTTTGGTCATAGCTATATTTTCTTCAAATGGATATTTAGAACCATCAATCATAACAGATGAATATCCTCTTCTAATACATTCCATAGCTTTTTCAAAACTACTGCCATGATCAAGATGGAGGGCAACTGGAATATCTGTATTTTTAGTTGCAGCTTCTACCATACCTAAAACATATTCCATTCCTATATAACGAATAGCACCTTCACTTGTGGCCAAAATTAAAGGAGAATTAGCCTCTTCAGCACCTTCTATTATCCCCTGCAAAAATTCCATATTATTAATATTAAATCCACCTACAGCATAGCCTTCTTCATTTGCTTTGTTTAGAATATCGGCCATTGGAACTAAATTCATAGAAATTCCTCCTTTGAAATTATATATTATATATTGATCCTATATATTGATCCAGGGATCTTTTGGATTATTACCAGCCTCAGCCGGTATTTTTAACATAAGTTCCCCTTTTTGTTTTAAATAGTCCAGTTCCTGTCTGTTTTGAGCCGGTATCTTTTTAGTAGCTCCACAATTATTACAGGAAAGTTTTATTTCATCTGAATTAAGGTCTACATTTATATCATGACTTCCACATTCACAAAACAGATTTCCCTGAGCAGCAATATCATGGAGGTAATCTAAAATAGCGAGCATTAATTCTGGATCAGCAAAATCTTCAAAACCTAAATCATTAGCCATGGAATCAAGTTCTTTTTGTTGTTTTCGTATTTTTTCCTTTATCTGCTTATAGGGACCATAATATCCCAGGTTAAGTTTTGTCTCAAGACAAAGAATAGAGCTAACTTTGTTTTTAGACCAGAACTCCTGGGCAGGAATTAAGGTAGAATGTTCGTGATCACAGATTATACAATAATAATCAAGATTTATGTGATCAGTACCTTTTTTAGTAATAGACATTTTTTTACTGCCACATTCACAGTAAATATCATGACTACTACCTCCTGATAGCTGAAATATATTCAGTTGTTCTATCTCTAGCCTGCCACAGGTAGGACAGCGCATAGCTAAAGCAGTTGATTTTTCAAGTACCATGACTAATAAACCTCCTTAATCTAATAATTCTGTATAATTCAGGAAAATCCTCTTTTTATCTACAATTTATGATTAATCACAAATAGCAATAACTTCGATTTCTACATCTACATCTTTTGGAAGTCTGGCAACTTCTACAAAAGCTCTTGCCGGTGCTTTTTCACCAAAATACTGGCCATAAACTTCATTTATTTCTGAAAAATTCTCCATATCACTGGCAAAAATAGTTGCTTTAACTACCTTAGAAAGATCACTACCTGCTTCTTCTAAAATCGCCTTAACATTTTCTAGGGATTGTCTGGTTTGTTCTCCAGGCCCTCCATCTACGGGATTGCCATCTTTATCATAAGGTATCTGTCCTGAAACAAAGAGCATATTACCTGCCTTAACAGCCTGTGAATAGGCACCAATAGCTGCCGGGGCTTTATCACTTGCAATTACCTTTCTTTCCATTATTTATCCTCTCCTTTTATTTATATGTTTTTATTTTTAGCACTCTATATAAAATTATTCTTTAAAAATGAGAAATGTCCTTTTATATTAAATTATTTTTTCCAAAATAAAAAAAGCCAGTCTCACCCTAGGCATTCTTTATTACAAGATACACCCTGGCTAAACTGGCTTTAATTTAATATTAAGTTAGTTAGCTAAGATCTAAATGCTTTTTAGATTTAGTTTAATACTTCATCAAAAACATCACATAAAAGTGGTACTATTTCATGAAGATCTCCTACTATACCATAATCACAAACATCAAATATTGGTGCTTCATCATCTGTATTTATAGCTATAATTAGATCAGAGTTTTCCATTCCTGCTTTATGTTGGATTGCACCAGAAATACCACAGGCAATATAAACTCTGGGTTGAACTGTTTTACCGGTCTGTCCTACCTGATGTTCTTTTTCAATCCATCCTTCATCAACAACTGCTCTTGAAGCTCCTACTTCCCCTCCAAGCTTATCAGCAAGATTTTCAATACAGGAGAATTTATCAGCTTCACCAACACCACGGCCACCGGAAACAATAATCTCAGCTTTTTCCAGGTTAACACCTTTTTTAGCTTCTTTGACAATATCTCTTATTTTAGTAAACATTTCTACTTCTGTAAGATCAGATTTTAAATTTATAATTTTAGCTTCTTTTGTCACTTTTGATTTAATATCTTTTTCATCTAATTTTACTTCAACTTCATTAATATCTCCTACTCGATCATAATCTGGTTCTTCTTTTTCCATAACTCCCGGTCGCACAGTAGACATCTGTGGTCTGTGCTCAGGACAGACTATGGTAGCCATCAAATTACCACCAAAGGCAGGACGAGTTTGAAGTAAAATACCTTCATCATCATCAATTTCAAGTTTTGTACAATCAGCAGTTAAACCAGTATCAAGTCTTGCTGATAGTCTTGGCCCTAAATCACGTCCATTATGGGTAGCTCCCAGTAATACAATCTCTGGTTTGGCTTTAGCTATCATATCACTTATGATACTTGTATATGGTCCAGTTCTATAATGTTCTAATCTTTCATCTTCTACAACATAGATATGATCAGCACCATAAGCTATTAAATCTTTAGCTTCATTTTTTACTTCTGAGCCCAAAACAACTGCAGATAGATCTGTATTAAGTTCATCAGCAAGTTTACGCCCTTCACTTATAAGTTCAAAAGAAACATCTAAAAGTTCATTTTCTCTTTGTTCTGCTAAAACCCAAACTCCACTATAGGCTGATAAATCTTTTTTCTCAGTTTGATCTTCTTCTTTTTCAAGTTCTATAGCATCATAATCACAGGCTTTAACACAAATTCCACACATTGTACAACTATCATGGTCAACTACCGCTTTATTTTCTTCCATACTTAAAGCGTCAAAAGGACATTTATCTATACAAACTTCACAACCAGTACATTTATTTTTTATAATATTTAACATGAATGCAGACCTCCTCTTTTTTTATCTTATACAACCTGTTCTTCTTTTAATTTTTCTACCAGTTTTTCAACTTTTTCTTTTGCTGAACCTTCTAACATTTCACCTTTTGTCTCATGAGTTGGCACAAAAGTATCATAAACCTGAGTAGGTGAAGCATCAAGTCCAAGTTTATCTTCATCAACTTCAAAATCATCTATAGACCAGACTTTAACTGTATCTTCTTTATTATAAGCATCTACAATTCTTTTAATTGATGGATAACGAGGTTCATTTAGGCCATCTACAACAGTTAATAATAAAGGTAATTCTGATTCTAAAATACAGTATCCATCTTCAAGCTGTCTTTTAGCTTTTACAGTTTTACCTTCAATTTCTACATTTGAAACATAAGTTATTTGCGGAATATTTAGATTTTCTGCAACCTGAGGTCCAACCTGAGCAGTATCTCCATCAATTGCCTGACGTCCACAGAAAATTAAATCAAAATCACCAATTTCTTTGATTCCCTGAGCTAAAGTATATGCTGTGGCCCAGGTGTCAGAACCAGCAAAAGCTCTATCTGAAAGTAATATCGCTTCATCTGCTCCCATAGCATAAGCCTCAATAAGGGCATTTTCCGCCTGAGGAGGTCCCATACTGATTACAGTTACTTTACCTCCAAATTTTTCTTTTAATCTTACTGCTTCCTCTACAGCAATTCTATCTTCAGGGTTAATTATACTTTCGACACCCTCTCTAATAAGTGTTCCTTTTTCTTCATCTATTTTAACTTCATTAGTATCTGGAACCTGTTTTACACAAACTACAATATTCATAAAATTACCTCCTTTTTTTAATTAAGTTTCTATTATTTTTAGTTAAGCAAAGAACCTGCAATAACCATTTTTTGCACTTCAGTTGTACCTTCATAAATTTCAGTTATTTTTGCATCTCTCATAAGTCTTTCTACTGGATATTCTTTTATATAACCATAACCACCATGTAATTGAACTGCTTTATTAGCAACTTCTGAAGCAACTTCTGAAGCATAATATTTTGCCATAGCTGCTTCTTTTGAAAATGATTCTCCACTATCTTTAGTTTTGGCAGCTTTATAGACAAGATTGCGTGCTGCTTCTACTTTGGTAGCCATTTCTGCAATTTCCCATTGTAGTCCCTGGAATTTACCTATTGGACGACCAAATTGTTCTCTTTCCTGAACATATTGAACTGTTTCATCTAAGGCTCTTTGTGCTATTCCTAGAGCCTGAGCAGCTATCCCAATTCTTCCTCCATCAAGAGTAGCCATTGCTATTTTGAAACCCATACCTTCTTTACCTAAAATATTTTCTTTGGGAATTCTACAATCCTGAAAAATTAACTCTCTAGTATCAGAAGCATTAATTCCCATTTTGTCTTCTTTTTTACCAAGTGTAAATCCTGGTGTGTCTTTTTCTACTATGAATGCACTTATTCCTCTGGTTCCTTTACTCTTATCGGTCATCGCCATCACAATGAAAATATCAGCTACTCCGGCATTGGTAATAAATATTTTATTTCCATTTAAAACATATTCATCTCCATCAAGTTTAGCAGTAGTCTTTTGAGCAGATGCATCTGTACCTGCATCCGGTTCAGTTAAACCAAAAGCTCCAATTTTTTCTCCATTAGCCAGTGGTTTTAGATACTTTTCTTTTTGTTTTTCATTACCATACTTATAAATCGGATGAGCTCCTAAAGATGTGTGTGCAGATAAAATAACACCATGAGTTGCACATGCTCTAGAAAGTTCTTCAACAGCTAAAACATAATTTAAAGTATCTGAACCTGCTCCACCATATTCCTGGGGAAAAGGTATTCCCATCATATCAGCTTTTTGCATCTTCTTTACATTTTCTGCTGGAAATTCACAACTTTCATCAATTTCAGCTGCAATTGGTTCCACTTCTTTTTCAGCAAATTCTTTGTACACTTTTTTGCTCATTTTATGTTCTTCATTCAAATTAAAATCCATTTCAATTCCTCCTTAATTATTTTTTTCACAATTAAATTTAAAAAATATATGCTATCTTAAAAAATTAATAAAATTATTTTCATCTTTCACCTAATTAAGTATGCATACTCTATTCCAACAATGCCTTTTTTAGTTAAAAATACTTGTTTTATAGCAAAAAAATTTAAATTAACCCTGTTTTTTTATATCTACCTCCAATTATTAGATATTTATTTCCTTTTTATTACTTTTATATAATATATTTCTAGTGATTATTTGATCTTTAACTAGTATAAAATCTTTTTAGCCCCTAATAACTCTTGCTTTTTACAATAATGTATATTTTTTTATACATAATCATTCTAAACTTTAGTCCATTAAGTGAATTATTTCACTTATCCCCTAATTAAGAAGCCTTTTAGCTGTCATTAGCGGGGTAGGATCATTGTATAAAAATATATACATTATTTAGTTATGTATAATAATTTATACATCTTTTAGTTTTATATTATATTTATCGATTTTATGATAAAGAGAAGTTCTATGAATCCCAAGGTCTTGAGCTGCTTTTGTTCTATTTCCATCTGCTTTTTTTATGGCCTCAATAATTGCTCTTTTTTCGGTTCTGGCAACTATTTCATTTAAAGTTAGATTATCATTTTCACTTTTCTTATCTTCTTTATTTCCCTGATTGATAATTTCAGGTAAATGTTCAGGGTATATTATTTTTCCTGGAGCAAGATTTAAAGCTCTTTCTATAAAATTTTGAAGTTCACGTACATTTCCTGGCCAATCATAAGCCTTTAGTTTTTTTAGTGCTTTATCAGAAATTTCTTTTTCTTTAATATCTAATTCTTTTGCCAACTTTTTTATTAAAGATTTTACCAGAAGTTCTATATCTCCACTTCTTTCTCTTAAAGGAGGTAAATTTAATCTAATGACATTTATTCTATAATAAAGGTCTTCTCTAAATTTATTATTTTTTACCATTTTCTCCAAATTTTCATTGGTAGCTACAATTATTCTCAAATCAAGATTTATGGTCCCCGTTCCTCCAACTCTTTCTAATTCCCGTTCCTGTATAACTCTTAATAATTTAGCCTGCATCTCCAGAGGCATAGATCCTATTTCATCTAAAAAGATAGTCCCACCATTGGCAAGTTCAAATTTACCTGGTTTCCCTTTTTTATTAGCCCCGGTAAAAGCTCCTGCTTCATAGCCAAACAATTCAGATTCCAATAAGTTTTCAGGAATTGCAGCACAATTAACCCGGACAAAGGCTCCATATTTACGATCACTTGATTTATGAATTGCATGGGCAAATAATTCTTTACCTGTTCCACTTTCCCCTTCTATTAAAACAGTAGAATTACTATCAGCTGCCTTTTTTGCAAGTTTAATCAAATATTCCATCTTGCTATTTTGGGTGATAATATTTGAAAAAGAGTATTTAGCCTGTTGTAATCTTTCAACTTCATTTTTATAATAATTTAATCTGTTTTCCAAAACTTCAAAACGCTGGGCTAGAGATTTAAGTTCAGCAATATCCTGAAATAATATTTTACCAATTGCTCCGATTAAGTTTCCATCTTCATAAAGAGGAATTCTGCTTGCTACAATTTTGTGGCCCTTAAGTTCCTGAATATGCCCCACTTCTTTTTCACCTTTTTGGGCCACAATATGCATTCGTGTATTTTCTATAACATCTGTTACATGCTTTCCTAAAACCTCTTTTTCACTAACTCCCAAAAATTCCTGATAGGCATGATTAAATCTTATAATATAGCCATCTTTATCAACAATTACAATTCCTTCATAGGCATTATCCAGGATAGTTTCCAGGATATCAATATATTTTTTCATTTTAGTTATTTTTTCTTCTTTTGTATCTTTTTGATTAGTATCCTGGAAAAACATATTTTATCCCCCTAGTCTAATAATTTACTTTTGCAAATTTCTATTAAATCATCTAAATTTCCTTCCCAATCAGGTTCAAAGGGAGTACCTTCATCAACTAAAAAGTCTTTTATCAAATATGTTTTCATCCCTACTTTTTTAGCAATCATATCCTCTTTTGAATTATTACCAATCATGATAGCTTCTTCAGAATTAAACTCTATTTTTTGGGAAATTTCACTATAAAATTTGGGGTTTGGTTTTGCATAATGCATCTCCTCATAACAGGTAATATAATCAAAATCAGTTGGATCAATACCTGCCCATCTTATTCTTTCCTCTATAGCTTCCAGGGGAAAAAGAGGGTTGGTGGCTAAAATTAAGTTTTTATCTAATTTTTTTAAGATTTCAATTAACTCCGGAGCTCTTGATTTTAAATCTAATTTCTTTTTTAATTTTGGATACTTATTTTTGTAAAAATCATCAAAACGTTTCATGATTTTATTTTCATCTTCTATATTAAGTTTATTAAAAAATTCCTTTTTAAAAACTTCTTTATTTACTCTTTTCCCATCATTTTTTATCATTTTTTCGGTAGCCTGCATCAAAATCTGAATAAATTCTTCTTTATTTTTCAAATCAGCAAACTCTTCAGTTAAAGCCTGAAAATATAATTTTAAAAAATAGTCCATATCAATAGGTAAAAGAGTTCCATCCAGATCTAATAAAATATTTTTTTCTTTTAACAAAATAATTCACTCCCTCAGGAATTGTTAGAAATCATATCCTGGATTTTATGAATTCTCTTCAGATGTTCTTCATCTTTAAAACAGGCTCCAAAAGCTTTGGTTTCATATTCACTTTTTTTATCTCGCCCTGAATTACAACTATAATTAATTACATCTTTGATTAGAGCTACCGCCTGTGAAGATTGTTCTGCAATTTCATGGGCCAGTTCCTTACTTGTTTCCAGTAAATCTCGTGGAGTAACAACCTTGTTAACAAGTCCTATCTCATAAGCCTGAGAAGCATCAAAGATTTCACCAGTAAACATAATTTCTTTTGCTCTCCCCACTCCTATTAATTCAGGTAAACGCTGAGTACCATCAAAACCTGGAACAATCCCAAGTCTTACCTCAGGCTGGCCAAATCTGGCTCTGGTACTTGCAACTCTAAGATCACAGGCAAGAGCCAACTCAAGTCCACCACCTAAAGCATAACCATTAATTGCTGCAATTACAACTTTTGGTGTTTTTTCAATTAAATTGCAAATCCGCTGGCCCTGTCTGGAAATTTCCTCTGCTCTTTCTGAATCCAGTTTTTCCAGCCAATCAATATCAGCACCAACAGTAAAGGCTTTTCTTCCTTTTCCCGTGATAATTATTGCCTCAACTTTTTCATCCTCTAATAATTCTTTTATTTTCTTTTCAAAAATATCCAGGAGACTTTGATTATAAGCATTTAATACTTCTGGCCGATTTAAATAGATTATGGCCAGAGGGGGAGTATACTCAATATCCACTAATAACTTAGCCATTATTATCCTCCTTAAGTTTAAAGAAATATATATTTAAAATTAATTATTTAAAGCAGCTTTAATAAAACTTACAAAAAGTGGATGAGGTCTATTAGGACGCGATTTAAATTCTGGATGAAACTGTACTCCGACAAACCAGGGATGATCTTCTAATTCAACAATTTCTACTAATTTTTCATCAGGTGATAAACCGGAGAAAATCATTCCTTTTTCATTTAGTTTATCGCGATATTCATTGTTAAATTCATACCTATGACGATGACGTTCATCAACACTTTCTTTTTTATAAGCTTTTTTAGAAATAGTGTTTTTAACTAGCTCACAGGGATATTTACCCAGACGCATTGTTCCACCTAAATCTTCAATTTCTTTTTGTTCAGGCATAATATCAATAACAGGATACGGTGTTGAGGGATCAAATTCAAAACTATTAGCTTCATTGAGATTTGCAGCATTTCTTGAAAATTCTATTACTGCACACTGCATACCAAGACAAATACCAAAGAAAGGAATATTATTTTCACGGGCATATTTTATAGAATTTATTTTGCCTTCAATACCACGATCACCAAATCCACCAGGTACCAAAATTGCATCCAGATCAGCTAAATGTTCTTCTGGATCTGAATCTTCAAGGTCTTCAGCATATATCAAATCAATTTCTACTTCTGCATCATTGGCAACTCCAGCATGATCAAGTGATTCATTAATACTTATATAGGCATCAGGTAATTCAACATATTTACCAACAATACCTACTTTTACTTTTTTATGTCTAACCTTCATATCTTCAATCATGGATTTCCATTTTTTTAGATCCGGTTTTTCAACTTCATTTTCCAATTCAAATTTTTCAATTACAATATCATCCAGTCTCTCATCTTTTAAAAAGAGGGGTATTTCATAAATATTATCTGCATCAGCCAGTTGAATAACTGCTTTTTTTTCTATATCACCAAATAAAGCAATTTTATCTTTAACTTCTTTGGTAAGATCACGATCTGAACGACAGACAACTGAATCAGGTTGAATTCCCAGACTGCGGAGTTCTTTAATACTATGCTGAGTTGGTTTAGTCTTTAATTCTCCAGCAGTTTTTAAATAAGGTACAAGAGTACAGTGTAGATAAAATATGTTTTTCTGTCCTAAATCACTTCTTAGCTGTCTGATTGCTTCTATAAAAGGAAGACTTTCGATATCTCCAACTGTACCTCCAATTTCAGTAATTACTACATCTGCTTCTGTTTCTTTTCCAACTTTGGTTATTCTATTCTTTATCTCATCTGTAATATGAGGTATAACCTGAACAGTGGCTCCTAGATATTCACCTTTTCTCTCTTTGCGAATAACAGAACCATATACCATACCGGTAGTAACATTGTTATTTTGACTTAAATTAGTATCAATAAAACGTTCATAATGACCAAGATCCAGATCAGTTTCTGCACCATCTTCAGTTACAAAAACCTCACCATGTTGATAGGGACTCATTGTCCCGGGATCCACATTAATATATGGATCAAATTTTTGAATACTGACATTAAGTCCACGACTTTTTAAAATCCGTCCAAGTGAGGCAGCAGTTATTCCTTTTCCGAGAGCAGAAACTACACCTCCAGTCACAAAAATATATTTCGACATTTTTCCTATTCAACCCCTTATTTATTATAATTAAATTAATATATTAAGAATTTTAAATCCTAAATAAATCCCAACAATTCCTGCAATTCCAGGTAATGCAGGTGGTGCGGGAATAGGTAAGTTGAAGAATGAGAAAACTGCTCCAACTAAAGAACCAGTTATAAGAGCTAATAAAGTATCACTCATAACTTAAACCTCCTTATTTTGTTGATTCCCTCGCCCACCCGTTCACCTTTAAAGATGAACAAAATTATTTTGATACTACATTTGATCCGGTGCACTTATTCCAAGTACATTTAATACATTACGTAATACCTGTCTTGCTGCTTTTACTAGATACACTCTTGCTTTTGATAATTCTTTATCATCAGTTATAACTCTACATTTATTATAAAATACATGGAATGCATTTGCCAAATCATAAGCATAATTTGCTACATGATGTGCTTCTTTTCTTTCTGCACTTAATTTTAACATTTCAGGATAATGAGCCATCATTTTCATAAGTTCCATTTCCGCTTCATGAGTAAGATTGCTTAAATCAACTTCAGAATCTAGATCAATATCTTCATCTAAATTTTCCATAATACTTTGGATTCTTGCATGAGCATACTGGATATAATAAACTGGATTATCAGTGTTTTCTTTTTTAGCAAGTTCTAAATCAAAATCAAAATGACTGTCTGTACTTCTCATTACATAGAAGTAACGGGCAGCATCTTTTCCTACTTCTTCCATAACTTCTCGCATAGTAACAAAGTTACCAGCTCTTTTGGACATTGGCACAGTTTCTCCATCACGAAGTAAAGTAACCATCTGGACAACAATTACTTCTAAAGTATCTTTTGGATAGCCAAAAGCCTGAATAGAAGCTTTGACTCTTGATATATATCCATGGTGATCTGCTCCCCAGATATTTATTAATTTATCATAACCTCTTTCCAGTTTGTTCAAATGATAGGCAATATCGGCAGCTAAGTAAGTTTTATTTCCATCAGATTTAACTACAACTCTGTCTTTATCATCACCAAATTCTGATGCCTTAAACCAAACTGCTTCATTTTCTCGATAAATATATCCTTTTTCTTCAAGTTTTTCAATAGCTTCATCAATCTTATTTTCGTCATGTAAATATCTTTCACTAAACCAGACATCAAAATCTATTTCAAATTCTTTAAGGTCCTTTTTGATTGTTTCTAAACAGCGATCATAGGCAAATTCTCTACAAAATACCAGTTGTTCATCTTCAGGAAGATCTAAAATTTCATCACCTTTTTCTTCCTTTATCTCTTCGGCAATATCTGTTATGTAATCTCCTACATAAGCTTCTTCAGGCATTTCTACATCCTGACCTAAAACCTGTTTATATCTAACTAGAGTAGATTTTCCTAAAACATCCATCTGATTTCCAGCATCATTAATATAATATTCTTTGTCAACCTCAAAACCAGTAGTTTTTAAAATTCTACTTAAAACATCTCCTACTACTGCTCCTCTACTGTGGCCAACATGTAAAGGACCGGTCGGATTAACACTCACAAACTCTATTTGTACTTTTTCACCCTGACCAAAATCAGTTTCTCCATAATTTTTACCATCTTCAATAATTTTGTGAACTGTATCATAAAGCCAGCTATTATCTAAGGTAAAATTAATAAAACCAGGGCCAGCTATTTCAATATCTTCTACTAAATCTGAAGAAAATTTATCTACCAAAATATCAGCTACTTCTCGCGGAGAAGTTTTAAAAGTACTGGCAAGAACCATCGCTAAATTAGTAGCATAATCACCATGTTCTTTTTCGCGAGGTATTTCAACCTCAATTTCCGGATATTCCTTAAGTTCCAGACCCTTTTCCTGAACAGCTTTATCTAAAGCTGTTTTCAAATTTTCTTTAAGTTTCTTTTCCACTTTTGCCATCATATTTTCTGTCATCATCCTTCAACCCCTTTCCTTTGGTAATAAACTTCTAAACTATTTTTTCCTATAACCTCACCCATTAGATATTGAGTATATTCTAATTCAATCTTCCCCTCTGATTCATCTAATTCAATTTGAATATCCTCAGTTTCTACCTCAAGGCTAACCTCCTGTTGATTAATCTGATAAAAACCTTCAGTCTTTTCTTTTTCAACAAAGTCCTGTTTCATTGCTGCTGGTTTGGCTCTCATTAGTAAAACTCTGTTTTCTTCAGGCTCAATTTTAAGAGTAGTTTTAGCTCCTTCAATACCTTCAGAATAATCATTATAAATTAGATAATAAATATTGTTTTTAATATAAAAAAAGCCTTCACTAGAATTTGTTAAAAAATCAGTTTCGGCACCTTCCACATTTTGTCTGTTTTTTATTTCAATATTTACCTCATATTTCATAAAAAAACCCCTTCAAAGTCAAAAACCACAGCTTAACACTGTGGTTTTAATAACTATCTTACACTTTTATTATTATATACTATTTGTTTTCTTTTGACAAGCTCTATTTAAGTCCTAATTTTTTCACTAATCTTCCTTTTGGTGCATAACCAACGATCTTGTCTTTTACTTTTCCATTTTCAAAAACAATCATTGTTGGAATACTTTGAACACCATAACGAGCAGCTGTTGACTGATTTTCATCAACATTTAATTTTGCAACTTTTACTTCATCTGCATATTCACGGGCTATATTTTTCATAACAGGCTCAACCATTTTACATGGTCCACACCATTCTGCCCAAAAATCAACAATTACAGTCTTATCTGCCTTCATAACTTCACGATTAAAATTTCCATCAGTAACTTTTACCGGTTTACTCATTAATTATCTCCTCCATTTAAAAATTGAAATTTATATTATTTTATTTAGGCTATAGCCTTTTTAACTTTACTTACTATTGCTTTAAGTGGTACAGCACCAACCTGTTCAGCAGCTCCATCATTTATTACTGTTTTAGGTACTCCAGATACACCAAACTTATCAGAAAGCTCTGGGAATTCTACTGCTTCAACCATATCTCCTCTTATATTATCATTAACCATTGCCATTTGATGTGCTACTCTAACTGCACGTGGACAATATGGACAACTTGGAGTAATAAATACCTGTAGTTTTACTTCAGAATCTATTTCTTTAATCTTTTCTATCATATCTTCGGGAATATCAGGCACTTCACGAGAAAGATCAATTATACCTTCAATTATAGTATTAAATTCATAACCTGAAGGAATTCCATATAAACGGACTCCCCTATCTTTACCATCTTCATCTACAAAAATTGTAGCAGGAGCCATTTCAATATTGTATTTTTCAGCTTTATCACTATCGAGATCATTTACTTCCAGACTAATTCTATCATCCAATTCACTGATCTCAGTTAATATTGCTTCAGTATCTTCACAGTATTCACAATCATCTTCTTTGGAGAAATAAAGTATATTTACGTCTCCCTCCATTTTATCGGAAAACATATCTTTTATTTTCTTTTGTTCATCTTCACTAATCTTAGGCATCAAACCAACTCCTTTTAATAATTTTTTTTCACGTTTTATTTTCACTATTTAATATTATAACTGATTTTAGAATTTTTGAAGTTAAATACATTACATTTGTGAAAAAAAATTATTATTTTACTTAGGAGGCATTAAGGTTGCCTGTCCTTTAATTACCGCTTTATCTTTTTGATTAGTACAGATTGTTTTCATTACAACTCTATTTTTTTCTTCATTTTTTTCTATTACTTCAACTTCGGCAGTTATAGTATCATTGAATTTAACCGGGGCTCTAAATTCTAATTCCTGTTTTACATATATTGCTCCCGGTCCAGGAAGTTTAGTTCCCAAAACAGTTGAAATTAAGCCAGCACCTAACATTCCATGAGCTATTCGGCCCTCAAACATTGTATCATTTGCATACTCCTCATTAATATGAGCAGGATTAAAATCTCCAGTAACTCCTGCGTAATTAACAACATCAGTTTCAGTTATAGTTTTTGTAAAACTTGCCTTTTCTCCCATTTCCATTTCTTCAATACTCTTTCCTTTTAACATTATTATCTCCTCCTTTTGTTATTTGTTATTATTTTCACATGTTGATTTAAAAAATATATTTGCTTTTTAAATACAGGCTCCCCAATTTAGGGGAACCTGCTTATTTATAGTTTTACTCATTCATAAATACATAATATCCTAAATAAGTATTATAAACATCTACTTTACTTACTACTTCATAGGGAGAATGCATTGAGAGAACAGCTGGCCCGGAGTCTAAGACATCCATATTATAATTGGCCATGAATTGAGCAATAGTTCCTCCTCCACCCTGATCAGTTTTACCAAGTTCAGCAATCTGCCAGATAACACCTTTATCATTAAATAAAGATCTAATATGTCCAACAAATTCTGCAGTTGCTTCTGAAGAACCACCTTTACCTCTAGAACCAGTATATTTAGTTAATACCAATCCTTTTCCAAGATAAGCAGCATTGTTTTTAGCATATACATCTGCAAAATCCGGATCAAAAGCAGCACTAACATCTGCAGAAATAGCTTTGGAATTTTCAAGAATTTTTCTTACAATTAATTCACTATAATCATCATAATAACGATCTGTCATTTCTGCTACTGTATTTTCAAAAAATCTAGACTGCATACCTGTACTACCCATACTACCTATTTCCTCTTTGTCTACCAAAAGGGCCATAGCAGTATAAGAAGGATTTTCTAAATCAAGTAAGGCCTGTAGTGCAGTATAACTACATACACGATCATCATGGGCATATCCCATCAATAAACTGCGATCAAAGCCAACATCTCTGGTAGTTCCTGCTGGTACTACTTCAATATCAGCACTTACTAAATCTTCTCCACTTATATTATATTTTTCATCTAATAGATTTAGAACACCTTTTTTGATTTTTTCTTTTTCATCTTCATCATCTTCTACTGGAATACTACCTGTAACAATATTTAATTGCTGGGCATTAATTCCTTCTCCTAATTTTTTCTTAACCTGATCCTGAGCCAGGTGAGGTAATAAATCACTTATATAAAATACTGGATCATCTTCATCCTCTCCAATATTTATATTAATTTTACTACCATCTTCTTTTATTACAACTCCATGGAGTGCAAGTGGTATAGTGACCCACTGATATTTTTTAATTCCTCCATAATAATGAGTATTAAAAAAGGCAAGTTCACCATCTTCATAAACAGGATTTGGTTTTAAATCAATACGAGGAGCATCCATATGAGCCCCCACAATTCTCAATCCTTCTTCAAGATCTTTTTCACCTATAATTGCAGCAATCAAAGCTTTTTCTCTATTTATAGCATAAACTTTGTCACCTGCTTCTAATTTATCTATATCCTCAATATTACTAAAACCTTCTTTTTCTAGTAATTCTACTGAACTTCTGGCAAATTCACGTTCTGTTTTGTTCTTAGATAGAAATTCACCATATTCATTATTAAATTCAAAAATTTCTTCTTTTTCTACTTCTTCCATTTCTGTCCATGCATTTTTTGCTTCATAAGCTTTATTTTCACTCATCTTATTCCTCCTTTTGAAATTAATATCAAAAACAACACTTTAATATTATAACTTAAATATTTTAAAATATCAATAATATTTTTGAAAATTTTATATTTTCACCATGTTTAAAATTATAATTATCAAGTTAAGGTTGTTTTTATTTAATAATGTATTAAAGCATTTTTAATCCTGATAAAACTGGTAAAGTATTTTACTGAACTAATTTAGAAATTTTAATATAATTAAATAAATATATCTCATAAAGAAAGGAGTACTTATATGCAGGGTGATATTTCTATACTAATTGCTTTCACTGCCGGAACACTTTCTTTTTTCTCTCCATGTGTACTACCACTTATTCCATCATATATTACATTTTTAATAGGCGATTATTCAAAACAAAAAGAATATACAAAAGCCGAATTAATTATTCCTGCTTCAATTTTCATTTTAGGTTTTACTTCAATTTTTGTGCTTTTAGGCCTATCAGCATCATATTTAGGAAAGTTACTTTTACAAAACCAGGCCATTTTTAGAAAAATCGGTGGAATTTTCGTTATTATTTTAGGTTTACATGTTAGTGGAATTTTTAAAATAAAGGCTCTTTATCAACAGAAAAATTTTGAAATCCCACAAAATATCAATAAATATTTAAGATCATTTATTATGGGCATAGCCTTAGCCTTTGCCTGGACTCCATGTGTTGGTCCAATTCTTTCTTCTATTCTTATTTATGCAGGCAGCAGTCAGAGTATGGCTACAGGCGGTTTTTTATTATTATTTTATTCTATAGGTTTTGCCTTACCCTTTATGGCAGTCGCTCTTTTTATGAACTGGTTTTTACCTAAATTCAAAAAGATTAATCCTTATTTACCTATTATTGAAAAAGTTACAGGTATCTTAATAATTATTGTTGGAATTTTAATTTATACAAATAATTTAGTGTTTACTATCTAAGTTAAAACTATAATAAAGGAGTGAAATTTATGAAAAAGAAAAGTTATTTATCTATTTTAATCCTCATCCTTTTTCTAGGAACTTTTACCTTGTTTAATTTTCAGCAAATAGAAGCAGCGCAAATAGGAACTGAAGTGGGGCAAAAGGCTCCTAACTTTAGTTTAAAAAATATGAATAACAAAGAAGTTACATTAAGAGATCTGGAAGGTAAAAAAGTTTTTATAAATTTTTGGGCTTCCTGGTGTCCACCCTGTAAAGCAGAAATGCCTGATATTCAGAAATTACAGAAAAATCATGGGGAAGAAATAAAAATAGTTGCTGTAAATTTAGAGGAAGAAAAAAATAAAGTTGAAAAATATTTAGAAAATGAAGATCTTGATTTTACTGTTTTACTTGATAAAAATAAAAAAGTAGCAAATCAATACTTAATAAGAGCAATACCTACCAGTTATTTTTTAAATGAAAAGGGAATTATTATTGAAAAAAATCTTGGTGTTTTAAGCTATGAAAAAATGAAAGAAAATTTAAAGATAGAATAAATATTTAAAAGCCTGGTTTTTATAACCAGGCTTTTTATAATCGAGATAATTTATTTAGTATTTTCATTTTCCCGCTCATCATTATCACATTCAGGACATTCAACATCTCTTCCGCGCTGACGCCTTTTCCTACCCCAGGCCTGTGGACGGGTAAATTCTTGATCACATTCTGGACAATGATATTTTTTCTCTGCCAGTCTATAATCTCCACCCTCAAAACGAATAGCCATTCCATCAATTAAAGCATCAGCAATCTTTCTGCGGGCCGAAGTTAAAACTCTTTGAAATGTAGGACGAGATACTTCCATTCTTTCTGAACATTTTTTTTGAGTCAAACCTTCCTGATCTTTCAAACGAATAGCTTCTACTTCTTCCATAGAGAGATTTATCTCTCCTAAATTTCGCATTGGAACTCCAGCAGGTTTAAAAAACTTAACCTCTGGAATATATTCTACTCTCCGCGGTTTTGGTGGTCTAGCCATATAACTCACTCCATTTCTTTTTATTTTATATTATTTTAATTTCTTTTCAGCAACCATACCCAACACTGCTGCAGCATCTTTAGGAGTTGAATAAGGAGGTGCATAAGCAAGGTCAATCTGAAATAGATCATTAGCAGTCAAACCACTATATATAGCTGTACTCAAAACATCTATTCTCTTATCTGCACCATTTTCTCCAATTACAGCTGCACCAATAATCTTATTAGTTTCTTTATCAAAAACCCCTTTTAGATGTAATTCATTTAAATCAGGATAATATCCTGCATGATCAACACCTTTTATTTTAACTTCTTCAACTTCAAAACCATTTTCACGAGCTTCAGAAGCTAAAAGACCGGTTCTACTTACTGCTAAATCAAATATCTTGGTTATTCCAGTTTTTAATATACCCTTATGTCTGGCATTTCCACCTGTAACATTTTCGCCAGCAGTTCTTCCCTGTTTATTGGCAGTAGAACCTAAGGGGACCCAGGCTGGATTACCTGTTATAAGGTCTTTACTTTCAGCACAATCTCCAGCTGCATAAATATCTTTTTTAGATGTTTCCATTTTTTCATTTACAGCAATTGCCCCTGTATTACCAATTTCTACACCTGCTTTTTTAGCTAATTCTGCATTAGGTTTAACACCAATAGCTAAAAGTACCAAATCTGCTTCCAGTTCTTTACCACTTTCAGTTACAACTTTTTCTACTTTTCCATCACCTTTAAATTCACTAACTCCATCATCTAAAGTTAAATCAACATTTTTTTCTCTGAGATGTTCTTCTACAATTTCTGACATTTCATCACTCAAAATAGGCAGAACATGTGGTAGCTTTTCAATAACTCCAACTTCTAAACCGGATTCCTTAAAAGATTCTGCCATTTCCAGACCAATAAGTCCAGCCCCAACAATAACAGCTTTTTTAGGATTTTGCTTATCTATAATATTTTTTATTCTATCAGCATCATTAACAGTTCTAAGTGGTACAATATTTTCTAACTCATGACCGGGAATAGGAGGCATTATTGGACTGGCTCCTGTTGTTATAATAAGTTTATCATAATTATAATCATCTACCTCATCAGTTTCTAAGTTTTTATATTTTAATGATTTTTCCTCAGAATTAACATTTAATACTTCATGTTTAGTTCTTACATCTATTTTATATTTTTCTGCAAAGCCTTCAGGAGTATTAATAATTACTTTTTCTCTACCTTCTGTTACTTCCGAAATATAATAGGGGAGTCCACAGCCTGCATAAGAAATATCACTATCTCTTTCAAAGATAACTATCTCTGCATTTTTATTATTTCTTCTTGCTTTAGCTGCAGCACTAGTTCCTGCTGCAACTCCTCCAACTATAGCTATTTTCATCAAAAATCCCTCCAATATATTTAAATACAAATATTTTATCTCACAATTAAACTTTATGATTTTAGTCAAGTTTATTATAAATCTAATTCAAACTATTAATAATAATACCATAAATTTATGTAAACATAAAGTAAAATATTGGATAAAACAAAAGCCGTTTCCATTAATCTAATATTTATAATGAAAACGGCCTATTATTTCTATTAAATTGAATGTTTTATTTATTCAGTTTCTAAAAACATCTGCTCTTTTGATGGATCAAATTCCGGAATTAAATCCATTACATTATCAGCAATATTTTCAAACTCTTCACCAATCATATCACTATTAGCTACTAATTCACCATTGTCTCCTGCTTCTCTAACCTCTGTGATTAGTGGTAATTTACCTAAGAAATTGGTTTCAAGATGTTCAGCTAATTTTTCTCCTCCACCCTGACCAAAGATATAATCTTTATGACCACATTCACTACAGACATAATAGGACATATTTTCTACAACTCCCAATACTTCAGCATCCATTTTTTCAGCCATTTTACCAACACGGCCTGCTACATTAGCTGCTGTAATCTGAGGAGTAGTTACAACTAAAGTCTGAGCATGAGGTAGTTTCTGCATAATATTTAGAGCCATATCTCCTGTTCCTGGAGGTAAATCAAGAAGTAAATAATCCAATTCTCCCCAGTGAACATCTTCCATAAATTGTTGTAAAGCACCATTTAAGAGTGGGGCACGCCAGATAACTGGATTACCCTCTTCTACAAAAGAACCCATAGACATAACTTTTATACCATTGACTTCAGGTGGTACTATTTCTTTTTCATTTAAAGCACGAGCATCTTCTTCTAAACCTACAATCCTTGGAATACTAAAACCATGAACATCAGAATCTAGAATACCAACTTTTTTACCTTTATTTTTGAGGGCAGCTGCCAGATTAGCAGTCACAGTAGATTTTCCAACTCCACCTTTTCCACTGGCTACAGCAATAAGCCCTTCTTTGATTGAACCATGTTCTAATTCTAAAACACCGTCTTTTAATTCATACACTATTAACGCCTCCTGAAAATTTTCATTATATTTTTAAGATAATTAATCTCTACATAAAAGATTAACATATAGCATAATTGACTGCTGTTAATTTCTTAACATTTTCTCATAATTAAACATGAAATTTATTTTAGTGATCACAGGCATTATCATCAGTATCAAGGTTACCTGCAAGATATTCATTAATACAGTTATCTACATCACCCTTCACACCAGTAACTACTTCAACACCTGCATCATTAAATAAATTAATTGCTCTGGTTCCCATACCACCTGCCAGTACAAGATCGATGTTTTTATCAGCTAAAAATCTAGGTAAAAAACCAGGCTTGTGTCCGGGATTTTCAATTATCTCTTTACTTTCAACTTCAGAACCTTTTGTATTATAAATTGTAAATTGAGGACAATGACCAAAATGAGCAGAAACTTTACCGTTATTTGTTGGTATAGCAATTTTTTCCATTTGATATCCCTCCCTATTAATTTTCCATCAGCATTATACCACTATATCAATCATATGTCAATAATCTAGTCTTCTACTTTTAATAATAAATATATAGAGCCAATTCCCAATAAAAATCCTGTTATTACACTAAAAGTTAATTGGGGAGGTATTACACTCCTTGTTGAGCCAATAATTAAACCTGTCAGTAAAGCCATCAGTAAAGATCGATAATTATTTAAAAAATATGATAAAAGCCAGGAAAAAATTAGTAAACCAAAAGCAACTCCCAAACCAAAGACTATAATAATCATAAAGTCAAAATTACTAATCGCAGTAAGTACACTTTGATATAAACCAAGCATTACCAGAATAGTTCCTCCACTAATTCCAGGTAAAATCATTGCTACACTACCAATAGCTCCTCCACTAAAATATTTAATTAAGGAAATACTTTCACTATTTACTGCTCCATTAATATCTACAGAATAAAAATAGGCAAAAATTAGCCCAACAGCAACAAGTATAATAGAAAAAAGATTAAAATCAGCAATTTCATTATAAGTAACTTTAGCAGAAGCCAGTATCAATCCCATTAAATAAGCAGTCATAAATAAATTAAAATTTTCCAGCAAATTTATAATCAATGTAGAACTTAAAAATACTCCAACTACTGCCCCCAAACCAATGGGAATAAGTACTTTTAAATTAAGTTTTTTTATACTATTTACTAATTCATCATAAATTTTAAGAACCAGGGCCATCGTTCCTCCGCTAACTCCAGGCAAAGTATTAGAAATACCAATTGGCATTCCTTTTATAAAAAACTCCCAAAATCGTGACATTTTACTACCTCCATTATCATAACTGTTAGTTGATTGTTTTTAAAAATCATAGTTAAATCTAACTCCAAATTTATTTTTTTCTTTATCTTCTTCAAAAGTATAAAAAACTTCAAGGTCAATAGGTTTTACACCAAGTAAATAAAAATTACTTTTACTTCCTAAACCAACTGCTATATCTTCTCGATATTCTTCATTAAATTTATCCTGACGATAATCAGTAAATAAATATAATCCTATGTTTCGGATTTCAAATATGTTCATTAAACTAATATCATCGATAAATTTATGGTTATAAATATAATCTAAACTTAATTGTAAATTTTTTTCTTTATTAAGTTCACTTCCTCTATAAATAACAGGCGATTTTAATAAATTAGTATTATTAAAAACCAAACTCGCTTCAATATCCCAAGTTTTTGATAAATCAGAATTTGCTTCTAAAATAGTTAAAATACTTAAATCTTTTTCTGTGATATTATAAATAAGATTAGATCTTGAATCAATTAAGTGCTTAAATAAGTTAAACTCGTAGTCTCCTCTAAAAAACAAATAATCCTTTTGTTTGATTTTTCCAATTCCACTACCTATCAAATAATCCTGTTCAGCATAATTAATCTCTATCTGATAATCATTATGTTCCTCTGTAATTCTATATTTGCTTAATAAATCCAATTCTTTAGTAAGTTTACGCCATCTTATTTGAGCATAGGTTTCTGCAGCACTACTGGATCGTAAAAGATTTAAATCAAGATGATTTTTATTAAATTCAGCCCCATATATAATTTCATTACTATTTATGGCAGTTAAGTTATCTGCAAAAAAAGAATAATCTTTACCATAATAAATACTGGGAGTTAAATCTAACTTATTAATTAAAAATCTATCATATTTTAAATCACGATATTCATCTTTTAAATCTATAAATTCTCTTTCTGGTGATTTTTTTAATGATATATTTTCTTCTGCTAATTTATTTTTTATTTCTGGAATCATCTCTTTTGTCTTTTGATATCCTTTTTCAATTAACTCTTCTGCATAGTTGAAATCCATAAATCCATATTCACTCAAATCTGGCTGAATTATTATATCAGCATATTCTTCTATTACTTTTTGAGAAGTCATATTCTGGACAACATCTATATAACGTCTAACAGCTTTTGTAGGAGTATTATATTTTTCATCCCTTTTTGCTATTTTCCCACCCAAGGTAGTAGTAATCACAAAATCAGCTCCTAACACTTTGGCAGATTTTGCAGGACTATTCTCTACAACACCTGGATCAGCAAAAAATCTTCCATTATAGCTGTGGATTGGGAAATATAAGGGGATAGAATAAGATCCCTGCATCACTTCAGAAATTTTACCAGTAGTTATTAAATACTTTTTTCCACTATTTAAATCAAGACTCAATAAAGCCGTAGGTATAGAAAAATTTTTTAAATCATCTTGAGGACCAATAGCTTCAATAAACTTATTAAATCTGGCTGTTTTAAGCATTGATTCTCGGCTGCTTATATTAAAATCAAACATCTGAGAAAAAGGCACACGAATAACTATATCTTCTACCTGTTCTATTTTTAAACCACTTCCATACATGGTTGCAATCACAGAACCCATACTACTTCCAACCATAAAATCAATTGGTATATCCTCTTCAATTAGAGCTTTGATAACTCCAATATTAAAAATTCCGGCTGCTCCTCCTCCAGATAAAGAAAGCGCAACTGACTTATCACCTAGAGATTTGAAGCGATCATAATCTTCAATCAAATAGCTTTCATCTTTTTCAATAACTTCAATTAAAGAAGGATTTTTAGTATCTATATGGTGTAAAGCATAAGTGTCTAAATTATAGGATAACAAAAGAATCATGATCAACAAAAGGGTATAAAATTTCTTTTTCATTTTCCTTCCCCTTTCTTATAAGTGTTTAATTTGAATTACTTTGAGTATAACACATTTTTTGTTTCCCATAAAGATAGTTGAATTTAAAATTTTCAACTAATAATTAAATTTTTAATATAAAAGGATTTGATTAATTTTTATAGAAAGAATTAGTTGAAGTTATTAAATTGAATAAAAACAAAATGGAGGTGTTAAAATCTATATATTATATAATATCTTTTTTATTATTTTAGCTCCCATTATCTTAATCTACACTCTTTTTACTAAAAATAACCTTGGGAATAATTTTTTATACAGATTTGGATTTATTCCTAAAGATATAAATAAAAATCTCAAAAGTGATAAAAAAACTATCTGGTTTCACGCTGTATCAGTAGGAGAAATAAACGCTATAACTTCATTAATAAATAAATTTTATGAAAAAAATCCTAAATCTAATATTATTATTTCTACAATCACAGCT
>Ga0207414_1000236_pt1 | contig 26628 bp, 33 predicted proteins | sample PonA231FremontCA_2_FD_187269 | JGI IMG/M metagenome (GOLD analysis project Ga0207414, IMG submission 187269) | Marine sediment microbial community from Fremont, CA, USA - Pond A23 Sediment 1 (SPAdes) | ecosystem: Environmental > Aquatic > Marine > Unclassified | place: USA: Fremont, California...
TCGATGTAGTCACTCAGCACGAGCCACGACTTCGCTGCTGCCGCAATCACGCCGGCAGCGAGCAGCAGCACCGTAGCCGAATTCGTCCGGAACTCGGGCGGAACGGTGACAACCGCGACGGAGGCTGTGGTAGTCGTCGAGACGAGGAGCACGACGCCGACGCCGACGATACCCGGAAGATTCCGTGGGTAGAGCGGCGGAAGCCGATCGGTAACATTGACCGACCCGCGCTTGTGAGCCAGGAGCCGGAGCGGGCTCTGAAACATCGTGTCTCGGTCGGTCACGGGGCGTGAGATCAACTGCTGTACGATCGCTCGGAGGGTCACGAAGAGGAGATCGATCCAGTACAGGACGGCAATAGCAATCAGAGAAAAATACCCCTGTGTGAGGATTCCCACGGCTGCGACGGCCTCGACACACACCGTCCCAATCAGGATGCGACGACTGTCGATCATCCCGTTGGGAGCGACGCGGTGGGAGAGCTCTGTCCAAGCGAGTCGGCTGCTGAGTCGATCAGAATGATACCGAGTCGGACCAGCCGTGAATGCACATACATCGGCACGCTAGATGAGGGCGGCGCTCAGGAGTGTGAGACCGACATTTAGGAGGATCTGGACGAAGACGACAGCACCGACGATCGTCGCTGCGGTCTTGGTGGCGATTTGCCGTGCGTTGGCGAGTGCGTGAGTCCACAGCCACCCGGCCCACAGAAACATTAGTGCGTTCATGCCCTGTGTTACGATGCCGATCGTCCCGGTCGTCGCCATCTGGCTGAGCTGACGAGCTTGTTGTGGGTCGGAGAAATCCACGCTGGAGAGAAAGAAAAACGACACGATCCCACCGACAATCGGCACGATGATGCGTGGGGCAAATCCCCATCCGACGAGGGCAAACACGTCCTGAAATGACCCGTCGCCGTCCGCAAGGACTGAGCCGACGAAGAGGACTGTGACGACGATCACCCACGAGATGAACGGACCAACAACGGTGGTGATACTGCCGATTGCGAAGCCGAACGCAGCGATGAATCCCACTTCTGGGGGCAGCGCGTCGGCGACTGCGAGCACCGTCGGAATCGAACTGAGGAGCCCCGCGACTGCGACGAGTCCGACTACGACAGCGGGCCGGACCAAACTCGGTTTGCGTGATTCCGCTTCGAAGAACGACGCTGGCCGTGTTACTGCTTGCTGGAGGGCTGAGAGCACAAGATCCATCTGAGGATATTGTGGAAAGAATCTGTCGATTTCGGCCCTCGCAGAGGAGATGTGCGATATTGTTGCGTCATACGGAGACTCCGCGGCCTTGGTTTTCAGATCTAATATGAAACGAAAGGTCGATCCACTGAACACTACGTATCAGCAGAATCAGCGATCTAAAAAAACGCGATCAGAGTTTCCTCACAGCGGAGGCCGCCGAAGCGAGTGCGAATATGCCACCGATACCAATGGCTATCAGCGGCGCATTCGATGTCTTGTTCTTCAGAAATGCATCACCTGGCTCGTTCGGCTCGACATACGCGGTCGTCTCTCCACCTTGTTCGTACCCCTCAATCGCTGACTCGGCTCCTGATCGTGTTTCGTAGTCTTGCTCGATGGTTGCTGGATAGAGCTGTGTGCCGGTATATTGTGTCCCATTGTAGGTATACACGAACTCGACGATCGGGTCGTAGTCTGTTCCTGGATTGGAGGAGGTTCCGCTCTCCGTCTCGATGCTGAGCTCTGTGATAGTCGCGTCGACTTGTACCGAATCCCGAACCGCCTCAGTCTGCTGTAGGTAGTCGTAGCCGCCGTAACTGGCGATCGCAAGGCCGACAGCGACGTACAGGAGCGCCCCTCTCAGACTATCCGGGCCTGAATCGTCGGCCATACTATCGGCCTCCTGCTAATTGCCCGACCTCTGACGGCCAGATATGTTTGAAAATCATCCGCAATTGCAGACTGGGTTTGAGGCTTGACCGAGCGCGACAGGACCACTGGGATGAATCCAGAGGCTGTGCGGCATATCGGTGGAGTGGCTGGTAGCACTCTTGGAGGGCAGAGCACATAGAACCATAGTCTAACAGTTGGCCACTAAAATTTGTATACAAACAGCCGGAGTCCCCGTATTCAATCATAAGCAGATTGAAACCAGAAGCTATTTTGAAACGAGCAGTCCCACCTACTCAAATAGGAGTTCTGGCACCGAGGCGAGGAGAGCGAGGAAGATAACGAGGATGCCGACAGCTACTACCCGAAGGATGCCTGCCGAACGCCGTCGGTTCGGAGGCAACGATTCGGCGCACCCGGAGCATCCGAACGCGACTCCTATGAATAGAAGGAAGTGCGACCCATCGAGCAGCACACCGATGTACATCCACAGAAGGAGGCACACGAGCGACAAAGACGCAAAAATGAGTCCCTTTCTGCGTCCGTCAGACTCTCGAAGCATCACTTGACGAAACACACCCATATATCCCAACAAAAGTCCCGCCGTATAATTCGTACTGATGAGTAAAATGTGGTTGATAGTGTCCACTGTCCGTATTGATTGAAGCCACCGGGGTGTGTCAGTTCATCCTCCACGAACTCGGTGAGTACCTCGGCTACTCACCACCGCCGCTGCTCGAACGGTTGGTCGAAGACGCTCAAAAAATCCATAACCAATGACCGATCTTACAGGAGGCGCTCGCTACCGCTACACAACCGAGGTGTGAGGCTTAACTAAAGACGGATGCGGGGGTACGGGTCAATTGCCTCTGTCCTAGATTCGTCGAAACGCCGATGACCGACGAGTATCTCGATCAAGAACAGTTCTACGAGTTCGTTCAGGCCCAAACATCGATGAGGCGTGTTTCCCAACCCGGGGAAATTAGCGGGATAGCGATGTTCCTGGCATCGGATGAGACGTCCTACATCACAGGGGCAAACATCCCAGTAAATGATGGATGGACTGCCCATTGAACTCATATCCTAATTGGAGCCAATTACCCGTCAACTTCTGAAAGCGCCTCGGTCGCAACATCCCATCGCTTCCGGTTCGAAGTGCCCTGAGAGTAGTCTACCGCCGAAGCACGCCAACGTGACTGCCGAACTACCCATAGGCCAGCGATACGGTCCCTCAGTTCGCTGAGCGCAGCCTGGCTCATCCGGAGACTCACGAGCAGCATCGATAGCGCAAAGCCTGAGCGGCGCTGCAGATCTTCGATCGTTCGGCGACACCGACAGTTGTAATTGCCAGACCAACACTTAGCGAGACGGCGTCTTGGAGGGCCCGACGCACGGGTCGACTTGGGCTTATGTAGGATCAAATTTCCAACAATACATATTTTTGACGGAGCCGGCGTACACGTCTCCGGATAACGGCGGTATTATGCGACAGCTCGACAAATCATAACTTGATTCAATCGTTGCAATTATTGGTGCGTGCATTTCCGGGCTATGCCGCGTCGATATAGACGTGATCGGAGGTGTTGATACGCCGACCTAACCGTCCGATGTCAATCTTGCGTGCATCGTCGGGGATCGGGAGTCAGCCGGAAATGCAGTGTGATTTTCGGGTGGTTGTACCGAACCCGTCCCTCTCAGCGGCGCTGTTTGCGGATGCAATCCTGCAGGCTTTGTCTTCAGACCGGTGAGGGGGTCACGGTTGCTCGGTCGCAGTGTTTCTGAGTCAGAGTCAAGGGGGCAATAGTCAACACACGTCGGAACTAATGTGGGCGTATGAATCGCGTTCGACTCCGTTCCCACCGGAGGCGTCCTCGCCGGCTGTCGAAGACGGCGGCCCCGCGACGATTGTACGGAAGGACGACCGGAGGCCAATGACCGACGAGTGTGCTGCGGCGATCCCGGTGGACGCGTTTCCGGATCCCGTTCTCGCCTACGCCGTCGACGGTCGTGACGCACGCATCACGACGACGAACGCGAACTTCGAGCGACGGTTCGGGGATACGTCGCCTGAAAATTTCGTCTCGACGGTATTCGACCGGTTTAGCCACCGTACTACCACCGGGGAGCAGGATCCGATAACTCACGTCGTTCGGGGCGACCGTGTCGGGATCTATCTTGATGGCTCCGAGAGTCGGGGGCCGTTTTTTGTACGAGTGATCCCCTCCGAGGAAGACGCCGGGTATCTCGTCTTCTCGGATCTGGAGGACTGTCCCACTATCGAGGAACTGCCTGCCGTCGATCAGGTTAGTAGCGTGATTAGTCACGACCTGCGTAATCCGCTCGACGTCGCCAAGGCACATCTCACAGCAGCGCGAGAGACGGGAGATCCGGACCACTTCGAATCGGTCGCCGACGCACACGATCGGATGGAACGAATCATTCGCGATGTCCTTACCCTCACACGAGGGGACGCCGTCGTGGACCCGTCGGATCAGGTCTCGATCGAAACCGCAGCGACGGACGCGTGGCAATCAGTCGATACTGATGGGGCGATGCTCGATCTCATCGGATCGCTCCCTACTGTCACTGCCGACGCGGATCGCGTTCGACGGCTGTTCGAGAATTTGTTCCGGAACGCCGTCGAACACGGTGCGACGAGGCACCGGTCGCGATCCGGAGATGCGGTAGACTTCGAATCGGACGCTCCCGCCCCGAACACGCACGGGGACCGGGGAGAACGAAGTCCGGGACCCCGTGAACAGTCGCTCGATCGAAGCGAAGGGACGGCCTCCGAAGGCAGCCTGACGGTCACCGTCGGCCCGTTGGAGGACGGCTTCTACGTCGCCGACGATGGCACGGGTATTCCTGCCGACGAACGGGAGACGGTTTTCGAGCCGGGCCACTCGACTATGAACGGCGGAACTGGACTTGGCCTCGCGATCGTTGAGCAGATCATCGCCGCTCACGACTGGAACGTAACGCTCACTACAGCCGACCGTGGGGGGGCACGGTTCGAGATCAGATTCTAACGCCGACGCTGAATTTGCCCGTATGACTGATAGCGAACGAACTGACCAGAGCGGTACTCCAAGCTATGGATGATCAACTGCAGCGGGCGCCGATCGGCGTTCTCGAAGTCTCGACCGAAGGGATCGTACTAGATTGCAACGACATCGGTCGGACGCTGATCGACGCTACGGACCCAACTGGCACACCCATCGCCGACGTGTTCCCCCGCTCCGTCGACGACACTCTCCTGACCGCATTCGACGGTGACTGCCTCACCGAGACGGACTTCGAGGAGTACTATCCTAACCCTGACAGGTGGCTTGCTGTCTCCGTCATTGCACTCGCCGAAGTCGGGACCGTCTACGTTCGAGACGTGACCGAGCGGCGACGCGAGAAACAGTCGCTTCAACAACTCCGACAAGAGCGCAAACGGACGGAGCTCATCGACGATGTGCGTTCGGACATCCTCGCGGCTCTCGTTGATGCCTCCTCCCGTGAAGAAATCGCCGACACGATCTGTCAGGGGCTCGGTGAGACCGACCTGTACGAATTCGCGTGGGTAGGAGAACGCGGTGTGGGACGTGACGGCCTCGTTTCCCGTGCCGTCGCGGGCGAGACTGGCGACATATTCGAAGCCGTTCGCGACGCAGTCGACGACGAGACGGTGACGACCCCGGAGGAGCGTGCAGTTGAAAGCGGTCGACTGCAGGCTGCACAGCCACTCACTGACAGTTCCGGGGTCCCTGAATCGGTCCGGACGGCCGGGTTTGCTGATGGCGTCCAGTCGGCACTGGCCATTCCGGTCGTATACGGGTCGAACGTCCACGGTGTCGTCGGCGTCTACACCAGTGGCACCGAAGCGTTCTCCGAGCGGGAACGGGCCAGCTTCGAGACGCTGGGTGAGATAGCCGGGTTCGCGATCACTGCGGTTCGAAATCGGAACCTGCTGCTTTCTGACACCGTCACCGAAATTACCTTCGAACTCGGCGAAAGCTCAGTGCTGACGCGACTGAGTCAGTCGCTCGATTCAACGCTGAAACTGGAAGGGCTGGTGCCACAGGCTGACGATGCGTTGCTCTGTTTCGTCTCCGTCGAAGGCGACGGAATCGACCGTCTCGATCAAGAGACCACGGGGATGAGAGAAATCAGCGGGACACGAGTTATTAGCGAATCCGACTCCGGTGGTCGGGTCGAATTAACCACCTGTGGCTCGACGCCACTACTCGCCATCTCTTCGCTCGGTGGAACTGTCCGGCGTGCCAGCTTCGACGGTGAGACGGGACGCCTCGTCGTGGACCTGCCTCCAGACAGTGATGTCCGCCGGATTGTGGATACCGTCAGCCGGGAGCACGACGCGGAGTTCGTCGCGAAGGCGGAACGAAAGCGACCCGTGACGACTGCCCGCGAATTCCGCGACGAATTGGACGACCGGCTGACACAGCGACAGCGGACGGTCCTCCAAACCGCATACTTCGCCGACTACTTCGAGTCACCGCGGGGAAGCACGGCCGAGGAAGTCGCCACCTCGCTGGACATCACGGGGTCGACGTTGCTCCATCACCTCCGCGCCGGCCAGCGGAAGCTTCTGGATGCCTATCTCGATGGACGGAGGAAAGCATCTGAAAGAGAGTGATGGAATCAACGCGCTCCTCACAACTCCTCACGATTGATCTCCTCGAACCGGTCAAGGATGTCGTCATCAGTCAGCAGTCGTCTCGATCGGGTTTCGAGTTGCTCGGCCTGCTCAGCCACCGCTACAAATCGTTCGTGCTCGCGATGCTTCTTTGCGTCCAGTTCGGCTTCGAGCACCGCTCGCTTGGCTTCCACGCTAAAGTACTCCCCAAGCGTTTCGTACGCTAGGATCCGTCGCTGCTGATCGATAACCGCGCGGACATCTTCGCGGTCCACCGGTTTACAGAGATAGTCGTCGAACGGCATATCGAGCACTTCGATCCCAGGATCGACCGCCGTTACCATCACCACCCGTCCGTAGTATCCCCGTTCGACCAGTTCTGATAGCACGTCATCACCCGACATGCCCGGCATATGCCGATCCAGAAGGACGATATCGACCGCCGTATCGGCGACTGTCGAAAGCGCGGCTTCTCCACTGTAAACGGTATCGACGTCGCAGTAACCTCGCAGTCGGAGTGCATACGCGTCTGCAACCTCCTGTTCGTCGTCGACGACGAGGGTACGCACGTCCGCCGCGCTATCGTTTCCGGACATCTGTTTCCATTGCTTACGCGATGTCACGGCTGTAGCCACATAATTGGTCATCTTCTCCGAGCAAGGCTGTCTGCATTCCTAGAGTCCCAACTGTCTCGCGGTCTGTATGCTTAGCCGCGGTATCCAGTACGAACGGCGTTCTTCTAAGCGTATGTCCGTCAACACGACCCCAAAATCTCAGCGGCAACCGAACTGGACGGAAGATATCGACCTCTCGGCATCCGAGTTGTTCGAACTCTTCGGGGACGAATACACCCGACGTGTGTACGAGACGATCACGGAGCGGCCACGAAGCGGCCGTGCAGTGGCCGAGGCAGCGGATGTCTCGCGGGCGACGGCGTATCGTCGCCTCAACGACCTTCGTGATGCGGGCCTCGTTCGAACTGAGATGATGGTCTGTGACGACGGCCATCATAAGGAACGGTTCGAGCCTGTGCCGACCTCAATCTCTATCTCTCTCAACGACGGAATCGGAGCCATGGTCGACGTCGCGGACTAATTCTGCCGTCCACCGATCAAGTCGGAACGTTATGAGCGGCCGCCGGCCACAGAACCGTGCGATCGGTGACTCGTTGTAGGGGATCCAGTGGAAAGCTGCCCTCCGTCAAGGAGACGATATCTGCATAACTAGACTGCTGCTACTGGCCGGGTCCGCATTGATAGCGTCCAATTACAGGCGGAAGGAGTACAAGCATACTGGTAGAGACGATGACGAGTGCATTTCCACGTCAGACCACGGTCGAACACAGCCCCCGTGAGCGAGCCGATCTCACCGTCTCCGGTGACTCGCAGGCAGACGCCCTCTCCGCGTTGTCGTCGGGGACTGCACAGTCGATTCTGGGGACGCTGGACGGCGACCCGAAGACGACCTCCGAGATCGCAAAGAGGGTCGATACGTCGATACAGAACGTCCATCATCACTTGCGACGCCTCGAAGAGAACGGTCTCGTCAAACCGATCGACACGTGGTACTCGGTGAAGGGTAGGGAAATGACGGTCTATGCACTCACGGCCGAGAAACTCGTCGTGCAGTTCGGAGCAGCCGAGCAGTCGCAGTGACGGACGAGGTGGCTCCATTCCTAGATATTAAAATCGTCGCGCCCCGTCTCGGAGAAGGACGCTATCGATCGACCTACAGAGTGGCGAGAAGCCGATTCGCGACGGATTTTGGCTACGGGTGCTATCTCACTCGGTTTCCGTCTCAGTTTGATCGGTGAGATCGGCGAGCGTGATGTTGACCGTCGTGCCGTCGTCGGTTTCGAACGACAGGTCACCGCCAAGTGCATCGGTGCCCCACCTGAGTTGCCAGAGCCCGAGTCCGCGTCCATGTTGGAGGGAGGTTTCGGTTCCGGCCGCCAGTGATTCGAGCTCGGCTGCTGGAATACCGGGGCCGTCGTCGCTGATAGCGATTCTGTACCCCTCTTTATCGGGCGCTGGCGCGATTGAGACGGTGACGCTCGACTCCGCGTATTTGACCGCGTTTTCCAGCGGGCTGGTCAGTGTCGTCCGCAGTATCTCGGCGTCGGTCCGGAGTGTGGCCGTCGACGGGAACGCCGTGTTGACAGTGACGTCGTCAGATGTGATCTGCGAGAGCAGGCTCAGTCGATCACATCGGGTTTGAGTGAAAGTGTCTGCTCTGGGAAGATGTGCAACAACCCGAAGCAGACAGCGAGATAGAGGAAGAGCACCTGCTTAATTTTGTCGTCAACAGCCTCGACGAGGAGCTTGGCTTAGATCTCGGTGAGAAGGTCGAGGTCACCGCAGAGACGCTGTACGAGGTCCTCGCCGGCGCCAGCGCCGGCGGGACCTCGATCAACCACGTCTGTGAAACGACCGACGACTCGCCGCACGCCAATACTGTCCGCGGACATCTCACCGACCAGTTCGAACTTGACTCGGTTGAGGCGGTCGGAGACACGCTACTCCAACGAGATGCACTTACGACACTACCGGATCGACCGGTGGAGGTCGTCGCCGACCTCCACCTCGATCCCTATTACGGCGATGAAGACGAGACCGAGGCGCTGTACTCCTCGCAAGCCAAACGCGGAACCACGACGTTTCACGCCTATGCAACGCTCTACGCGCGGGTGCGCAACAAACGGTACACGCTGGCGGTTCGCCAGCTGGTCGCTGGCGAAACCACCAGCGATGTCCTCGCCGAGTTTCTCGAACTCCTTGACGGGCTTGACCTCGGCGTCAAGGCCGTCTATCTTGACCGCGGGTTCTACAATAGCACCTGCCTCAAACTGCTTTACGCGCACAACTACGCCTACGCAATGCCGATCATCAAGTGGGGTGAGACGATTCAAGACGAGCTCAGCAAAGGCTGGAGCCGCGAGATCGAACACGATCTCGCCGGCAAGGTAACGTTCCCTGTGTTCATCGACTGCGTCTACCAACGAGGGCGGTACGACGAGCACGGAGTGGCGCGTCACGGCTACGCCGCTGACGCGCCGTTCATCGAGACGCCACAAGATGCAAGAGAGCACTACAGCAAGCGCTTCGGCATCGAATCAAGCTACCGATTAGCCAAGCAGAGCCTCGCTTTCACGAGTTCTCAGGACGCTGGGTTGCGGCTGGTGATGTTTGTAGTAAGTCTACTACTTCAGAACAGCTGGCGCTATCTCCACTGGAGGTACGTGGCGGCGCCCCGCCGAGGGGGGCGCCGCCTCTGGCAGTGGTCGTTTACGGAGTTCTGCGAGATGGTGCTGCGGGCAGCTTGGACAGCACTTGGTGCGCGTAGGGCTGTTCCAGCAAACCAACCACTCGACGACCGGTTCTTCCGGTAGCTGTTCCCCGGAAGGAACAGCGGTCGTGAGTGGCAACGCCGTCGCGTCGGCGGCAGTCCGCCGCCGACAGCGACTTCTCACTGCCGTAATTCACCGTCTGCATCATTTCGAGAACTGACCACGCATCGAAAGTGCAGATTCAAGCTCTACTGGAGGAGTTAGAGAAGTCTCGATGTGATCGACTGAGGCTAGGAACCACCGCTGTGAGATCAACCACCGTCGGATCGGGGTCACGGGCCATTAGACGGTCGATCCGTCTGGCACGAGTGCCGATCGACGCCAGCCGATCCGTTGCTGCCAGGACGGCCTCGGCATCATCACCATCCGTTCGATCAGCCAGCTGCTCCGTGTGGCTTCTAATCACGTCGAGGCGGTTCCTGAGGTTGTGTCTGAGCAGCCGGTTGAACACCTCGAGCCGTTGTTCACGTTGTTTTCGTTCTTCGATGAACCGCTCTAGATCGTCGCGCATGTCGGCCATCGCCTCCCCGACGGGCCCCGGAATCTCCTCGTCCAAGGCTGCGTCGTCGAACTCTCGACGGGCGATCTTCTCCGCCTGCTCGGTAATTGTTTCGATATACGCCTTCGTCCTATGGAGGCTAGTTCTGAGCTGTCCGACCTCGTCGATCCGATTATCGTCCGGAATCCCGGCCGTCAGATCCCCTTCTGCGACTGCTTCGGCCTGATGCGACAGCCGTCTGATCGACCGGATCGGACCGAAGTGGATCATGGCGCTGATCAGTAAGAATCCGACGACCGTGAGGCCGATCAACCCAACCAGATCAGTCTGAACCTGGTTGGTCACGGCCAGCGCCGTCGATCTGGGAACTTCCTTGACGACGACCCAGTTGACACCGTCGCTCGGGACGCTGTGGTAGCCTCTCACTTCGGTGTCGCCAAGTTCAGCACCGCTGATTGGCGCGAACTGATTCGGTCGCTCCTCAATCCGGGATTCGACCTCGGTAACGGTCGATTCGCCCTTGTACGGACGGAACTCGTTTGGACTGTTCTTCTCGAACATGACGTACCCACTCACGCCGCCGAGGACGACGGTGCTCGTGTCGTTGGTCGCGTCGGCTGTTGCCGCGACCCGGGTGCTGGGATGGTACTCGCCGATCAACACGTGGTCGCCATCGCGCGTCGGTGAGGCGATCGCGACCGACATATTGCCGTCGTCCAGATACACCCACGAGACGAGTGTCTCCGTCGTATCGTCGAACTGGAACGTGACTTCCTCACCGGAGGCCGTCTCTCCCCAGTCGATCTTGGTCGCAGCCAGCGGCTCGCCGGCTAGGCCGTCACTACTTGCAACGATCCGCTCCGTCGTGCCGTTCGACGGCTGCTCCGTCGGCCGCTCGACGACGTGAAGACTGACGAGTTCGTCCGACGTTCGATCGAGTTCGCTGGCAAGGGTGCGCTCGGTTCGCGTCCGGTTCGACGGATCGATACCCCGATGTGAGGACAGCAGCCGAATCGACTCCTGTTCGCCCTCGAACCATCTGGCGAGACTCTCCGCCTCGAGTTCCGCGTTGGCTTCGACCGAGTCCAACTGTTCGTTCGTGACTCGATCGGACACCTGACTGGCGATCGCCGTCCCGCCAGCGACGATAACAGCGGTAATGAGCAACGAGACAGCAAAGAGCTTCACCGCGTATCGTGAGCGGATTTTCTCCGGTAGAAGTCCCTTACTGTCCATTCAGTGGCATTTTTGCGAGGACACTAATAAGAACTAGGCCCGACCATCGATCCGCGCTCCCGGGACACAGGTAGCATCCACAGCCCCGTCCGGGCCGACATCTACACCTCAGCGAGATACCCCGAAGCGACACCGGGTTCAGTCGACTCTGGGCGTTCATTCTGCCGTTGGATGAGCGCCCCCTCCGTAATGTCATCTCATCTGTCCGACACACTTCGAAAGCAATACGAACCGCTTCAACCCGTAGTTTCCGACAGTGAAACACGGGGACTCCACCTATTAATTTCGAGGACCATTATCTCCGTGCCTGCTCAGTCCCCAGCAGGTGACCTAGGTCCCCAACTTCCCAAACACGTTCGTCGCTAATCGTGCTTCACTCCGTGCATCGGCCTTCCGGTTTCGAGACCTGATCGGGCAGCTACCGCGGTATTCAGCCGATATAACATCCAACTCACCGTCCGAAATATGGAACGATGATTTCCGGTACGACACTAACTACGCTGGTACTCAAGGCTCTGGCTTCCGCCCTCCTGTGGTGGACGACTTGGAGGGCGTACCGGTCCAGAGACCAGCCCAGTGCGGAACCGTTTCTCGTCCTCTCGATCACGCTGACTGTCTGGGCAGTCTCCTCGCTTGGGACCACGGTCGTCGGTGTGGCAACCGTGCGCTCCCTCGAGTCGCTCTTCGACGTAGTGCAGTTCGGGGCCCTGCTGTTTCTCCCCGTCGCTTGGATCACTTATGCACTCAGCTATACCGGCCGCGGAATCATGGCCACACGGAAGCGGATCGTGCTGCTGTCCGGCATCGTGTTCCCGGTGGTGATCGGCGCGATCGCTCTCGTCAGTGATGCCTCCAAAACGGTCGTCGGACCGATACTCGGACTCGCGCTCGGGTGGACAGTCCTGTACGGCTTTCTGTTGTTCCTGTATGCGTTGTATGCGACGTATCTACTGGTCGATCTCAGCTGGGATCATCCCCGGGTATCGAACACACAGATAGCCGTACTGACTGCCAGCGTTGCGGCTCCGAGCCTGCTCTCCGTTGCGGAGGCCAATACCTCACTGGTCGGCGGTACGACGCTCGGTCTACTCCTGTCGGGCACTTTTTTGACCGCTGCGATACGATGGTACCCGGTACTGACCGGGTTCCCGAAAGCCGACTACGTCGCACGGACACGCGTCGTCGAAACGCTTCAGGAGGCGCTCGTCGTCCTCGACTGGGACGATCACGTCCTCGATATCAACGAGACGGCCGCGGAGTTGTTCGACGGGTCCACGGAGGAGATGATCGGCGAACCGGTTCGGTCGGTCATCGACGGACTCGAAGGGACCGAACTCCCCACAGGGGCGACGGGAACAGTCGCACTTCGAACGTCGGAAGGGCGTCGACAGTTCCAGTTCAGCGTCTCCGCGGTCGAGGAAGCCACGACCAACGACGAAGGTAATCCCGTCGCCAGAACCGTGCTCTTCCGCGACATTACCGACCGAAAGACTCGAGAACAGCGACTCACGGTTCTCAACCGTATCCTCCGCCACAACGTACGGAACGACTTGGACGTCGTGCTCGCATACGCCGACCACGTCGACGACGAGGAGCTACGGACCGGCATCCGGGAGCGCGCGACCGACCTTCTCGAACTGAGTAACAAGGTCAGAGAAGTGGAGACAATCATGACCGAGAGTACCGATTCACCGGAATCGGTCGATCTGACTGACGTGGCCAGTACCGTCGTCGATCAGTTCCGATCCGAGGACGAATCGGCCGATATCTCGCTCGTCTGTCCTAACGAGGTGACTATCTCCTCTCATCGAGCCGTACTCCGACAGGTGCTTTTCGAGCTGGTCGAAAATTCACTCGAACACACGACTGCGGACTCGCCCCGCGTCGAACTCAGTGTTCGGGAGGTGCCGGACGGGACGGTCGAACTCTCCGTTGCGGATGACGGACCGGGGATTCCCGAGCGGGAACGAGAGATGCTCGCTTCCGGAACCGAGACGCAACTCGAACACGGGCAAGGTATTGGACTCTGGTTCGTCAACTGGGCCGTTACCCAGCTGGGGGGAGAGATCCAGTTTCGGGAGGACGACCCGGAAGGCAGTATCGTCACGATCCGGCTCTACGATTCAGTACGGTAACCCGCCGACGCGCAACCGCAAAAGCCAATACGCGCTTTCGAGCGTGTATGAGTGTATTCCGCCCTTCAGGCGCAGGGGACTGCTCGTGCTGCACCGAACGCCACTCTCTGGCCGGGCAACACCGTGACGGGATTTTTACCTGGAGCGATAGATATCCTGACGTGGTTCGGATTGGTCCCCTCCAGTTGACCGAAACGTGGACGTACGCACTCGTCGGTGGGCTACTCGCATTTCCGTTCACCGCGCTCGAAGTGTGGCGATCCCCGGAGAACGTAACGCTCGGAGCGGTCCTCGTCGGGAGCGTATTCGCCGGGTATCTGATCAAGCGACGCGGCGGGAACAGCACCGCGGCCGGACTGCGCGCTGCCCTTGTCGGTGGTTTGCCGGCAATCTGGGCGCTGAACGAACTGCTTTGGGCGGTCACAAATATCCCGAATCCACCGTGGTTCCGGGTGGTCAGCGTCGCGATGACCCTCGCGTTTGGCGGCCTGATCTTCGCAGTGATGGCCGCCGTCGGTGCGATCACCGGCCGTTTCGGGGGCTGGCTAGCCGAACGGAGGGGCCACGGCGGTGTCGCCGACGCAGGCGGGAGTGCCTAGCGGCGCACTCTCGAATGCGAACAGCTAGCAGGCGGTCCGCGCCGCTTCGTCCCCGGATTCATTACACCACCGTAGCTGCTCACTACATCCGCGTTCGATAACATGTCGAGTTCGTGGTGGTACGGCGTCGCTCTGTTCCCCGTCGTTGCGGTGACGACGCTTCTCTCCGACTTTGGTTCGCGGACGTTCATTCTCGTGTCCTCGTCTGGCGGTGATCCGAACGTCGCTGCTGGTATCGCGTCGTTCGTCCTCGCAGTGGCCTCGTTCTGGGGCGGTCTCTTCGTGGCACTCGTCGTGTTTGGGTGTCTGATCGCTGATATTCGGGCACTCGGTGACGACGTGCACTGGTCGCCGAGTATCGCGTGGAGCCTCGGCGGCCTCGCGCACGTCGGTGCCGCCGTCTTCTCCCCGCTGTTGGTCGTCTCGGTTCCGCTCCTGACGTGCTACCTGTATCGGCGCCACAACCGTCTCGGGCGCAGTTGAAACTCCCTCCGACTGAACGCTCTCCGATCACGAACAGACAGCGGCCGGGGCTCGCACCTGCGGACGGGAGTTTCGGTAGGATTCGAAGCCGGTGTACCGAAGCTCGACCCAGTAGAGTCGCCCCTCGTATCGGGTAACCCACGACCCGGATCCGGCGTTCACCGAAACCGCCGTGTGACTGTGGAACGTCTCGAGGAGGGATCGAAACGCCGTGTCGCTGGTGTTCTCCGCGCGATACGTTCCGTCGGTCGCCTCGTTCACAGCCGCTCGTGTCTTCGTATCGAGCCCCGACAGCTCGAACCCATACTCGTCCCGCAGACATGCGGCGTACGCGTCAGCAGTCGTCGCAACGGGGTTCGGTTGGTAGCGATAGACGGTCAGAGAGCGTGGTTCGCTCGACGCGACATCGACTTCGACCAACGTTCCGTCGTATCTGATCGCATCGTACTGTTGGTCGGCGATGACCGACTGGTTGAGTTCGTCTGGACTGTACGTTCGCCTCTCTTTGATGCTTGACCGACTGCCTTCTTCCGCCGTTATCACCGCCAAGGGAGTACGAAGCATCGCCCTGTCGACCGGCGGCAAGTCGTCGTACGCCACGGTCGCCCACCCGTTCCGATCCGCCTCGTCCGCAGTCGCGTTCCCGTCGAATCTGTAGGTCACGTCCCGCCCGCTCGTCGTCCCTACAGTCGTGTACGAAAGAGTGTAGAACCGGTCGCCCGTCCGGTATACCGTCGAATTGTTCCTGTGTGGCGGATCCGTCGCCGCGACCGTGGCTGATTCGTTCTGGACGGCCCGACTGAGAACTTGTGGTTGCGGGCCGCGTTCGTGTTCCTCAGCTAGTTCATCCTTGGGGACGGTCATGCTGGCGTGGCCGGCCAGTTCCGTGTCGTTGACCGGGTCCATCGAGAGTGACCCGGCGGGCTGTGAACAGCCGGCGAGTGCAACGAGACAGACCGCTGTGGCTGTGGCAACGAGCAGTCGGGTTTGCATATCGATACGACTCGTTTACTGGCTATTGAATGCTCAAACCGCATTTCGCAGTCAGCAACGGGCCGGCTGTGAATACCTTCGAATGCGGCACATCGAAGTGGGTACCGGGCGACGAGCCGCAGTGGAACCAACTGCCGTTGAAACGCAGTTGGGTGTCACAGTCCGTCTTCGGCATAACCACCAGATTGTCACCCCCCATTGCCCGTATGGACGACATCTTCGACGTAGACGCTACCGACAGGAACCCGGGCGACGAGTCCTTGGAAACGAAAGCTGTCCGCGACGGGTAGCCGCTAGCCGTCTGCGGGGAAGTCACGGATGATGAGAGTGCCCCGTACCTCGAGGAAGTGACTACCGCCGGTACTCTTAGATAGTAGATCGGACATATTCGGCAGCCATCGAAGTCAGGTCCCGAGGTACGGACTGGTATCGGGCGTATTTGTAGTCCTCGCCAGCCTACTGCTGGCAGGCGGCCTGGGGCTTGTATAAGATGTGCCGCAGTCGGTTGTTCAGTGATAGATGGTGGGGAGAAGTTTCAGGAAGAATTTAGATACGCGGCCGTATCCGCGATTCAGTCCTGTCTCACAATCGAAAATTGCTAGGAAGACAGTACAAACCCGTTCAGGCGAGCGAATGCGTGGTGGACGCCGATCCGCCGCGCAGTTGCACGAACGAATCGGCGATAATCCCGTACATCAGGATAACGAACACCGAATTGATGACGAGCGAGGCGAGTTGCCCGACCGACGGCGAGACGAACGCAAGTAGCGATCCGATCGCCCCACCAATACCGCCAACGACACCGAACAGGATGACGAGGGCGAGCAGTCGCCAGCGGTTGCCACTCGCCAGTTCCCAACTCCGACGGAACGCCTTGATCGGACCGGTATCTTCGACGGCGACGGCAAACACCGCGAACTGGAGGCTCACCGCGAGGAACAGACCGGGAACGAGGAGGAACGCGAACCCGATCGGGATCGCCACTCCGAGAACGACGCTGACGACGAGCGCGGACAGGAACGCACGGCCGAGACGCCGGGTGAACAGATTTCCGGGGAGCGACGAGAGCGCGGAGATGTCACGCGCAAACAGCCGTGCGGTCACGAGAAAGACGCCGATGCCGAGCAATAGCGCGACAACGGCCAGTCCGGCTGCGACTTCGGTCGGTAGTGGGAACGCGAAGCCGACCCCGGCGCCGTTAGGTTGCACTCCGGACGGCAGTTGGTCCACGATGACGGCGTTGAACGAGCCGACGAAGAGCACCTGATAACAGATCATCAATACGAGTGCGACGATGCCACTGATCGAGAGCGAACGTCGGGCACCGCGCCCGATCGCTCGGCCTAACTGGAGGGCCATACGTGGTGTGTCGAGCGTGGGATGTGTGAAACGTCGTCCAGCGTTTCTCGTTCGGAAACCCCCCGTGGGCCCGTCGTTCGCGTTCCACCCGGTGCGGGTACGCCACGCCGCGTCACGACGCTGTTGCAGGCCACGAAACGCCGCGTCAACAGCTTTTGAAACGTCGGAGTATGAGGGACCCGTGAACGAATATCGCGTATTGGGGCTGCTCCAGCTGCCGGTGGCGGCGGTCGGCGCAGGATTGGCTGCCTTCGGCTACCGGGCGCTCGTGGGGTTGCCATCACCGGGCACAGGAGGGCTGTTCGGTCCGGCGCTTGCGCTCCTCACGCTGTCGCTCGTCGTCTGGGCTGGTCTGTTTCTCCTCCCGCTCGGCTTGTTGATACCGCCGAGGGGTGGGTACGGTATCGAGTTCGACGACAGCCAGCGACGGCTGCTCGTGAGCACGACGATCACCGTGGCCGTTGGCCCGTTTGTCGGGATTGGAATGGCGTTCGTGACGCCCTGGATCGCCCCACGGACGCTGACGCTCAGTATGTGTGCGGCGCTGCTCCCACTATTCGCTGCCCTTCTTTGGCGTGCCGGGCAGGCGCTCCGGTCGCGCGCGACGTAGCGACGACGGCCGGTCGACACCGTGCTCGTGGCCCCGACGGGGTCGACCAAACGGCGGTGCCGGTGTTGCCGACTCCGAAACCGCCACGGGGTATTCATCCGCCGCCACCCCGTCATCGCGTCCCGTGACAGTCATCAGCGCCACGGACCTCTCGAAGCGTTACGACGACGTACTCGCCCTCGACCGTGTCGACCTGACGGTCGACGCCGGCGAGACGTTCGGCTTCCTCGGGCCGAACGGCGCGGGCAAGTCGACGTTCATCGACATCCTGCTCGGGTTCGTCACTCCGAGCGACGGCACCATGTCCGTGTTCGGCCACGACTGCCGGGACGACGGCGTCGCGATCCGAAAACGTGTCGGCGTCTTGCCGGAGGGGTACGCCCCGTTCGACGGACTCTCGGGCCGCCAACACGTCGAATACGCCATCCGGTCGAAAGGCGTCGACGAGAACCCCGCCGACGTGCTCTCCCGCGTCGGGCTCCGTGACGACGCCGCGCGACCGGCTGCGGACTACTCGAAAGGGATGTGTCAGCGACTCGCGCTCGCGATGGCGCTCGTCGGGGAGCCGGATCTGCTCGTCCTCGACGAGCCGACGACCGGGCTCGATCCGAACGGCGCCGCGGAGATGCGGACTATCCTCCGCGAGGAGACCGAACGTGGTTCGACCATCTTCTTTTCGAGCCACGTCCTCGAACAGGTCGAGGCGGTGTGTGATCGGGTTGGTATCCTCCAGAACGGCCGGCTGGTCGCGACCGACACCATCGCCGGGTTGCGTGAGGCCATCGGTGGTGGCACGAAGTTGGTCATCACGCCCGACCGGATCGACGCCGAGACGCTCGACGCCGTCAGCGGCGTCGAGGGTGTCGAGACGGCGGTCGAACGCGACGGCACCATCGAGGCGACGTGTACGAACGACGCGAAGATGGACGCACTGGTCGAACTGCACGACGCCGGCGTTGAAGTCGTCAACTTCCGCACCGAGGAGGCGTCGCTCGAGGACATGTTCGTCGAGTTCACCGGAGGGGAGCGGGCGTGACGTGGCGCGTGATCGCTCGCCGGGACTGGCGGTTGTTACTCGACGCTCGACTCCCGAAGGTCGCGCTTGGCGGTCTCGTCTGCGTCGTGTCCATCGCGGCGTACGTCTACCCCGTCGTCGGCACCGCTCCGATCACCACGAGTCGGTTCGGCGCCTTCGCCAGTGGGTGGCTTGGGGGGTTGTTGGCCCCCATCGGCGTGTTGTTCGGATACGGCGCCGTCGCCCGTGAACACGAATCCGGCGCACTACGGCTCGCGCTCTCGATGCCACACGGCCGGTCGACGCTCGTGCTCGGCCGATTCGTTGGCCGAGCAGGCGTGTTGGGGACCGCCATCGTCGCCGGGATGATGATTGCGGGCGCCTTGGTCGTCTACCCGTTCGGAACGCTGCAGCCCCTCCGATTTCTGGCGTTCGTCCTCCTGAGTGTCGCCTACGGCGCCATCTGGGTCGGGATCGGCGTCGCCGCATCCGCACTGGTCGCGACGAACCGCCGGGCGCTCGTCCTCGGCGTCGTCGCGCTCTTCGTGCTGGTCATCGTCTGGGATGCTGTCACTGCAGGGGCCGAAGCTGGCCTGATCGCGGCGGGGGTCGCCGAGGGTCCGGTCCACACCGCGGTTCAGGTCGGCGCCCAACTCGATCCCGGAAGCGCCTTCGAGACGCTCGTTACCGCCTTCGCTGTGAGCGACCCGGGAGCCGGTGCGTGGTACGACGGGCCGACGCTCGCGCTTCCGGTCTTTGTCGGCTGGCTCTTCGGCCCACTGTCGGTAGCGATGCTCCGGTTCGAGTGGAGGGACCTCGCGTGACGTGGCGCGACGCCGCCATTCGCGATATCCGGCGTGCCAGCCGGTCGGTCGGCATCTGGATCGTCGGCGGGGTTCAGATCCTCCTGTTCGTCGGCCTCGCCGCCGTCAAGTTCGTCCTCGACGACGGCTCGTTCCTGACATACATCGACAGCCTCACCGGGGTCGTGGCGGTGACGACCCCGCTCGTCGCGCTCCTGCTCGGCTACAAGTCGATCCTCGCGGAGCGGACTGGCGGGCAGCTCCGACTCGCACTCTCCGTTCCACACTCCCGCCGGGACGTGGCCGTCGGCAAGTTCGTGGGGCGAAGCGTCGTCTTCGCCGTGCCGACGGTACTCGCGCTCTGTCTCGCCGGCGGCGTCGCCATCGCGCTCGCCGACGGCGGCGTGCCGTGGCTGTGGCTGCCGTGGTTCGTCGGCGTAACGCTGCTGTACGGGGTCGGGTTCGTCGGGTTAGCAGTTGGCGTCTCGTTGTCGACCGCGATTGGCCGACGCGTGGCCGTTGGTGCCATCGGTGCGTATCTGGCGACAGTCGTCCTCTGGGAGGACCTTCACACGGCGATGTTGTTGGTCCTCCATCGGTTCGACACGGCAGTCACGAACGATATGCCCGGCTTGGCCCTTCTGGTCCGCCTCGCGGCACCGAGCGAGTCCTTCGACCTGCTCGTCCGGACCGGATTCGCCGTTGATCGGGCTGGTCGGTACGTCGACAGTGGCATCGCGTACGTCACGTGGCCGGTCGCCCTCGGACTGCTGGTCGCGTGGGCGCTCGTCCCCGTCGCCCTCGGCGCCCTCCGGTTCGAGACTACGGATCTCTAGCGGCCGCGGGGTCGTCGGTGTGGGAATTCGACTCCACTCACCGCACAGTCGGATGGTCGGTTCCATCGGAACCCGCAGTGTCGGATTCGCCGGCTGGTGACCTCATGGGTCGTACTGAGCCCTCTGTCGGCTTTTTTGTTCGATAGAGATGACTCAAACCCCGTGCGTCGTGCATACGACTCCGTTGCCGAGCTGGATCACGGCGGTGTACTCCGGTCGCTCGCTCAGCCTCCCCACGATCGTGTCGCTGGCGCCGGTCTCGAGCCGAGCGGTCACCTGCGTCCGTTCGGACGACGTGTTCGTGAAGAGACATCGGATCTCACCCTCAGCGAGGCGGTACGTCCCGATCGTTTCAGGTGTGGCGCTACCGTCTCCGGTCAGTTGGAGATCCACGACGTACGGTCGTGAGTGGTCGTGGTTTCTGAGCACAACCTCACTACTGCGTATGTCCGGGCGCTGTTCGAATGCTTCGTTCTCTGGGGACTCGTATGCGTGCATGATTACTGTCGAATCAGCGGGCAGGGGAACTTCTGTTCTCGTCTGCTCGATTGCGACTGTCTATTCAACCGCCGATTAAATAGAAGACGAGACAGCGTTGCAGGAGTCGCAACACGCCAACCGGGACGGTCAACTGTGTCTTGGAACTCGTTAACGGTCGTCGGAATCGGAGATACCCGCTCCGCACGGGGCAGCGCGGCGGGAGCCGGGCGCACCGTGGACGTTTGTTGGCTCCGACCCAGTTCGAGCGGTGTTCGCCGTTGAGCGATGCAGCGTGTCGGGGACGGTTCGGCGGTATTGCTGCATCCGCAACAGTGGGTTCCATTTGATACCGTTTCCACCCGTCTCCGCATCTGGCTATGAGATTTAGCACGAAGCTCATCGCAAGTATCGTCGGTGTGGTCGTCGCCACCGCGTACGGCTTCGCTCGCTTGAGTGGTGAGCCCGACGACGCAGACGAACAATCGATCGACGCCGAATACCAGACGCCCGGCAGCGAGTAACCAACCGTCAGCTCACTCATATGCAATACGAATTCTCACATCGGCCGTCGTACACCCACCTGACAGTAACGCTTGACCGAGGGGAGTCGATTATCGCCGAACCGGGTGCGATGGTCGGCCACTCGGCGAACGTCTCGGTGGAGACCGGGACGAGCCGAGACGGACTCCTCAGCTCCGCGAAATCCATGCTGGGCGGCGAATCACTGTTCACCAACCAGTTCACCGTCGAGAACGCCCCGGGAACAGTCACCTTCGCTCCTCCGACGCCGGGGGACGTGATGCCTCATGAACTCGAAGACGAGACGCTGTACTCTACCGATGGGGCCTTTCTCGCAGCGACCGAGGGTATCGACATCGACTCTGAAGTCGGTGGCCTCAAATCGGTGTTGAGCGAGGCCAGTTTGATGCCACTCGCTTTGAAGGGAACTGGAACCGCGTTCATCGATGCGTACGGCGGCCTCGAGAAACTCGAACTCGCGGCCGGTGAATCGTACGTTCTGGACAACGAGCATCTGGTCGCTTGGGACGACGAGATCGAGTACGAGACCCGTCGGGTCGGAGGTCTCAAGTCGACGCTGCTGAGCGGCGAGGGACTCGTCTTCGAGTTCACTGGTCCGGGGACGGCTTGGTATCAGACGCGCGATCTCGATTCGTTCGTCGGGACGCTCGCCCCGCGAATGCCCAATCAAGGATAACTGGCACCGCAGGGCTCCGCTTCTCGAACACCCGAAGCGAATCCTCCGGCACAGATACCGAGTGAGATCGTTTTTCGTATCTGGCTGGGGTGTTGCACTAAGCTTAGTGACCCGGTTTCTCGCGTTCGAAAGGTGCTACGTAGTTCAGTTTGGCTCCGTGGACGCGGGCAGATTATGAGCACACATTTCATATCCGACTCCGAGGATTTCAACAGAGATTCGTTTTCCAATTGGATCGATGGATTATCTCGCCGAGGTTCCCGAGAAAAGATCACCCATCGTCAAAACAAGGTAATTCATACCAGTGTCGCCTAGAATCTGGCTCGGAGACAGAGCGAATAGCGCTTATTTCGTGCGACACGGAATCCTGATATGGGAGTAATCGGTCGCCTCAAGATTGGGATCGCTATGGCACGGGAAAGTGGCCGTGTACTGCGATCCCATCCGAAACTTCTCGCGTTCCCGCTGCTCGGTGGGTTCTCAGGTGCCGCGTTCATAGCGACGCTGCTCGGAGGTTTCTACGTCATGGGGCCGTTTCTTCAAAACCCCGCGCCGGCGATGTATGCGACGCTATTCGTCGCGTATCTTCTCGAGACGTTCCTTGCGTCGTTCTTCACCGCGGCACTGGTCGCAGCGACAAGGACTGTGTTCAACGGTAACGAGCCGTCGATTCGGAGCGCACTCGCTAACGCCTGGCAGCGGAAACTGCCGCTGTTGGCTTGGTCGATCGTGGCCGCAATTATCGGCGTCATCATTCGATTGGCCGAAAGTGAAAACAACATCCTCGCCCAGATCGTTGCCGGAATCTTCGCCGTCGCGTGGAGCGTGATGACATTCTTTATTATCCCGGTGATCGTTTTCCGGGATCCGTCGATCACGGAGATGTTCAAGCAGAGTGCACGGACGTTCAAAGACACGTGGGGCGAGTCTATCGGTGCGCTGGGAACGATCGATGTGGTGACGTTCTTGTTAGTGCTCGCCGGCATCGTTCTGGGAGGACTGACTTTTGTCGTGACGACCGGGTTGGGGACGGGCCAACTGCTGGCCACGCTCCTGATCGGCGGCACTGCCGTCAGCGTCGGCCTACTCGTCGGGAAGGCGCTCAGTGGAATCGCCAGAACGGCGTTGTACGTCTATGCGACTCAAAACACTGCTCTCGAACGCTTCGACGACATCGATTTCAGCAAAATATAGTCGTTTCAGTCTTGGTTAAACATTTAGTGGTTGATATTTTTCGGCTCGTTTGATGAACACAGGACGTGTCTCGCACGAAATTATGTCCCAGTTGTAGGCACGTGAAGTACTCAATTATCTATAGTTCGTCGAAATCACCAATAACACCAGCCATGCCGAGAAGCATCAGTCCGAAGCCAGCAAGCCCAGCGGGTACTGACGCTTGGAGGAGCAGTGACCCTGTGAATGCTCCGAGACCTCCGATAGTAGCTCCTCGTTTCCTTGCCGACCGATTAGAACTACCCTGAGAAAGCGAAAGCCATTGTTGTCTATGCGCTATAGTCATTGATGTTGTAGCACCGTAGAGCGGGACAAGCGAGAGTGTGATTAGGTGGTCAGTTGTGGCGAGTTCTACAGCTATAACCGTAACTATCACTCCAACAGCTAAAGAAATGGTGTAGCGGAGGGCAGGGTGCATGCACTAAAGTGCGATTACTGGAAACAAATATGATGTGGAATCTGAATCCACAATTCGTACATCTATCAAATAGTCAATTCAGTACCGAAAGTCTGGAAACGAACGAACCTGATTTGCTGCAGGCAGCCTCTACATTCAGCAGCTGGGTCGTATAAACTGTTACGAGCTTCAACAGAGCCTCGCCTTCGTCTGTCATCGCTCACCAGGCAGTCCCTCGTCTTCGACCGATACACGGGATGATGTTCTCTTGTCGTGATCCGCGACTGGTTTCCATCCGAACGGCCACTCGGAGCACCTTCTGACGCTCTGATCCGGAATCGGCTGGGGGAGATCGCGCAGGCTCTGACTGCCTTCGGCTACTGTCGTTTCACGACAACCGTGTCTGCAACGAGGTCACCGACCCGTTGGTCGTCGTCGGTAACCAGTATCAGCACCATCGCAACCAGATTCGCCGTCGGCAGCGCGTCGACGATCCACAGCAGGTTCCGTAGTATCGACGCGCCGACTGTACAGTTGGAGCCATCCGACTTCACGACGACGAGTCCCAACAGGTACTTTCCGGGCGTGTACCCGTACAAGCCCTCGAGCAAAAAGCCGTAGACCAACATTGCGACCATTCCCACGAACACCAGTAGAAGGGACCCAGCGTCATCGAGAGCCGTCCCGGCGAGGATGACCATACCCCAGATCAGTCCCATGAGGACCGAATCGATGACATATGCGAGTACCCGGTGCCAGATCACGTCCCCGCTCGTTCCGAGTTTCGGGGTCGGATGTTTCTTCATGTCGCTCTTTGAACGTTAGAGGTCGGCATACAGCTTGGTCAGGCCACACTCCGGGCAAAGGAACGCGTGAAGTGACGTCTGAGACCCGATTCCGAGGCGCTCCAGTACACCACCTTCTCTATCGGTTTCAACGTAGAGATCGCCGACTCCTTCGGCAGTTACCGCCGTTTTCTCCATCTGAATCCCACAGTCCGGACACTGACGCTCAGCCATTAGTCTCAGTCCAGTATTGATACCAATTCGTAAAAGATCACGCTCGAAATTTCCCGCTCCGAAACACTCCGGGACTGAGCTTGATTGGGAACTTTCCAGCAGGCTGACGCACCCAAGAGTGCGAAATTTTCCGTGCCGACGGAACTGGGAGTCAGCTGCGGCTGGATTGAACGGCGCTGTTTCTGAGAGTGGAACAGTGGCCTGTGGTTGATACACTGGCCCTACTATCACTACGGTATGACTCCGAGTCAACAGTTCAATACTGCAGAAGCTGACGGGTGGTCACTCGCGAACCGTATCTTCGGCGTCGGCTTTCGTCGTGAGACCTACGCGAACTTGGCGTATCTGCTCGCCCGGTTTCCGCTTGGCATCGCTTACTTCACGGTCTTGATAACCGGTATTAGTCTGGGGGTGGGGCTGGTTCCGATGGTCGTCGGAATCCCGATACTGGCCGGTGTTCTCGCGCTCGGCGGCTACATCGGGGTGATCGAAGCGGAGCTCTTGGGCCGACTCCGCGGGCGTGACATCTCGATCTCCCCCGCCGACCCTCGCGAACTGTCCATAACGGAGTATCTGAAAACCGTCGTAACCACCCCCCGAAACTACCTGCTTGTCGCGTTCGGGTTTGCGTCGTTTGTTGTCGGTATTCCATTGTTCGTTGCCATTACGGTCGTGTTTTCGATTGGTTTCACGCTCGCAGCCACACCCTTTCTCTACTGGATCCCTGGTGTCGAATACAACTTCACAGGCCTCCGTGGTACCATCGAGGTCGGGATGTACACCGTCGACACCGGGTCTGTGGTCGGAGCCAGCATCAATACGCTTCCAGAGGCGCTGGCCGCGTCAGCGGTCGGTGTCGTCGTCTGTCTCGCAGGCCTGCACGCAGTCAACCTGAGCGCTTGGCTCCTCGCCGGACTGACCGAGCGTCTGCTCACGTTCCTGTCGGAGTGATCGTTCCCTGTCTTAATTTGGGATCGGTCTGTCGCCACACAGGGCGGACTAACGTCAGAGGCGCTCGACAGCTCGCTCGGCGAACACTCCGACAAGCGCGATGCTCCCGCCGATGACTGTGTAAAGCGCCAGGATCGCACTGATTCCGTAGCCTTGGAGATATCCGATGCTCGATAGCCAGAGCAGCGCGAGAAGGCCGCTCAGACCCCCGGTGATGACCGGTGTCAGTTCCTCGGATGAGGTGTTCACGTCCTCGCAGACGAGTCGCCTGGGAAAATTAATTGGGGCACTGCACCCTCCTCAATCCTGATGCTGAAGCACCGCCTCGACAGCGTCGTCCTGCAACCACACTCTCGCGGCCCCAATCGGAAAGACATACGCCAACAGTACGACAGGCCCCGATACGATGTCGGGGAGAACAAACGCGGCTGTCAACACGACAACAGTAGTGGGTACGACTACGTACACGGCGATGATGACGAACTTGGCGACCGGTCGAAGGCCGAGTTCGAGCGCCGCTGCTGGCGATCGGTCTCGATACGCGTGATCGACGAGGAACTCGCGCCAGACGCGTCGTAGTTGTGAGACACAGATAGCGAGTATCACGAGGCCGGCCGTCGGAGAGAGCAACGACGATATGCTCCGATCCATGACTAAGACGAACATGGCGACGAGAAATAAGACGAAACCCGCGTAGAGGGTGTCATAGAAGTCTTATCACACCGTGATGACCGTGCTTCCCGGATTGTCTCCGCGTTCGTAGTTGGTGATTGTGACGACGAGACGAAGGCACAGAGAGATGAACACCTGCGCTCGTGTATGAACGCGGCCTTGAGCGTGCGTTCGCCCGAGGCCGCAGTCTTTCACTGATTCATTGCTTCGTTCGACTCCAGTACGGCGGTTGTACGTCT
>Ga0207414_1000237_pt1 | contig 26620 bp, 34 predicted proteins | sample PonA231FremontCA_2_FD_187269 | JGI IMG/M metagenome (GOLD analysis project Ga0207414, IMG submission 187269) | Marine sediment microbial community from Fremont, CA, USA - Pond A23 Sediment 1 (SPAdes) | ecosystem: Environmental > Aquatic > Marine > Unclassified | place: USA: Fremont, California...
ATTTATAAATGTTTTCATGATATTGAAACCCCTATTATCATCGCTACTTCAAGGACAAGCAGCACGTACACGCTCATCGCCGAAAACCTTTTAAAGTAGACGGCCAGCCCGAAGTACAGTAGCATTATTATCATGAGTATGATAACCATGAGTAGGTTAATTAATATAAACCCTCGTATATAATAGTTATGGTATGAGTGTACTCACACGTGAAATAGAAAATTATATTAAGCACACGCTGGCCAGTAATGAGGATTTCTCGGCCGAGGAGCTTAAGTATATGATCCGGGAGGATTTCGACGCTCCGATTAACAACGCTGAGCATATCAAAAATTTTATAGAGAAGGAGGAGACGCAGCGTGACATCGAAACTATTCGCTCGGCGATGGAAAAGCGTGCGAAGGTCACGAAGCAGGATCTCGTCAACGAACTCATCTCTCTCAAGAAGCAGATTTCCTCACAGATTGATGACTTTAAAAACGATAACAAGTCTCGGTCGATGAACGAAGCGGTGAAAAACGTGCTGTCTACGATAGAGCTTATCGGCGAGGTGACTGACGCTCTTAAGGAGAAAGAAGCGGTTAATAACAACCTTGTCTACATCGATAGTATCGAGCAAAATATTAACCAAATAGTTAAGAAGATGCCCAAGTCGAAGAAGAAGGAGCTTATCAAGGATATGTCTGACGAGGTTGGCATCGTCGTGAAGAAGAAACAGAATGAGTGAAGAAAGAGAGTTTTTCGAGGAAGAGAGAACCTGGGAGCAGATACAGGAGTCATGCGGCATCCAGGACCGCAACGTGATTAAATCGATCGCTGCCGTAAACTACGAGTTCTTCATGGAACACGTCATCGGCGCCGACACTAACTCTGATTTAATACAGGAGCTTATTGACCTCGTGCAGAACCCCCCAAACCAGCCAGACAATAAAGCCACGAAGATAGTGGTCGAGGCGGCGAGAGGACATTCAAAAACCTTCACAGGCACGATCGGCCAGACGCTGTGGATATGCTACAGGGGCTACGTCGAGCTGCCAAACCGTATTAAGAACACAGGCGTCGAGATACTCATTTCGTCGAGCAGCCGGTCGCAGTCCAAGGACATAATAGACAGCATCAAACGTATAATTCTTAGGAACGAAGCCCTGCAACATCTGGAACCGTCCACCGACTACATGAATGAGTTCGCCGACCTTGTGGACATCGATAAGTCGGAGGGCGACTGGAACAAGATGAGCTTTACTTCGACGACGGACGTTCGTGTTAAGGCGAAGCCATTCACGAGCAGCATCCGAGGTAAGCACACTGACGTTTTCCTTCTGGACGACATACTGTCTATCGACGGCACACGTTCGATAGAGGATGAGAAAGACATACTATATAACACGGTGTCGCCAACGGTCGAGAACAAGGAAGGCCGCATCCAGATTGTTGGTACGCCAAGAGCACATAATGACCTTATCCAAGAACTTATCTCCAAAGACAGTTACTACTCAGCAGTTTATCCAGCTATAAAGGACGGCAAGGTTTTGTGGCCGTCGAGATGGACGAAGGAACTCCTTGAGTCTAAGAAGCGTGAAATCGGGCCGGCACGTTTCGCACGAGAGTATCTCTGTAAACCTATTTCAAAGGGCGAGCAGTTCTTCCCTTATGATGAGGTTATCGAGCCAAACTTTGACCCCTCCAAGAAACACTTTAAGCCGGATGTAATTAACAAGAAAGAGATATATAAGGACTGGGAGTTCTATCTCGGAGTGGACGTGGCTTATTCGTCGGGCAGCGGTGCTGACTACTCGGTGGCTGTCGTCGTCGGGCGTGCGCCGAGCGGCCAACACTATCTATCTGATTTAATTAGGAAGAAGGGTTTGTCGCCGGAGGGACTTGCATCTCTTATCGAGCGTTTGGACAATAAATACGAGTTCGATCAGGGCCTAGTCGAGCGAAACGCCATCGGCATGGGACTTACTAAGACGCTGTCTAAGAAGCCTTCGCTCAGGAACCGTATAGAAGGTTTTGACACGACTCGTAAGACGAGGCCGGAGATATTATCGAACCTACAGGCGGCACTGTATAGGGGCGACCTACGGCTTATTGACCACGAGATACTTGTGGATGAGATGAATGCTTTTAAGCACCGACATGGCAAACTAAAGGGTAAGGACCACGACGACACTGTTATGGCTTTGGCCATAGCTTGGAATAACATCGATGGTAGTGAAGCCGGGTCGGCACACATCGGTATTATCGATCCGGACTTTGAGCAGGGCGATAATGACAACATAATATACGAGGACGACGAGTTTGAGGTCGGGATAATATAAAACAATAAAAAGGCGTAATACTATGTATTACGTATGAGCTTTCTAGACGTTAGGGATGAATTGAATGATCAGAGTGATGGTGAGACGAAGAGTCGTCCGAAGACGAAGGAAACTATTACTCAGCATGGAGTGATAAGTGCTCCGACCGGCCAAACCAAGAATTACGAGATTTATCCAAGGACGGACATAGACAAGGCATATACTTTTGTTAAGAAGACGCCTGAAGCTCTAGCGATGGTAAATGCTATCGTAGAGGACGTTATGGGTTTCGGAGTAGATTATAAGTATGTAGGCCGTAAAGATACGCCGGGCGTGAATAATATACAAGATGCCAAGACATTCTGGAAGAAAGGATTCCATATGGAGCTTGAAAAGGCTCTTGTCGACATGCTTGTCGGCGGACGCTCTTATATGTATATTAATCAGGTCGCTAGGCAGCGTATGAAGTCTAAGATACAAGACATTATACATGAAAGATACGACTTTAACGACGATTCATATTATAAGGCTGCTACCGGCCTAGCCATGAAAACTATTGAAGACGAGGATCGTGTAGGTTTTCAGGGCGTGCAGCAGGTGCCAGCATCTACAATCCAGCACGAGATAGACGAGTACGGCAACATCACTCAGTTCGTTCAGAAGATTTATGGCGATGGCGACGTAGACATCGAGATGGAGCCTGACAATGTCATTCACATGTCGCACATCCCTATGAACGGCGAGACTTATGGATTTACGCCGATTGTCTCCACAATATCTGAGATGGCTCTCCTAGGTAATGTCAAAGACTATCAAAGCAATTTCTTTAAGAACGCAGGAGTAGTTAACAAGCTATTTACGATGGAGGAAGAAGGTCCGAAGTCTCAGAACTACAAGCACCTTATGAAGACGATGCGGAAGTTCAGACAGTCAGAGAACCAGCATAAGGACATGGTTATCACAGGCAACGTAGACGTGCAGGACCTCAACAGTGTAGACAGTGAGATGGACTTTAGGGAGCTCTCAGAGTATTTGACTAGAGTAATTATTATGGCGTGGGGCGTGCCTCCAAGCAGAATCGGCATCGACGTTTCTGGCAATAACTCGGCTAGGTCGGCCAGCCTTAACCAGCAGGGATATTACAAGAAGATAAGGCGTCTACAGGAAAAAGTAGCTACTATACTAAACAACGAGCTCTTTGAGCCGCTGTTCGGCGTGAGAATCTCGTTTAACAATCCCGACATTAAGACAGAGGTTAGGATGGCTGATAGAGATCTTAGGAAAACAGAAGTTGTTAAACAGATGGTGTCTATGGGGTTATGGGGCTCTTCAAAGGCTATGGATTATATGGACGTGGAGCCGGCGGATTTGCCCAGCGACATGGATCCTACTGACATTGATGAGGAGCAGTTTAGGGATGTAGTTTATCAGCTCGCATCAAACAAAAACAACATGGCGGATGCTAAAACCATAAACCGAGACACGGCTGATGAGGAGGCTGCAACTGACAAAAGGCAGTCTGCGAATAATAACCAATAAAAACAACACTATTTAAATGTATTACAACGTATTACGATGATTTCAGAATCAACTTATGTAATCGATGACAGTAAGAAGATACTTGGCCACAATTGTGATATGTTTGAATACAAGGCCGAGGCAGACAGGAAAGACACTATTACAGGGTACTTAGCGACTAAGGGGGTCGATTCGGCGAACGACATGTTTACTGAGGAAGCTCTTAAATCAATGGCAAAACAGGTTAATGACTCTGTAGAGCATATAAAAGTAATTTACCAGGATTTCGACGAAGAAGTACTGGAATCACTTAAGAACGACGGTTCGATGGGCAACATCGACCATAATAACCATCCGAACCTATTCCCACTTGGAGACCTCAGAACTGTACCAGCTTTTAGGATTATGGGTGCAGAGTATGATGGTTTCGGAATAAAAGTAAAAGCTAAGCTGGCTACAGAAGCACATCCGGGAGACATTTCGGAAGCTATTCGAGTGGCTGTCAAAAGCAAGTACATTAATGCGATGAGCATCGAGTTCAAACCCACAGAGGTTGAGGAGAGAGAGAACAATGTACGAGTTATAAAATCAGCGATTGTTAATGGAGCTGCTATGACTGGCAGACCGATTAATTCAAAGGCCAGGATAACTAATCACGACCTTAAGTCGTACGTCACAGAAGATTTAGATAATGAGAATACTACGTTTGAAAAAGAGATAAAGTCTGGCGTACCATCTCATCAGCCTCTTAATGGTTATGGAACCACAGAGTCTGAGGAATGGTCTGCACCGGATTTTGAGGATTTCAAGCGTGGGTTCGGATACGAAGAGGAGCGTTTCGTAGACGTTTCAGACGACATAAAACGTACTATCGCCGCTCATTTCGCATACATGAGTGCGGAAAGTATTGAGGGTGCCGAGTTTAGTGACCTTCATTTCCCACACCATGATGCACTTGCGGAGGGCGACGTGGATAGGGCTGGAGTGATCGCAGCTAGACAGAGGCTTAAACAGTCTGACTTGTCGATGGCTGCGAAGGAAGCGATGGACGAACATTTAGCAAGACATCTTCGTGAGGATTTTGACGAAGAGGATGTTGAGCTAGTACTTAAATCCGATATTACAACAAAGGATGATAACATGACAGAAGAAGAAGAAAAAGCACAGGAGCAGGAGCAGAAGTCACAGCCTGATGAGGGTGAAGACGAAGTAGCTTCCCTAAAAGAAGAAATGGCTGACATTAAGTCGGCCGTAGACAAACTTAAGGAGCAGAACAAAGAACTCAAGTCCGAGAACGAGGAGCTAAAGGAGAAGCTGGACGACGAAGACGAACTTAAGTCCGTCAAGTCAGATATCAGCGATCTTCTTGGCGACATCAAGAGCGAAATCGAGGACATGGAGCCAGAGGACAAGCCGAAGACTCAGCAGGAGAATGAGACTAAGTCTGTTGACGATAGTAAATACACTAGGCTTGCCGGCATCTGTAAGTTTGAGGGTAAGAGCTCAGTACTTGAAAACGCTGGCGAGTACGGTGAGCAGGTTGGTCTTGACGAAGACGAGGTGAAATCTTATGTCAAAGAACTTTAATCACGAGATCAAAAACGTGGATCAGAGCCTAGTTTCTGACCACACACCATCAGAAACCTTTACTGACATCGTTCAGACAAAGGTTAGAACAAACAGAGTAATGGACGAGCTAGTAATGACGACTGAGTCTCTTGAAGGCGAAGCAGGTACTATCACAAGAGTCAGGAAGCGTGGAACTCTTTCGATGGAGGATGCTACTGCTGGCGAAGAGATGACACAGGACGACTTTACTCACGGTAAGGTCGACGTAGACACAGCTGAGCACAAGGACGGTCTTGTCGTAGAGATTGAGACTGAGGCTGACGAAGACTCCATAACTGAGGAGTTCAGAGCAGCTACTGATGAGCTCGGAGAGGCAGGTGCTGAGAAGATGGACATCAGAGCTTATGATGAGCTTCTTAGTGCAAGCGGTTCTTCAAGCTATGTCGAAGACCTTTCATCAGCTGGTACACTGACTTATTCCGACGTTACTGAACTTCATGCAAAGATGAGGGACGGAAACGGCGGAGACAAGTCCAGGCCAGATGCAATCATTATATCTTTCGGACATGTTTCAGATCTTAAGACTGAGGACGACAGGTTTACTGCCGTTAATAAGTCTGGAAGTGACGAGGCTCTTAGAGAAGGTCTAGTCGGAAGGTTTGACGGACTTAGGGTTTACACCACATCACAGGCTAATGCCCCTGACAGCTCTACTAACGACAAAGTGCAGGCTGTAATACTTGACAGCCAGAGAGCTTATGCCAAAGGTGTAAAGAGAAGTCCTACCATCAAGACTGATGAGGACATCTCGAAAGACGTTTCCGAGATAGCCTACACTGCAAGGTACGGTTATCAGGTCGTCGACGCAGACGCAATTGGTCTGCTTAAGAACCCAAGTGCTTAAGGAGTTAATTAACTCCTTATAGCCTTTTTTTATTTTTTATAGTGCAGAGGTATTAAGAAAAGATGTATGCTGAACCAGTAGAATTGTGGAACGCATTAAACCTGGATAAACAGGTTTATGAAGAGGATGTCGGAGCTATAGACGGCACGACAACTTTCGAACTTAATAATAACAATCTTATAGAAAATACTGTTACACTTTATATAGATGGTTCAGAAGTTTCTAAGGACGATTATATAGTATCACTAGATAAAGGTGAGATAGCATATACAGGTACAGATTCCGGCGATGGAACTGTTGATTATCAGTTCGCACCAATAAGTAACAGCGATGTTACTGATGCTCTTAAGAGTGCTACGGATTTTGTAGATAATTATACCAACACTACTTTCGATTCTACAGAGAATAGAACTGTTTATGTCGAAGGACAGGGTAAAGACAAACAGTACATTCTGTTGAAGCAGCCTGTTCAGACGATAAACTCCATTATCTACTATGATGATGCACAAGGCGAAGTCACACTGACACAGGGCAAGGACGAAGACTATATAGTGCATGGCAACGGCTTTTTGATTACTAACGACACATACAAGACGTCTGAGCTTAATGATAGGCTACAGTTTAAGGTGGACTACAATTATGGGTTTAATACTATTCCTGATTCGATAAAGAGAGCTACTATCTATCTGGCTGCTCAAGAGTATTTGAGATTGAATATCACCTCTAAGAACATCCAGGGGAGAGATAACTTCGATCCAGAAACATCGAGAGTGCTTAATGGCGATGCGACTAAGTTGATGGATCAGTACCGTGCTGACCATATGGGTTTGGTCGCAAATGAGCTGGAGACATAAACCAATAAATAAGCGTATTACGAAGTAATACATAACGAGCCTGGTTGCGACCGGCTCGATAGGCAAGACACCTGCGGGTGAGAAAGAAAATGGATGTTATTAACGGCACTAATTATTTGACTGCTTTTGGAGAGAATATATTCGAGGTGCTGAAGACTGTTTCTGACCCGACAGGCATACACAACAGACAATTTGTTTATCGAGACGGTATGCCAGACGTTAAATCAGCCGAGTTCGACGACTACCCATTTATAGTACTACAGAACTATGGGGTCGAGGATATTAACTGGTCTGTAGACCGTTCAGCAGCCACATTGGAAGGTTCTGCTGAAATACATATCCTACAGAGCAATGACTCGGTGCAGGACAAGCAGAGGTTCGAGCAGATAAGCCAAGCGGTGACCGACATATTTATCAAAGGGATCGACCTTAATGAAGTTAAAATAATCCATCCGAGGATTGAGCGTAATCAGAGGTTCCCTGCTAGAGACGAAGCCGATGAGAAAGTATTAGTTCGTGAAATAGATATATCATGTAGGATGCAGGTGGTCGTATGATTTCAGTAAATGTCGATATGGCTCAAGCTCTTAAAGAGCTTAGGAGTTTCGACGACACACTGGACAAAGCCATGGAAGTATCGCTTAGGAAGACAGCTCATGAAAGCAAGAGAACGCTACAGAAGTCGCTCGAATCAAACGATCATACAGTGACTTATACAGGATATAACTCGCTTAATAACGTCAGAAAAGTAAAGAAAAACCATTACAGGGTGCTAGGAGCAAGATACCTTGATGAACTTATAAAAGGTCAGCCTCCACATGAGCCAGAAGTACACAACAGACTACGTACTTGGGCCTCAATGCGTGGATGGAACCTTCAAGATATCATATCGCATCTAAGAACTGAAGGAAGCAAACCTCATCCACAGTGGTGGAACCAGTCTACGAATAGAATATCAGCTACAGCCGAGAAAAAGACCGTGAACAGGATAAAAAGAATGTTAAATAGGTGAACATAAATGTCAAGTGTATCAACCGAAATTTCGCTACAAGAGAGAATACTCGTGTCAGTTTCCGAAAGGGGCGACACTTCAGATACAAACTTCGAAACAAGTCTGAACGAAATCAACTGGACTGGCGGAGGAAAGGACTTCGACCAGGATGCTCTAGTTAATGGCGGACAGCACAAGAACTATTCGCCGCAGGAGCCTATGGAGTTTGAAGGAACTCTTTATGTTAAAGGAGTTTCTAAAGACGACGCCAGAGGTATAGCAGAGCTGTTTGAGGGCAACGAGCTTAACTCAGCTTCCGGTAATAAGGCTTATGGACCTTCGCTAGATAGGAAAGACCTTAGGTTCGTTGTTATGGCTTCCGAGGATCCGGCAGCATCAGGAGCAACATCAGCATCATCTGCTGAGTACGATGCTTTCAGATGGATGGCTCAGAATGCAGAGATTATATCTGCTGAACACAACTTCGACGACAGAACTCTACAGGTAGAGTTTACTGCGAAGATAAATCCATTTACTCCTTCGAGGACACTCAATTGGAGATATGATGAGAACAAGGCAGATTCTGGCTCTGGACTAGATTCGGTTGCCGCATATGACGATTCGTTCGACATTAAGAATCCAAGTGGGGCTTGATAGTTAAATGAGTGAAAAGACTGAACAGCTTAAAAACAAAGCTCCAAACCCTGTTAGTTTCAGTGTGAATCGTATGTCACAGAAAGGGTTTGACATGTTCCAGTCGCTGGCGAATGATATGTTCGCTGGCGATTATGGAATGACTATCCAGTTCCTAGTCATGCGAGAGGATGTCAGAGCCGAGTTCTATGACAGGTTCGAGGAAATGGACCAGAAGATAGGCGAGCTTGAAAACAAGCTCAAGTACTTAATGCAGAATATCCGTGACAGTGAGGAAGACGAAAATCAGAATGAGCCGGACACATTAGGGTGAGTTAAGATGAAAGTAAATGAAAAGATCGAGGCAGTTACAGGCGGAAAAGAAGTCGAGTTCAAACACGAGGGCAAGACGTTTACAGCAGCACCTATACAGAATGATAAATATCTTAGAGAGGTGCAGGCCATGAACGACCAGTATCTTGTCACTAAGAACCTTATATACCATTCTCTTAAGAATGGGGAAGGGGATTTTGACAAGGATATGCTGGATAACGTGTCACTTGGCTTTCTGACTAAGGCTATGGAAGCAGCTGCTGAGGCGAATGACATAGAAAAAAATCAGTTAGGAAGCGAAGATATGGAGATAAAGTAGGGGCGTTCAAGGACAAAATCATGTCGAAGAGTGGCGGCAAGTCGGGCGACATCGTTGACGCCTATTACCAGATAGTCCGTCACTTGAACTACACATGGGACGACCTTATGAACGAGAACCTACCTCAAACCCTGTTTACGTTAGAAAAACTCCAAGAAGAAGCGAAGGAAAACAAAGAGAAGCTAGATTAGATAACAATGGTTAATTTCAAAGTATTCCTGGACATCATCGGTAGATCGAAGGTTTCTAAAGCAGTGACTAGAACCATTAAACAGGTTCAGAAACTACGGAATGTTGCGAATAGTCTTAACCAGGGGTACAAAAAAACTAATAACCAAGCGGCTTCTCTTAATCGTCTAGCTAGTAGAGTTGATCCTAGCGGATACCAGCAGTATAGTGACCGACTAGCTTCTCTACGTGAAGGCACTTCAAGAGTTACTAGAGCCACAGGTCAAGCAAAAAACCAGATGAATGAGTTTAATAGCTTTACTCAGAAGGCTGGCGACAGCGCTATCTCTTTCCAGGGTAACATGCTATCCCTTATGTTTGCTGGAATGGCGCTTAAAAGCATATTCCGTACAATGATCGGACCTATAGCCAAGACCATGGGCATAGGAAAGACATTCAGTGCAGTTCTTAAGACAGTGATGCTCCCGGTTATGCAATCTCTTATGCCTGTCATAATGGATATAGTCAAGTGGTTTATGGGCCTTAGTAAAAGGACGAAGAAAATCATTGGCTGGATGGTAATGTTTGTAGGAATATTAGGTACATTGATAGCTACAGTAGGTATGGTAGTTCTAGCTATTGTCGGATTATACAATACAGTTCCAGCGGTTCTATATGCTTTAGTGGTTGCAGCACTTGCAATGTTTAATACACTCATAGGTGCTACTCAGAACTGGGGAGAGAAGACGGTTCAATTTTTTAAGAACGCTTGGGACAAGACGGTAGAATTATTTAAAAAAGCAGGGGATTGGCTTAAATCTGCTTTCTTTTCAGCACTTAACAAGCTGAAAAGTGTTGCGAACACAGTAATGCAGGCTGTTATAGGACACTTTAAAACAAAGCTCGAAGGCTTAGTAGATATATTTAAAAGCACGTTCAATCTAGTTAAAAACGTGATTACAGGAGATTTCGAGGATGCAAAAACTTCTGTAATCAATTTATTGAAAGGCATAACTAAATTTGTGCTTGGAGGATTTTATGACAACTTTACTGATGCAATTAAAACTGTTGCAAGCGAGTTTAAGAAGTTGTTTAATAATCCTGTGGATTATATAAAAGACAAGATAGATAGTTTGGTCGATAATGTAAAAGGTCTTTGGGAAAACCTTAAAAAGATAGGAGATACTGTGACCTTTTGGAATAATGACAATGATGAAGGACCAAAAGTATCGCGTATTAACTCTTATAATACAATACCTGGTTCAAACAACAGTATGCTTGGAAGGGCAAATGACTTTTTGATGCAAGATGGCAAGATAAGACGTATTAATCCTAGAGATACTGTAATGGGATTTAAAGACGGTATGCCTGGCGCTGGTACGGGAGAGACTACTATAAACGTGAATATTGATAGTGTGGACAGCGACGTTGACATCCGTAAGATAGCGGATGAAATCGAGGATAGGCTGGACACAAAGTACGGAGGTCGTAACTTTTAATGGCATCACAAGATAAAGAAGGACCGGTTTATAAGAAGGATATAGTACTTAGAAAGGACGCCAACACCGCTATAACTCTGCCAGTTACTAGGCTGAAGATGCCGTGGAGTAACGAGATCAGTGGTTTCGCTGAGCCGAATCAGAGCGGGAATAAGAAGCGAAGGCTACTTAATCTTAATCAGATTTCGGAGCAGATAGAACTGACGCTTGAGGTGTCGGACGAATCCGCTTATGACCTTAATACAGATGTTAGTCGTATTAAAAATGCTACGGATCCTCGTGACGAGTTCCTTAGAATGTTTTACGAGATGGCTGAGTCCGGTCAGTTGCTACAGATTGAGATTGGCGAGGAGACGTTTTCGGCTCAGATCGACCAGTCCGGGAATACTATCAGTTCGTATCCGGGTTATTTCAGCGACATTAATCCAGACCTTGAGGAGTTGGACCACACGATTTCGTTAGTTTGTACTTTCGAAGTCGGGATTCCGATGGCAACCGACCAATAGTTTTATAAACCCGCAGAAGTAATATAATATATTATATAGTATTGTGATCACAAATGTCTAATCTACATCAATCAGGAGAGGAGTTAATCCAGAGAGCCTTCTGGAATGAAGACGCAGTTTCAAAGCCTGCGTCAGTAAACATAGGAATATACAACACATCAGACGCACTTGCCGATGGAGACGATATAGGAGCTATAAATACTGAGGCTTCAGGGAGTGCTTACAGTAGGCAGTCTGTTAGTTTAGACAGCACAGGGTTTGTTGTAGAGGCTTCTGGCAGTAATTTCGTTGCATCCGGAAGTGGTTCGATAACTTTCGATCTTACTGACGACAGCGGAAGTTTTGACGGATACTTCATAGTTGCTAATTATCAGAGGCAGGGAGAAGGCACCGCATCAGACCATTTAATACTTTCTGGAAACCTAGATACAACATATGAAAGCCATGTAGACAAGCTCGAAGTAGATCAGTTCGGTGGACAGCTTGAAAACGACTAATATCAGGTGATTTAGTTGTCTCATAGAGTGCTTCAAATGAACTCGGTATGTCAGAACGCCGGTACACACAAGACAGAGATTCAGAATAAGCTGGATTCGGCCGGCTACGACCTGCATGATTCGCAGGTTAACGACGGAAAGAATTTGGATGGCGATTTGACACTTGGACTTAACATTAGATTTAACGTAGCTACAGAATGTACAGATTTCTATTCGTGGCTAACTGGTTATTTGTCTGATAACAAGTCTGAGTTCAGCGATCTCAGAATCCGGGTACACGAGTGTTACCACGCATCGGATGAAAACCTTCCGTGTAAAATCGGAGATGTAACTTATTTAGCTGATTTGTAGAGGTATGAAATATGGCTGTAACTGATTATAACAGGAAGAAACCGTTGGAAGTTACTTCTCAGAATGATAGCGGTGCAACGATTAGCAAGGCTCAGCCAGTTATTGTAAAAGGGCTTTCTGATGATGCAAGTCTAACATCTGATATAAGCGCAGATTGCATATATTTAAGTCCTGATGGTACAGAATTGTTTACAGGAACTATTTCGGGAAGCGGAGATTTGGTAAGATACACGTTAAGCACTGCTTTTGATTTAACTACTGCTAGTTTAACTGAGTCTAAAGGCACATTTAATGTTACTGGAGTATATTTTAAGGATGATGGAAACATATTTTATAGATCTAGGGGCGGAGGATATATCTATGAGTACGACACCAGTAACTTTAGTCTTGACGGATCATTAGTTAATTCCTTAGACACCACCCCACATGTAGGTAGTTTAAATGACATATATTTCGGAGATGGCGGGACTAAATTATTTCTTGCAGATGGTGAAAATAATGATGTAGTAGTATATAGTTTATCTACCGCTTGGGATACTACTTCGGCAACCTACAGCCAGACTTTAGATGTATCTACAAATATTTCTAATCTGGCAGGTATCTGGTTTAAAGACGACGGAACTAAAATGTTTTTACCTAGTGGTGGAAACGTATTCCGTTACAGTTTGTCTACTGCCTGGGATGTTTCTACCGCAGATTTTGACGTGAGCGTAGATTTTTCAGGAACAGATACATCGATTACGGGCGTAGCTACTTTTGAAAATGAAAATTATATGTTTTTGACTGGAGGCTCATCCGATAAATTTTACAGATTTAGTTACATTCCTTCGGATACTGGCGATATTATTCTGGACTGGACGAACATCTCCTCCGAGTCCGACATCGCAGTCTACGACCAAGACGGCAACTTGCTTGGCTATGAAATCGAGAGTTTCGACGCTACGGCCGAGGAAGCCGTGCTTTGGGTGTACGGTGACTGGGTGCGTGATGATTCGGTGCAGGCACAGGTTGTGTATGGTGACGGTCCTGCCAGTTCTGAGGAGGGTTCTGCGGCTGATGTTTGGGGTAATTCAGGGCAGAACGTGGAAATGGTGCAGCATTTGAACGGAGACCCTTTGACGGCTACGGACTCCTCGCCGAATGGTAATGATGGTACGAACAACGGGGCTACGTTGACAGATGGACAGTTTGACGGAGCCGCCAGTTTCGATGGAACAGATGACTATATAGATACGGGAGGTCAAGACGTTACAGGTGCAGTCACCAGTGTATTATGGGTAAAACCGCCTTCCATTGTATCGTCCAGACAGTCGTTCTTTTCGGTAGGTTACGATGGCGGGACTACAGGACTTGACTGGGAGCTGGGTGGTGAGGACTTGGTGGGAGACAGTACTCTTGATTTAAGATTTGCATCTTACGACGGAAGTTATCACTCGGCTGTCTTGGACCAAAATGACCTTTCTTTTGGAAGCTGGAATCATTTAGTTGGACGGAAAAGCTCTAGCTCGATGAATATACATCTTGACGGCACAGACTCAACCGCTATGACAGAAGGAACAAATCAAGGAGCTTCATCCTCTCCACAAAACAGGTACATAGGAGCGTTTGATAGCAAAGGTCAGGTTGATCACGAATTTCAGGGAGATATTGACGAGGTACGGCTATACAGTGAAACTAAATCCTCTGATTGGATTCAAGCCGATTATGATGCATCTCCGAAGGCAGGCCAAGTCTTTTTCAGTCAGCAAGCCGCCGAGTCGACAGTCCCTACCACACAAGCAATTGCAACACCAACATCTTATAACTATAATATAAACATTGCCAACACTACAGTCGAAGCCATAAGAATTACAGGAACTGTAGAAGTAGAAGGCTCGGTAGTTCAAGGAGCATACGTTTACGCCTTCGACAAAACAACAGAGACCGCACACGGTTTCGACACTACAGACGCCAACGGCAAATATGAAATAGGAAATGCTACCTCTGGAAACACTATATTGGTTGCAACAGATTACTACGACAGCGGATCCGACACACACTATGGAGACGAAAAATCAATAGTAGTGCAGAACGGAGGCGGTAGTTAAAGATGGGTTCTTACACCCAACCCACTGGCGACGTACTTGATTTTACAGCCGAACAGTACACGCAAACCACTGGAGACGTACTTAACTTTAATATTTCAGCGGTTAAAAACAGAATAACTTCTTACAACTACGTTCCGCTCGAAGCAAGCGCTACTGCTACTTCTAACTCGACGGCAGAGACCACCTCATATGTATTCGATGTTAATACAGCCGTAACTTTCCCGGTAACTTCGGCTACAGCAGAAGTCACTGCGTACAGTTTTACACCGAGTATCGCAGACGTTACAACAAAGTACTTGGCTAAAGGTAATATAACTTCATACAGCTTTGAAACTAACAATGCGTTAGGAGTTATAGATGACATCCTCGTAATAGTAGTGCCGGACAATGTTACCTCTCTAAAGTTTAATGCAGATGAGATAGGAGATGAAATGGTTCAGCCGCTCGGCCAGAACAATTTCGTACCTTTTTTCCAGATAACAAATCAGACAGACACCCAGCAGACTGTTCAGGTAAAATGGGATTCGTCGCTAAACGGAACGCTAGACGTGGGTCTGTCAACTCAGCCAGAGGATGATTACGCCGATACCATAGATACTTCGGACATCTACACAGATTTAGTCACACTTGAATCCGGAGAGAGGCAGCGTGTATGGGCATATACAAACTTTGTAAACAACAGTTTTGGACAGCTGTTAAATAACGACTTGAGGATTGAAAAGAAATGACGGATGAGCCAGATGTATTCACGGCGGATTTTAGCACAGGCTATGGAACAGAAGACATAACAAGTATTTATATAGATGATGAAAAGCTAGATGGTTATCCAAAAGACATAACTATCGAGTTAAGGCTTAATGAACTCGATACACTTGAAGGAAAGTTTTATACTACTGGCGACAACTCGAACTTGATAGTAGAAGACAAGGAAATGTATGTTTTTATCGGTAGAGATGTCAACCCATATAAATTCGTTATAACTCATGTAGAGCCGAAGTCTGATTATGAGATACAGATAGAGGCAAAAGGCATGGGTAAGCGTCTACAGGATTTTGACACGGATAGAACCGTTTATGACAACACTCCGGCAGACCAGGTACTTACTACGGAAGTTACCGAGTTCCCCACAGATGTTGTAGAGTCAGCACCAACAACCTCTATAAGAACTGACTTTGACAATAAATTGAGGCTATCTATAGGACTTGCCAACCAAGTAGGATACGATTTTTACGTGTCTCAGAAAGAAACTGATAAATACAAGACTGATTACATAAACTTTGTAGAGCATAAAGGTTCTGAAACTCCGGTTACAACGCTTGACATCGGAAATAATGCTAAACTTGTAAAGCGTGATAAGGACAGCGACGTTCTTGCCAATGATATTACTGCTCTGGGATATGGAGACGGAGTTAACCAGTTGAAATGCCGTGTTTTCGAGGCAGGTCCGTACACAATATTGAATGAAGATTTGTCCGAAACACAATTAGGATCAGACCTCTACTATAGCGAAGGATTTGAGGACGGAAACACATCAGACTGGGTAGAGAACGGAACTAGTATATCTGCAACTACGGATCAAATATTATCAGGAAACTATTCTGGAAGAATCCCCATATCTACTAGTGAAAGCGCATATGTGCAATCGCCCGACATAAATGCTAGTGAACCTGATGTAATAAATATTAAGAACTATATTAATGATGGTTTAAGGAACAACACCAATCATGCGTTTATAGAGTTTTATGATAATAATGACGAAAGAGTATTTAGGCTAGAATTTGCAGGCGCCGGATTCTATACGTCTCCTCGAATTAATTATACAGGAAACAATACGTTAGATAATTGGGCCGCAAATAATGAGATAGATATTAGTTTCAAGTTTGATTGGCAAAATAATCAAGTAGATGTATATAAAAACAATTCCTTAATAGGAGAAGATTTGCCGTTAGATATTCAGTCAGATAACATAAAATACATTCAACTAGGCTGTGAATCTCTTGATATATCAGGAATATATTATTATGTAGATGATATAGAAGTTATAAATGGAATTAAATTAGAAGATACAGCCGAATTTGGCAATGTAGGAGATAATGTAATACTAAGGATGGGTTCCGAAGTAGTTGATGCAGATATAATTAGTGGTGGGGGTATAAGTATTAATTCTAGAGGACTTGATAATTACGATGGCGAGTCAACAGAACAGATAGCACATTATGAGAATATGCTGGTATTCCTACGTGAAAACGTAACTCAAGGACTTGGACCTTATACTCCCGACCCTAAAGATGGGTCGAACGCTGAATCAAATAGTTCTATAAGTATTTACGGTGTTAAAGAAGATAGTCCTCAAGACAAAGAGATTGTGAGCAAACAAGCACTTGAACAGTTCGCATGTAATGAATTAGCTGCTAGAAGAATACCGCCGTTCAGAGTACAGGTTCGACCAGTAGAACCTCGTATCGATGCTAGCACTATAGAGCTTGGAGACACAGTAACCGTTAAAGACGTTCAGGCGATGGACATTAACGACGATCTACGTGTTATCGGAATCGATAAAATAATTTCAGCAGGTAGAGAAGAGACAACACTTCATTGTAGTAATAGGCCGAAGCGTCTTATCGAAAAACTTAAGGAACTTAGCAGAGAGAGCAACGCAGAGTCCAGGCACATGCAGGGTGCCACAAACATAGACAGCCAGAACTTCGCAGATAACTGTGACGAGACGCATCCGTTGAATACAAAGTTTTATGTGCCGGAGGATGCGAAGGAAGTAAATAAAGTAGACTTAGTTTTCAACAGGGAGAGTTTCAGAGGTTACGTCCAGAATAAATCCCATATACATGGTATCGATGGCGACACTGAAACTAATTATAGTAGTAATGCTTCTGAAGTTTCTGGAACAGTTACGCAGTACGGAGTATCTACTGGCGCAGATATATCTCAGAATACCACTGTTCCCGACCCCAGCGGAGACAATGAAGTTAATTTAATCTATATAATAATTAATTCATCAGTTATGTCTAGTTCTGGAGGGAGCCCTACTATAGATCTAAATGTCAAAAATAATTCCACTGGCGATACAATTTATTCGGATACTATTGCAGTGTTGAGAGGTACTGAAAAAATTACATTTGTAGCTTATAATTCACAAGATGAATTATCTGGCGATGATATAGATGTAACTCAAACAATATCTGATGATAATGGATTTAGTATAGATCATGCCATACAGACGTCATTAGTAAGCATATCAGATCATAACCACAATATAAATGAGACTTCTGAGTCATCTGGAGAACCAGAATACGGAATATTTGAACCTTCGTCCGAGCCATCAGTAGATGTAGAAGTTTATGTGGACGGAAACCTAGTTACTACAGTTAATAACGTGTCTGTAGGATCTGAACAGGCTACGCCGATAGACCTTAGCCAGAACTTAGACACTCCGATAGCTGGTAAGTATCATGATATAACACTTAAACCTATTGATACGGGCGGAGGAAACAACGGTAGATCCAGACTTAATGCAACCGTGTACCAAAAAGTATTTATAAACTCGGATTAAATAAGTACTTAGTATGAAATACTTTATAACATTATGCGTCGGAATGGTGATAGTATTCTGTATGCTATCATATAACTTAGAACCTCATATAAGTAGCAAAGTTCCTGACGACGCAGAATACGAGATAAATGGGCACGAAATAGTGTTCAAAGACCTAGATAAAAGGATTTTAGGTGCTGAGTATAAGGGAACTGTCTACATAGAGAATAATGTAGAGCTTGATCGAGTTTATCAGGTTTGTAATCACGAAATGATTCATAAGAAAAATCCGTTCTGGAACGAGACCAAAGTCAGGAAGTCGGATGAGATTATAGAAAACGAAGTATGTTACGAACTTGTCGGACGAATATTAAACAATAAATATGGGCGTCCCCTACATTAAACTATGTCATCGTTAATCCAGACTATCAAAGACGCAAAAGGCTTTTGTACAGCAGAAGGCCGTATATTTAACTATAAAGAAATTCATTCTTTAGTAAACGGACTGTATTACGGAATAAATCCGTTTTATGAAAGAATACCTGGAGAGGCTATGAATGAAAACAGAGATATGTCGGCCGAGCCGCATTATGCGAGAGGAGCATTTATAGCAGGAAGACTAGGATACCATCTCGGAGACATTTTTAAAACAGGTATAATGGTCTATCTAGTGGGCAGAGGTGCGGTATGATGTCTGGGAGCGATTTCTGGAAAGTTAATTCTATGAAAGACTTAGAAGAGATACTGGAAAACCAGATAGAAGAGGGAAAAGAGGACAATATTAATAAGCATCTGTTTATGGGCGTCATGATGAATAATAAACAGATAAATTCTCTGAGCAATAAGTTCGACCGGTTCATGTATTCTCTAGGTATTCCGATGTTCGGCATTCTTATCACTATTATAGGATTGATGTGGCAGATTCGAGCCTAACATTTATATACCTGCTTCCACAATGTATCTACATGTCCGAAATACTGAAATATCTCGATTCTGTCACAAAAAAACCGTATAAGAACAATACTACTACGACGGTCGGAATACCTTCTGAGTTATGTTCTTTCGCCAGCATCGATACTGATACTGAAATAGTGGTTGACGGCGATTTCAATGAAGATGGTCGACCAGTCATAACTTTAACCAATAAAAAATACAAAGACTATCGTAGTACTACCGGGTACAGCGGTACTGAAATGTCGCTGGTGGCTGGCAAGCTGAATAGATGGGCCTGGGAGACAAGAATGCTCCTACATAGAATACCGAAGAATAAGTTGAGAAAGTTCTTAACAATGGTTCATTCGGCTATGCAGGCCCAGGTTAGCCGTGAGATGTTCGACATTAATGAAAAGTATGTCGGCAAAACACATGAAGAGGTGCTTGAAGAGATGGTTGAGGAGATCGAAAGTGGTAGATGATAATATCAAGAAATACATTCTGAACACGTTCCAGAATAATGCGGAGCCGATGCCGGACGAGGCTTATAATGATGCTGAGGAACGGATATGGTCTATGCTTAATGACCAGGAACTTGGTAATTTAGTAAAGAAACTTAAGGAGTATGAGTCAGAATACGATGTCGATTTCTCTGAGATCAAAGAATATGTAGAAGTTCTAAACTCTGATGAACTATTTAAAACCTCTGAGAAAGAAAACGATAAAGACGAATCTATAAATGACGCAGTTAAAAACGCTGTAAAGAGTCGCATCTCTAGGTCGGACAAAAACAACATAGTATCCTACCTTAACAAAGAATGTAGTAACAAAACCCTGCGAACCCTGTCAAAAGAAATATTCTATGACTACGACAAATCTGTTTTCTTCGTATCACCAAACGAACAGATGGAAGGCAGGATTTCGATGGCAATAACACAGACCAAAGACAAACACACGCTATTTGAAGCGTATAAGACGGACGACGGCATGAAATACAGATTTTTCGGAGACTCCAGGCCCTCACAAAAGAAACCAATGGCCAAGCTGGTCGAAGGGTTCATGGCTTATAAATTTATTTCTGGATCAGAAGAGTATCTGGCTCTGAGCCCGGAGAAACTAGAGCCACAGAGATGTAGGATAAAAGGACAGGTATTCCGCATCAACGACAGCAAAAAAGTCGGAGATAACCGTCAGCTCCCGACATCACAGGACATAGTATTCATACATACTATAGAGCCCGCAGTACGTTCACTGTCGGAGAGCGAGCTTGAGAACGTTAAAAACAAGTACAACCACTCTAAACTAGCAAATAAGTTACTTGGTAAGTTCAGACACCCGGATTGGTTCGAGAAACTGCTCTTAGCTCTAAATATGGTTAATGAAGAGAACGACTTTCCGTCAGGTTTCTTGTGGCAAGCCGAGCCAAGAACAGGTAAATCTGCATCACTAGCTGCAATGAGCAAAGCGCTAGACGAAAACAAAGTTTTCACTGGGAGCAACTCGACCATCAAAGGATTAACACCGAGCTTCGCTGAGAAACCTCCGAAAGAAGGCTTTCTCCTTAAAACTCAGCGTATCGCACCGGTGGACGAGTTCTTCAACATAATAAGAAACGAGATAAAAGGAAACGGTACTACACAGGACGTGTTCAGACCGCTTCTTGATTTATTGACACATAAGTCGGTGCAGTTCGGTTCGGGCAATGGTTCGATAACTGCTAAGATGGCTTCAACTCTTATGGCGGCGACCAATCCGAGTTATGGGATAGACAACATCCTGGACTTTGTTAAGAAGACTGACCCAGCTTTCGCAGCTAGGCTTCTGCCATACGAACAGACTGAGCAGCACATCGATTATGTTAATGAGCAGAAGAAGAAGTATGGTAATTATTCTGACGAAGAAATGATGCCGGAGCGAGACGACGAGTTTATCTCTTTGATCGACACGCTCAAAAACGATGTTCATCTTAATAAAGAGCTGGACATGGGCAAAGTCATGGAGATTAAGGATGCCTACAAGAACTCGGTACCGGCCGAGATGGAAACAATCTATAAGAATGGATACGACCAGCATATAAAGAATCTCGTATGTGGTGTAGCCAAATATAACTCAATTGTAAACAATAGAGATAGTTTCGGAATAACTGAAGAAGACTATGACGACGTCAAGAAGATACTTGAGATTATAATCCACAGCTGGAGCGAGTCAATAAAGTATGACTTGATGAGGCCGGAGGTCAGAGTCGAGTACTTGAAGCGACGTGACAGGGTGATTTACGAGCTTATCCAGAAGAATAATAAGATAAGCTATGAGGATTTGAAGAAAATGACCGACACGAAGCGGCTGGACCGTATCCTCGACAACCTGGAAGAGAAAGAGGTCGTAAACTTTGACGGCGATTATTACACACCATACTGGTATTCGGGGAAAACCAATATATAAGGTTGATGACCAATAAACATTATGACTACTGATTTTTCGAGCTGAAACCACATGAGATTTCGGACGAGTACTTGTAGTCCGAAACTTTTATAAATCCCTGTGAGTAATTAATCTTTAGGCTCAGTATGAGCTGTAGGTGAATACCACAATGGGATTTCAAAACAAAGGCAAGTCTAACGAAGATTTTGACAATCCTCACATCCCCGAAGATTACTACTGGGGATCAGTGAAGGATATCAAACACTACGACAAAGAATATGAGGACGGCGTATCTCACAAGGTCATAATGACTTTTGAGATAGAACACGAAGGAGATACATACGACATTCCGTATTTCGCTCCCGCCAACATTTCAATAACTAAGGGAGACGGAATGAGTTCTGACCTAGCAACCGATCTTAAGAAACTAGGTCTTCTGGAAGTGGCTGCGAAGGCGGCAGCAGAGGTAGAAGGTGCTGGCAAGGACGTGGCCCAGGCAGTAGTTGACGGCGACACTAAGTATTGCATCGAGGACGAAGACGACGTCGATAACTTTATCGATGTTCTTAACATCGTTTTCGATGGAAAGCAGATTAGGGTGAACGTGGCTGACATGAACGACGGAGAAAGCTCCGTAGTTCAGAAGTTCAGCGACTACAAGGCAAAGGAGGCGTAAACGCCCCTCCTTTCCTTTCTTGATTAGACATATATGTTGTGTGAGTCTTGCGAAGCAGTTCTTTCTCAGAAATACCATCATGGAGCAACCTGGTATTATTGTCGAGAATGCGGATTTTATAAGCCGTCGGACTCAGCGATAAACAACCAGTCTGGCCGAGTTATAAGGAATCGAAGGTTTGTATTTCCATCTATTCTGTCAATGTTCAATCCGACCCAGGAAGAGCATTATCGACTTATGAAACAATACTTTTAAATACTTGTAGATACATAAGTAATATAAGATGATATGGACTCTCGATGAGGACGATGCCAAAATACTAAATAAGGAGCTTAAAACGCTGTCTAAATCTTCAAACACTGATCTACTTATAAACGGAAATACAATACTACAGCTTTCAGAATCGGAATCTTCCGTCTGTAAGATATATCTGCCGGACAGAATTGTTGAGGACCAAGATTCTGAGGACAAAGTAGTGCCTGTTGACAAATTAGTTAACATGGCAAAACCTGGGAAAATAATATTCAAAGAGGATACTGTCGAGTTCCAGGGTGCGGAATTCTCAGCTGAAACACCTTATGTCGACATCAACTATGATAACTCGATTGACATGGAACACATCAGACAGAAACAAGATCTTAAAATGATGGGAGGTCCTGGATTTTCTGACATCCGAGATGCGATTAACAAAGTAACCTCTTTCACATCGAAAAAACGGATTGATTTTGTAATTGAGGACGATGAGATGAGGGTTAGTTCGGGTGAGAAAACCGACATAGCTGAGAAAAAGCTGAACGTGTCTATAAACGAGTCATCAAGCTCTATAGAGACTAAATTCGGAAAAGAGGTTATTAAGCCTACTTTACCCAGGGTAATTGACCAAAATCCTACTGTTTACGGTAGGAGTGAGATGCCTTTCTTGTTTATGGGTGAGAAAGATGGTTTTGAGTACAAATGTTTGGTCGCTCCGCTCATAGTTGAGTAGGATCGACCGAAAGATTTATAAACCGTTGTAACGTAATACAAAGTAATATGTTTGACGACTCTCAGATAGTAAGAACTTTTCTAGACCAGTGGGCAGTTGACAACTTCCTGGCGATGAACGAGATAGATGAAATATATAAAGGCGGACTCTATAGCAATACCATCGGCTCAAAATCATACACGAGCAACGTAGTCGACGAATTCAAAGAGATGGGTCTTATCGAAGAAGCCGGAACCGAAGGCAAGAAAAAGCTGTACGAATTCACGGACAAAGGAAAGAAACTAAGGGATATGTTCCTAAAGTATTTCCCGACCATTCGAGACAAGTGATCCTTCCTTAGCAACTTTCAACTGTACGTCGCCCTTGTACTCCTTCGTGTAGCCACGCTTAATCTTAACAGTGTTACCTCTCTCCAAATCTCCGGCAGCCACAGCCTGGTCATTCCATAAGTTCAGTGTGATTGTACCAGTTTCGTCGCCTAGCTCGACGTTCCTCAACTTCCAATCTGGACCGTCGATAAGGTCCGGCACCTTATTTATCGTTAATCCTTCGATGTCCAACTGATACATATCTGGTTCAATATGCTCGACCTTTAATTCAGTGTCGAAGCCTTTTCCAATAATTTTATTGATGTTGATACCATAATCTTCTGCAACTAGGTAGACTGCCGCCTCTTCATTAACAAGTCCGCCGAACTCTTCAACCTTATCATCTACAAGTTCGTCCAGAGTGGTTTCATCGAGTTCAGAGTTATCTAAGACTGCCCGCTTGTAATCTTCTATGGTGTAATCGTCCTCATTGTCTTCTTTCTTCTGAAAACCCATATTATTTATCAGCCTCATAAAGAACGTAATCCTTTATCGACTGGAGTTCCTGCCGATAAAAATAATCCTGATAACGAGCCAGCCGATGGCTACGGTTATTCTTAATAGTGTTTGTAGCACAGAATATCTTATTCATAATCTCCGACTTAGTTAAATCAGTAGCCGTGTCTATATCCAGATACTCGGCAATCTTTTTAACCTGTCCGATACGAAGATTTCCGCTATGGTCATGAGTCCCTCCGACATGCTCCATGATAATACTTCTTATTTCATTGTTTGTAGTCCAGTTGGCTTCATATCTCCCGCCGCCCTGACTGTCTGCAAGTTCCTTAAATTTCTGTAATGTATTTGACATAATTAATGGCTAGCGGCGAGGAGTTACCTCAGCCCTAGCTTCATAGCGATAACTTTGAAAATGTTCGCATCCTCGTACTCAGAAAGCCTGTCCTCAGTATCCTGTAGGGCTTCACTGAGATCGTGGATATGGTCGTTGCTATTCTCAAGGTCACGGTACATACGCTTGTGCTCCTCGAAAAGTGCCTGCAGTCCTGGAGCAATGCTGTTCATATAACTGGTAGTGATGAACATCTTAACGAGGTCGTCCTTAAGCAGCTTCTTATCTGGTTCCTCGATCTTAAGAAGCGACTCCATCTGTTCCTTCATCTCGCCGTCCACGTTCGAGTGATTGGTCATAGAGTCAAGAATACTGTTGATGTTGGCCTGTATCTTCTTCTTGAGCTCGTCGGTCGTGTGGTTGCTTTTAGCATTATCGTAGTTTTTTTCCATTTCTTCGATTGGTTTGAACTGTATGAAGTTGTCTTCGAATTTTCTTTTGTCAGTTGGCATAAGTGATTTCACCTAAATCTATTTGGTCACGCAACACTCTTAAAGCTTTTCGTATAACTCGGTCGTCGGTGACCTTCCCTTGAGCGTTCTCGAATACCGTCCTATAATCCATTGCCTTCGCCGGACCTTTCACCTCTTCCTTCACTTCTTCCATTATTTGAGATGTCTTTTCTCTTAGTCTAGGTCTTTTGTATTTGTTGTGTGACATTGTCTTAAACATTAATTAGTCACCATCCTTTATAAATGTTTTACCCATACTTTTATATAATAACACTGTAATATAATGTATTATGCAGTTTGTCAGCATAACCATGTTAAAGGATATACTCCCAAAAAGAGTTATGGACCAGGTCGAGAAAATTCTTGAGGGTGACGACGAATATGAACGAAACGAAGCAGGAATATATGTGCCGAGCGAAGTTGAGGAGACGGCTGACGATATATATGTAGAAAATAAAAGACTATCTTCTGATGCAAAAGCCGCCATCACTAGAGAAGTCAAAGAGTACATGGCTGACAAAGAAAAACAGATAAAGAAATATACTAAGGAGCTCGGCGAGATAACTCCTAGCAAGTCACCACATTACTCAGAAGGCAAGCAGGATGTAGTATTCCATCGGAGCGACGACCACTTCGGAGACGTAGTAAAAGACAGTTCTGGCAAAGTAATATATAACACAGAGATATGCACAGACCAGATCGAACAATACTTTAACAAAGCATTAACATACATCGACGAGCACGATAAAGACGTCGAGAACGCTTATCTTTTACTCGGTGGCGACATAGTAACTAATGAAGCTATATACGATGGACAGGCCCACGACATCGAAGCAACTATCGATAAACAGATAGAGGCTGCGACCGGCGCCTATATGAATGCTATTAATACTCTGTCTGAAGAGTTTGACCACGTTAAAGTAGTGGCGCAAGGCGGGAACCACGGAGAGTTCAGAGTTAAGGGGAGTAGTAACCACGCCAACGCCGACGACCTGTTGTACAACGAACTACATAACATAGTTAAATGGTCGGGCATCGACAACGTATCCTTCGTTATGAGCGATAGAAGCGACCACGTCAACTTCGACATGAGAGGCCATAAAGGACATCTAAGACACGGCGACAACGTAAATAACCATATCGGTACATCCTCGCCGGAGAGTACGTGGCGAGCCTTCTTAAACCGATACGAGTTTGACATCGCTTATCGTGGACACTACCACGAGAAAAAGATGGAAGACGTACAAGGCAGACCGGTTATGATGGCTCCCTCTCAGAAACCGGCCGGAGATTTTGAAGGAACGATCGGGGCGTTCGGTCGTCCAGGAGGATACTTCCATTTTGTTTCTGACGACGAACCGCTCGAAGAGATAAAACTGGTTTACCACGATGACAAGTAATACGCATCAGAAAGGCCGCAGAAACGAAAACAAGGCTAAGTCGTTACTTTCTCGTTGTGGCTTTAACGTGGACAGCCAGAACTATAGTCGTTATGGCTCGAAAGACCTATATAATCTGTTTGATGCCGTGGCGATGAAACCAGATTCAAAGGTTTGGTGGATCCAAGTCAAGAGCAACGTGGCAAACGGTATCAAGGCATTTTCTCGCAAGGTCCAGGAATTTGTCAATTTTGAGCATAACCGAGTGTTCTATTTTGTGTGGCACGATTATCAAGGCTTCCGTATTATAGAAGTTTTTGAGGACGGCTCCAGAGAGGTTCGTGTGGATGAGCGAAACGAGAACAAGTCGGCCGAAATATTTATAAAGGAGTCTTGTTAATTAGTATCTACACAGATGGAACCGATAAAAATAACAGAAGAGCAGAAAAAATTTCTTGAAGATCAGACGTCGCTAAACTA